>Ga0207024_10254_pt1 | contig 13743 bp, 12 predicted proteins | sample Alteio_BWMinCont_44_FD_153470 | JGI IMG/M metagenome (GOLD analysis project Ga0207024, IMG submission 153470) | Enriched cells from forest soil in Barre Woods Harvard Forest LTER site, Petersham, Massachusetts, United States -... | ecosystem: Environmental > Terrestrial > Soil > Temperate forest >...
GCCAGAAGAACCGCCGCGTGAACGGCAATCAATAAAGGGGCCCACAGGATCGCGGGGCCCACACTGAAATGATTTTGGACGTAGCCCGTCTTGGTGTACAGATTGGGAAGCAAGTGCCCATGCTCGTCCACTCGGGATCGGATAAAGGATTCGTTGGCAGCCAAGTAATCGTTTTCGAATCGCAAATCGTGATCAATCAGAGCGGACCGCACGTAGGAATAGTAGCCCACCCCATCGCCTCGCACCCAGGGATTCGCTAATGGAAGGGTCAGCAGGAAAAGAACAAAAAGCAGCTTGGTATAGACCGCGAACGGCATGGTGCGCCGTGCCGTCAGCGAAGCATGAGGGGTATTCACAAAGATAGGGTCGCTATTAGAAGCCACTTTGGTCCCCCCGCCATTCAAGCCCCAAGTCGCATCACGTTTTTGCTGGAAGCAGGCGATGGAGACAGATTCAGAATCCTATGTTCCTGCGAGTCGTGCGCATTGCGTGAACCATTCAGCGCAAAAGTGGAACCCGTTTGCGATGCGCAATCCACAAATCAAGATCGAGCAGCAAAAAATCCAGGGGACTCAGAAAGACTAAAGGCTTTCATGGCTGTAACGCAAACGCAAGTGGCACTGGCCGGACCGTGGAATGATCTTCGCGACGCGCCTCGGAATGCGCGCCGCGGATGGCTGTCGCTCGACCTGGCGGAATTGTGGAGCTAGTCCGGGTTTCGACTTCCGAGGGGCTGCTTCCCCGCATCCTTCGCGGCACGTTCTGGATATTGAACAGCAATGTTCTGAACCGGGTGTTGACCGTCGCGCGCGGCGTGATTTTGGCTCGTTTTCTGGTTCCCGCCGATTTTGGAATGTTTAATTTGGCAAACGTTGTAATCGGATCCGTGGTGATGCTCGGCGACCTGGGTGGCGCAACGTTCATCGTCTACCACTCGGAAAATGTGGATGCGTACTTCCCGACAGCTTTTTGGATCAATCTGTGCACTGCAACGATTCTCGGATCCGGTGTGGCGGCGACGTCTCCATTGGTGGCGCGGTTTTATGGCCGGCCTCAGTTGGTGCCCATTCTGTGCGTTCTCGCGGTGGCGCTCTGGTTGCAGGCGGCGACCTGCGTCCATCGAAATCTGCTTCGCCGCGACCTTCGTTTCCGCACGCTTGCTCTTGTCGATTCCGTTGGCGCTCTGGCCATGTTTGTTTCCGCTGTGATATTGGCGTGGCGAGGGTTTGGAGTCTGGTCGTTTGTGCTTTCCACGGTGGCGACCAATGCCTTCAGCCTGATCCTTTTACTTCGCGTATTTCCACGGCTCCCTGCCTGGGAATTTTCAAGAGACGCGATTCGAGCCATGCTTCCGTTCTCGGGCTGGTATGTGGGCTATGCCGTAGTTTGGCAAATCATGTTCAATGTGGACAACTTAATGGTGGGCAAACTCCTCGGGATGGAGGCTCTGGGAATTTATAGTGTCGCGTACAGCTACGCAACGATGCCGGTTACTTTCATTTCCTCAACGTTGGCAACCGTGGTGTTCGCGGAGCTGCCTCGCCTTTACAAAGTGCCGGACCAATTTTGGTCCACGTTTCGCCAAGCGAGCGTCCTGTTGAGCGGTCTGGTTTGTCCCATCGCGGCTGCTTTATTTGCTTCCGCCCCGGACTTGATTCCGCTGCTTTTCGGACCCAGGTGGACTGGCGCAGTCTTTCCCTTTCAGGTAATTGCAGTATACGGAGCGATCCGGTGCCTGTGGGTGGATCCGATTGGCGCACTTGGCCGTTTTAAGCTCGGGCTTATCCTAGGGCTGGGGGTTTTGGCGCTTAGCGCGGTGTCCATTGGAGCGGGGATCCGGTATGGCACCCACGGGGTCTCCTTCGCCGTTCTGGCGGTAGGTTGCGTGACGCAGATCGCTTCGTTGTGGCTAGCCGGGCGTTCCTGGCATCGCGTCCAACAAAATCTTGGAAATAGTCTGCCACATTTTGCGGTTGCGGCCGGAGCCGCCGCTGTTGCAACTTTGATTCGGCATGTTGTGTTCGGCGTGATGGGAGACCAAAAACTGGCGATGACTTTTCTTACCGTTTCGGTTGTGCTGGCCCTGTACGCGCTGGTTTTTCAGAAATCTTTGTTCAGACTGATGTCACATGCACTAGCGGGCGCGAAGCTGGATTGACACGATCCTGCAAACCAGGGGAACCGGCTTGCGCGGTGCATGTGTTCGGGCGGCGGTACGGGTGAATTAAATGAATAAATCGCTTGTAGAAACAGCGGCGCATGGTGTGGGTGCGATTCGATTGGGCCGGCGTCCCGTTCCAGGACAATGGCGGCTTGTGGACGCTCTTGGAAAGCTAGCTGGTTGGATGGGTGGCGACCGCGCGGTGGCTACACCGTGGCCCGGAGTATGTCTGGAAACGGATTTGACCGATCGGATCCAAAGGCAAATGTGGGCCGGAATGTATGAGCCGCATGTAACGGCATGTTTTGATGCGCTAATCGAGCCTGGCGACGTGTATTTTGACGTAGGCGGCCACATTGGCTACCACGCAGTAGCTGCAGCGCACCGTGTTGGCTCAGCGGGCCGGGTATGTACCAGCGGCTGAAAGGCAACCTCGCGCAATTCTCGTGGGCGCAGGCGACGCATGCCGCAGTTTGGGGACATAGCGGCACGCTTACCTTCGAACGTTCTTCGGTTGCGGAAGAGTCCGGGTGGGGAACCCTGAGTGAAGTACGGGATATTGGCACGGGTGAGCATGTGCAGGTTCGAGCGATCTCGATGGATGATTGGTGTCGCGAGGCGCAGGTGACCCGATGGGACGCTATGAAGTTGGATGCGGAGGGTTCCGAACTCGCGGTATTGCAGGGTGCAAACGATGCGTTGCACAGGTTTCAGCCGGTCATCATGATGGAAATAAATGGAGTACTTCTCGGGCAGGCAGGAATTTCATCCGCGCAAGTCGCGAATTTTCTAACGGAGCGGAATTATCGTTTGTATTCCCTCACCTACAGGCGGCTGGAATCATGGAACGTCGCGAAACATGCTGAATTCAGCGACACGTTGTGCCTGCCGGAGCAAAAAGCGGAAACAGTCTTCCAACGATTGCGGAGCGCGGGGTTCGAGTCGGACAATTGAAGGCGCATGTAAGGACACATTCTTAATGATTACCTTGGGATTTAATTATTCGCAAATGCACGACTCGTCGGCCTGCATCGCGCGCGACGGAGAATTGTTGTTTGCCGTGGCCGAGGAACGCATCAGCCGCATCAAGCACGATGCTGGCTTTCCTCACCACGCGATCCGAGCTTGCCTGGAGTTTGCGAATCTACGTCCCGGACACCTCGACGTCATTTGTCAGGGATGGCCTTCTCCCTGGAAGACGTTCTCCACAGACCTGAAGTGCTTTATGGCCGGGAAGTACCCCATTTCCTACCTCAACGTTTTGAACTCCGGCCGTTTGTACGCAAGCATGGCGCATCAAAACGGCGGTTTCCGACGATTTACGCAAATATTTGGAACGACGCGCGCGCAATTACGATTTGTGGACCACCATCTGGCCCATGCTATCAGCGCGTATTCTTATTCGGGATATGACGACGCCGCAGTTGTGGTGATGGACGGGCGCGGCGCCTGGGAAGCGAGTTCCATCTGGCACGGCCGCAATGGACGCCTTAACCATGTGCTTACCATTCCGTGGCCGAATTCTCTCGGCCTCTTTTACGCGCAATTCACGCAGTATCTCGGTTTTGTTCCCAACAGCGATGAATGGAAAGTAATGGGCCTTGCGCCGTACGGGCAGCCGGGAATTGATCTTAGCGAATTCATTTCTTCGAAAAACGAATTGTACCAAGTCAATGCTCCGCTATTGTTTGAACGTAAAAACGGCATGTCGGCGATTGCCCGGCGGCTCGGCCCGGAACGCACGCCTGAAAGCGAAATTGACGACAGTTTCAAGAACATAGCGTTTGCCGTCCAGGATGCCTGCGAAGTGGCCATGCTCGCGCTGGTCAAGCTGGCTTTGCAGAAGACGAATTCCCGAAACCTATGCCTGGCCGGAGGCGTGGCGCTCAATTCAAAAGCCAACGGAAAAATCCATGCGTCCGGTATCGTGGACAAAATATTTGTGCAGCCCGCGGCGTCCGATGATGGCGTAGCGTTGGGCGCGGTCCTCGTTCCATGTCTCGATAACGGCGGCCGCTTGCCAATGCAACCGATGCGCCACGCGTATCTCGGCCCGGAATTTTCTGATGCGGAAATCGAAAAGTCCTTGATGACCTACAAACTCCGCGCATCAAAGCTGGATAACGCAGCCTCGACGACAGCCGAAATGCTTGCTAACGGAAAAATTATCGGTTGGTTTCAGGGGCGCATGGAATTCGGCCCGCGCGCCCTGGGTCACCGCTCGATTCTGGCGGACCCGCGCGATCCGGAAATGAATGCGAAGGTGAACAACGCCGTGAAATTCCGCGAGTGGTGGCGGCCGTTTGCTCCCTCCATGCTCAAGGAAGTTGCCAGCGAATATCTCGAATATGCTTGTGATTCGCCGTACATGATCCTTACGAATCCCGTACGCCCGGAAAAACGCGGCATCATTCCTTCCGTCACGCACGTGGATGGCAGCGCCCGCCCGCAAACTGTGGAAAAGGAAATCAATCCGCTGTATTGGAATTTGATCAACGAATTCGGCAAGCGCACGGGCGTTCCGGTGATCATAAATACATCGTTTAACCTGCGCGGCGAGGCCATCGTCAATACTCCGACCGATGCGATTCGCACTTTTTTCAGCTCCGGGATGGATGCGCTGGTGATCGGCTCCTACCTGGTGGAGAAGTGAGCCCCAGAGAGCATATTCAACGTGGAAACGGCCCCGCGCGGCCACGATTGCTCGTAGTACCGCATGTTTTCGCAGATAACATCAGCGTGCGCGAAATTGAGTTCGCCCGGCGTCTGACGCGTCATTTTGATGTGTATTGTCTGATCTGGAATGACGCATTGCACGTAGATGACGAAAATGCATTGAAACGCAGATGGAAACAATTTCTAGCGGCGCTGCGTTCGGTGGTAACGCGGCAAAGTCTGCGTACTCCTTTGGAGGGCGTTACGTATGTGACCGCCCCGGTGCTCCAGACTATATTGTTGCAGCGTGCCATCGGAGCAATTCGAACCGCCAGGATCTGCCAATCTTTCAATCGAAGGACGATCGAATCTCTGACCGACCGTTTGCACATCAGCCACTTGCTGCTGGCGACGGGGACGTTTGGGTTTCCGCGGCGCGCTGGCGTTCGGCGATATTTCGACATTGTGGATTGGATTCCGGAGGATGCGTATTCTCCCGGCATGATGGAGTTTATTCGCCAGGAACTTAGATCTGTTGCGAGTCAAGCGGACGGAGTGTTTGCAGTATCGGATCCATTAAGCGAAAAGCTAAGGAAGGATTGTGGAATCGAGGCCATACCTCTGCCCAATGGCGCAGACTTAGCAGCGCTGCGTGGTGTTTCCGCAGCAGAGACTGCTGCCCTTCGCAGCAGTCTTGGTTTGGATGGCAAATTCGTAATCGGATATATCGGTAATCATGGAAATTATACTGGCGTGGATTTTGTCGTGGAAATGTTCGGACACGTGCGCAAACGAATCCCCAATGCCACTCTGTTGATCGTTGGTCCGGCCGAATGCTGGCGAACCCTGCTCGAAGCCAAGCGCGGTGAAGACGTGATCTGGACTGGAGCAGTTCCGCCAGCCGAGGTCAGAAAGTACTTCAACGTTTTGGATTTGGGCGTCCTGGCACAGGGAAAAACATTGGGAACCGAGTTTGCCTTTCAGTTGAAAATTGTAGAGTATTCGGCGTGCCGCAAATTTGTTGTTGCGACCCCACTCCAAACCTGGGAACGGCTAGCATGGCCGAATGTATTTCTAACTGAGCTGAAAGTAGAGGCATGGGTTGAAGCGATCGTGAAAGCGCAACAAGCTAAGTGGGAATCGGACTGGGACACATTGATCGAAGCGTTTGACTGGAACGTACTGGCGGATCGCATGGCTGCGGTGATGCTTGGCGGTGCACAGGAGGCTCCCAAGTGCGAGTCCTGAGTGTATTTGGCACGCGCCCGGAAGTCATCAAGCTTGCGCCGGTCATCCGCGCACTCCGGCGGCGAGGACATGAGGTGATCCTCTGCGCCTCTGGCCAGCACCGCGAGATGCTTGATCAGATGTTGGAGGCGTTTTCACTGCGCCTCGATTTTGATCTCAACATAATGCAGGCGAACCAGACTTCGCTCGATGTTGCCGGCCGAATCTTCGCCCAATTGCCTTCTGTGATAGAGGCTACTCACCCGGACTGGTTGGTAGTACAGGGAGATACGACCACGGTGGTTGCCGCCGCCTGGGTGGGTTATCACTCGCGTGTGCCGATTGCGCATGTCGAGGCTGGTTTGCGTACGACAGATAAGTTTCAGCCTTTTCCGGAAGAGATGAATCGTAGGCTCACAAGCGTCCTTGCCGATATCCACTTCGCGCCCACGGCCTTAGCAGAGAGGAATTTGCTGGCGGAAGGAGTTGATTCAGACCGTATTTTTGTTACCGGAAATCCTGTTGTTGACGCTGTTAAGACTATTTTGGATGCGCCAGTTGAATGGGGCGACCCTCGACTGGAGGGGCTCAAGGGAAGCATTGCATTGATCACGGTGCATCGGCGCGAAAGTTTCGGGCCGCCGCTCGAAGAAATCTGCGGAGCGATTTCAGATCTGTTATCTGAACACCCGCAACTGACCGCTGTATTGCCAGTTCACCCCAATCCAGCGGTCCGTGACGTTGTAAAACGGCTTTTGCACCGAACCCCACGGATCATTTTAGCGGAACCATTGTCTTACCCGGCTTTTGTTCATTTGATGCGCCGCGCGGAACTGATCCTGAGCGATTCAGGCGGCGTTCAGGAGGAAGCCCCTACCGTTGGCACGCCCGTTCTTGTATTACGTAAGAACACCGAGCGGCCCGAAGCAATAGAATCAGGGTGGGCAGAATTGGTTGGTACCTCTCGGAATGCGATTGTAAAGAAGGCCAGTTTATGGCTGGCAGAAGGCAAGAAGCAACAGCTTGCACTTTGCTCGAACCCGTTTGGCGACGGTTGCTCGGGTGAGCGTATCGCGGAACTATTGTCAACGCAGGTGAAGCGGCGTTCTCATGTCGTGCAGGCAGCCAAGGACTGAGGAGTTTTTGTGCCCATACGGGTCGCCGGGTTTGAAGCACTAGATTGCGAGGAAGACGTTCCTTCGGGTGAGCGCCGAGCGCTGCCCGTGGCGCTGGGAAACGTTCTCTCCAATGCGGCGTTGCGCAGCGCCTTCGCCGACTGCAACGCGCAACAAAAATATTTTTCATGTCACGCGATCTCCCGCCTGTTTTGGGATTCGCTTGGCTGGAGCGCGGAAAATTGAAGCGGGAAAAGCTTCGCATCTCGTTTGTCAGCACCCATGCGGTGCAGTACCTGTCGCCAATTCTTCAGCGCATGGTGAAGCATCCGCAACTCGATATTCAAGCGGCCTATTGCAGTTTGCAAGGCGCCCAACCCGGCGTGGACCCGGACTTCGGCATTGAAGTTGCCTGGGACATTCCGCTGCTGGAGGGCTACCCGTGGGTGCAGGTTCCGAACCTCTCCTGGTGTCCGGGCCTGGGTCGTTTTTGGGGCTTGTTCAATCCGGGCTTGTGGACTTTGATCCGCACTGGCGGGTTTGACGCCGTAGTTCTCTTCACCGGATATCGCTATGCAAGTTTCTGGATTGCGCTAGCCGCGGCAAAATTCTCCGGCAAAGCGGTGCTCTTCGGCACGGACGCCACCGAGCTTACCGCCCGCGATGGTCGAGGATGGAAATCCGCGTTTAAGCGATGGTTCTGGCCCGCGATCTTTCGTCAAGCGGACGTGATCATCACGCTCTCGACGCGTGGCGCCGCGATGATGCGCACCCTGGGCCTGCCGGCCGAGCGCATTGCCATGACCCCATACGTCGTGGACAATGATTGGTGGAGCGAGCGCGCCGCGAAAGTGGATCGTGCCGCAGTGCGCCGCGCGTGGGGAGTGCCGGAAGATGCCGTTGTGGTGCTGTTTTGCGCGAAGCTGCAGCCGTGGAAGCGTCCTCAGGACTTGCTGCGTGCGTTCGCTGCAGCTCGCATACCGGGCGCTTACTTGATGTTTGCAGGAGAAGGCCCGCTGCGCGCGGAGCTGGAAGCGGAAGCGCACTCCTTGGGTTTGGGCAACCAAGTGCGTTTCCTCGGATTCGCCAATCAGACGCAGCTTCCGGAAATATACCGAGCCTCGGACCTGATGGTCTTGCCGTCTGAGTACGAGCCGTTCGGCTTGGTGGTGAATGAAGCGATGCTGTGCGGCTGTCCTGTGGCGGTGAGCGACCGGGTCGGCGCTGGGGACGATTTGGTTTCTCCGGGGCAAAATGGGTTTGTATTTCCCGTCGGAGATATTGCTGCGTTGGCGGATATTCTGCGAACAGCGCTCTCGGCGCCCGCTCATTTGCGCGAGCTTGGAGACGCCGCGCGCCATCGGATGTTGACATGGGCTCCCACAGACTATATTGACGCATTAGTTCGAGCAATTGCCCTGGCTTGTGAACTCAAAGATGCGAATTAATTGTCAAGTTACACGGAGAAGCGCTCGAAGAATCGAGTGAAGACAAGGTTGAATAAAAATGATCAGCTTGCAGCGCGCACGTCGGTCCATCTGGATCTGATTCGGGGCGTCGCCGCGCTGGCGGTGATGCTGGGCCACCTGCGGGGTTTTTTTTTCGTTACGTTCCCATTCATTTCGCATAAGTCCCTGGCCGTATCCGCGCTGTATGCGGTCACGGGCTACGGCCACGAGGCGGTAATGATTTTTTTTGCGCTCAGTGGTTTTTTCATCGGCGCCAGTGTGCTGGATTCCGTGATCAAGCAGACGTGGTCCTGGCGCACCTATTTCGCGAATCGTGTCACCAGGCTTCAACTGGTTTTATTTCCGGCGCTGCTCTTAGGATTACTATGGGACCAGATTGGTATGCGCGTCCCGCAGGCTGCTGCGCTCTATTACGGCGGTATAGATAATTTTTTTCTTCCGAGCGTTGCATTGCGTTCCACGGCTGCTGTTTTTTTTGGCAATCTTTTTTTTCTGCAAAGCATCGTATCGCCAGTATTTGGCTCGAACAGCCCGCTGTGGAGCATCAGCTACGAATTCTGGTATTACATTCTTTTCCCGGCTCTGGCGCTCGCCGCAATCTCAGGAGCAGGAATTCGCAAGCGCCTCCTGTATGGGGGGCTTTTCCTGTTGCTGCTTTGGTTTGTTGGTTCGCAGGTCAGACTGTACTTTCCAATCTGGTTGGCCGGGGCTGTGGTCGGACGCCTTCGCAGAGTTACAGGGAGTATCTCGCGAGAAGCGCAATGGGTATTATCCTCGGGTGCAGGCTTGCTCTTTTTTGGCGTGCTCGCTCGGGTGCGAACGCACCGGCTTTCCTCGGACCTTTTGTCCGATTACTTGGTTGGATCTGCTTTTGCGGTGTTGCTATTTGCGGTCGTTCTTGGTTCGCGAAAGGATGTTTCTTCGTCCTACGCACGCATGGCCAAAAAATTATCCGGATTTTCTTACACCCTGTACTTAGTGCATTTCCCGGTCCTGTTGCTCCTGTGCGGAATGCTCAACCCGAAACGAGCCTGGCAACCCGATCCGCTGCATCTGCTCTATGCATTGGGAATCGCGCTTTTGATTTTGGTTTACTCTTATGCGGTCGCGGAATTCACCGAAGCGCGAACGGCAACCGTCAGGCGCCGCTTGCTCCAGATGTGGATGCCGGGCGCGGAGAATGTGAAATGAAACATCGTCTGACCGTCCTTGCGCGCACCGATTTGCCATTGCTGAATACGTCTTCACCCACCGCCCTGGCCTGCAAACCAAAGAACACTAGGGTCGCGAGGATGATGGACTCAGCTCTCTCTGGTCACCAGAATGCGCATCCGCGATGCCTAGTTCGCGTCCCCATCACCGAAGAACAGCCTTGCCGTGAGATACTGCTGCAGAGTGAGAGAATCGGGTCCGGATTCTATTTGGAGTCCGGCTATTTTATGGTGCGAGAAAGCGCGTTGCGGAGAGGTGAAAAGTTGAGAAAAGGCCAATCATGCCCGATCCGGTAGTGTTCACCAATTACCAGGGCGAACGACGGACAAAAGCCGTTATTTGGTTTTTGGGCGGTCTGGCCATTTTATTGGGGATTACCACACGCATCTTGTATGGAGGCTCCAGCGACCTGATTTATGTTTCCCTCGGTGTAATCGTTGTCGTCATTACCATCCGAATTCTGAATGACTGGCGCGATGGGTTCTATATTTTTCTCATTTGGCTGTTCATGGAAGATTTGGTCCGGAAGTACATGGGCAACAACATGGCCATCTATTTCGGCAAGGACTTTCTGGTGGGCATTGCGTATTTTTCCTTTATCATGGCCCTGCGGCGCCACACCGTAAAATTATTCAAGCCTCCATTCCTGATTGCTTTTAGTCTTTTCTTTTGGGTGGGCGTGATCCAGGCGTTCAATCCCAATTCTCCTAGCTTCATCTACAGTATCCTCGGGCTTAAACTGTATTTTTACTATGCCCCACTCCTCTATTTGGGATATGCCATTATCGAAAATGAAGAAGATCTGCGGAGATTCCTGGTATTTAACGTGGGGCTTGCGGGAGTTATTGCCCTGCTTGGAATTATTCAATCCATTGTGGGCCTCAAGTTCCTAAATCCGGTGGAACTGGCGCCGGAACTCCAAGATCTGGGAAACCTCACGAGAATTGCCCCGATTTCCGGCGCCGTGGTGTCGCGGCCCACGTCTGTCTTTGTCAGCGACGGGCGCTTCGCGTCCTACATGGTTCTTATGTTTATCGTGGGGCTGGGAACCACGGGATACCTGCTTTTGCGATCCCGCAAGGGGCGGGGCATTGTGTTTGTCTCGGTCGGCCTCACGGCGGTTGCCGGAGTCATGAGCGGATCGAGAAGTGGTTTTGTGTACATTGCGAGCAGCGCGGCTGTGATATCCGCGGCCATGATCTGGGGCGCGCCTTGGCGTTGGCGGCAGGGGCATAGATTGGTCAGGGCCCTCCAGCGGAGCGCTGTATTTGTGGTGCTGGGCGTGGTCTTGGTCTTTCTTATTTTTCCGGAGGCCATCCTGGCGCGCTGGGCGTTTTATTCCGAGACGCTCTCTCCTGATAGCGCGGCTTTTGAACTCGGTCATCGTACCTGGGATTATCCTTATAAGAATCTTAAAGCCTCATTCGACAATCCGCACTGGGTCATGGGCAATGGGATCGGCACGGCCTCCCTGGGCGGGCAGTACGTAACAAGCATCATGGGCGCTCACTCAACAAATATTGGCGTCGAAAGCGGTTATGGCACCCTCGTTTTGGAATTGGGAATCGTCGGACTGCTTCTTTGGTTCCTCTGGACAACCACTGTAATTTTATATTCTTGGGGAGTGGTTCGAAAACTCAAGCAGACTCCTTACTTTCCCATAGCTTTTGCGACCTTTTGGTTTACTTCCATCCTGCTCATCCCGGATACCTTTGCGGGGTTCCAACCCTTTGAAAACTATATTAACAACGCGTATCTCTGGCTGCTGCTGGGCATTTTGTTCCGGCTTCCCACGCTCTCGGCTGAATACATAGGCGGCACCATGCGAGTGAAGGGCAATCGTGCAACGTAAGCATCGCCTCACGGTTGTTTCTCCGTTCCTGGACAAGCGTCACGGCACGGAAACATGCATTGCCGAGCAACTCGAGCGGCTGGCCAGAGACTACGAGATTCATCTCTACAGCGAACGCGTCGAGGATGTTGATCTCAGCCAAATCCATTGGCACCGCGTGCCGGCCCTGCCCGGACCTCACCTCACAGCCTATCTTTGGTGGTTTGCCGCCAATTCAATTCTTCGCCGGCGGCACGCCAAACGCCTGGGCGTGACGCCCGAACTGATCTACGCTGCGGGAATTAACTGCCTGGATGCCGACGTAATTTCCGTCCACATTGTCTTCGCTAAATTCCACCAGCAAGTGGAAAAAAAACTGCGGCTGTTCAGCAATCCGATCACCAGCTGGCCCGTTCTAATCCATCGGCGCCTCTATTACCGCCTGGTTCGGGCGCTTGAGCGGCGCGTTTACTCTAGACCGGATGTCTGTCTGGTGACCATTTCCCATAAGGCCGCTGAAGACCTGAATCGCTTTTACAACCGCAATGAAAATGTCCGCGTGGTGTATTACGGCTGTGATCCGAAACGCTTTTGCACGCAGCGCCGATCCGAACTGCGGGAAACGGCCCGCAATGAATTAGGTTTGCGCGAAAATGAATTTGCCGTGCTTTTAATTGGAAATGATTGGAAGAATAAAGGTTTGACCTGCCTGCTCGAAGCCGTCTCCCGCCTCGCAAACAGAGCGATCCGGGTTCTGGTCGTTGGGACGGATGACGCCACGCCGTTTCGTGGTCTGCTGGAACAGGACAATCTCGCTGCGCGCGTGCAATTCTTGCCCCCTCGCCCGGATGTCGAATACTACTATGCTGCGGCCGATCTTTATGCTGGACCGTCGCTTGAGGATGCTTTTGCCCTCCCTCCGCTTGAAGCCATGGCGTGCGGATTGCCCGTGATCGCCAGCCGCAAGGCCGGAGTAAGCGAAGTGATTCATCATGGAGAAGACGGTTTGATTCTGGAAAATCCGGAAGACGCGCAAACTCTCGCGGAATGGATCGGCAGGCTCGCGGAAGATCAGGATTTCCGCGGCAACTTGGCGGCGAAAGCCGTGCTTACCGCGCAAAAGTACACTTGGGAAAGCAATGCCGCAGGGATGAAAAGTGCTATCGAACAAGTGAGACAGGCCAGGCAGAATGTTTCCCGCGAGGTGTGAAAATATTTATTCCTGGATAAGGAAGGTCGAGCATCGTGATGCTGGGTTTTCCCCGCGAATCACGAGCGGTTGCGGTTATGCCAATTCCAGGCCGTGCTGACAATATTTTCGAGGGACGAATGTTTCGCGCGCCACCCCAGTATTTTTTCTGCGCTTGCGGGATCGGCAATCAACAAAGCGGGGTCGCCCGCGCGCCGTGGCGCGATTTTCGTTTGGATGGTCTTACCTGACACGCTTTCTACGGCCCAAATCACCTCACGCACAGAAGCACCGCGCCCGGTCCCCAAATTCGCGGAAAAACTTTCGCCGCCGGAAACCAGATGCTGCAAAGTAGCCATGTGGGCTTCGGCCAGGTCCGAAACATGTACGTAGTCCCGGACCGCGGTTCCGTCTTTGGTCGGGTAATCGGTGCCAAATATTTCCACCGTTTCCAGCCTGCCAAGCGCAGATTCAATTAGCCGGGGCACCAGATGCGGTTCCGGAGCATGCACCTCGCCCAGCTCGCCTTCCGGGTCGGCCCCTGCGGCGTTGAAATATCGCAGCGCGGCCCAGCGCAATCCATAGGCGCGTCCATACCATTCGAGAACGCGTTCGATAAATAGTTTGGACTCGCCATACGGGTTCACGGGAAGTTTCGGGTGGCTTTCTGAAATCGGCACGCTTTGCGGGTCGCCGTACACGGCGCAGCTGGAGGAAAATACGACATGAGGAACGCCCATATCCAGAAGCGCGTCCAGGAGATTCAAAGTATTGGTCACATTATTTTCGAAATAACGCCGCGGGTCGCGCACGGATTCGCCCACGTAGGCATGCGCGGCGAAATGAATCGCGGCGGTTACCTTGTGCTCCTTCAGCGCCTGCTT
>Ga0207024_10255_pt1 | contig 13719 bp, 18 predicted proteins | sample Alteio_BWMinCont_44_FD_153470 | JGI IMG/M metagenome (GOLD analysis project Ga0207024, IMG submission 153470) | Enriched cells from forest soil in Barre Woods Harvard Forest LTER site, Petersham, Massachusetts, United States -... | ecosystem: Environmental > Terrestrial > Soil > Temperate forest >...
AGAAGGCGCCTACGTCGTGATCACCGGGCGACGAGAGAAGGAGCTGAAAGAGGCCGCAGACTTTATCGGGAGCAACGTTACGACGGTCGTGGGCGACGTGTCGCATTTGGAAGATTTGGACCGGCTCTATGACGTCGTGAAACAGAAACACGGTCACATCGACATTCTCTTCGCGAACGCGGGGGCGGGGACAATTGCACCGCTCGCGGTAGCTACCGAGGCCCATTTTGACCAGACCTTCGACGTGAATGTGAAAGGGCTGTTCTTTACAGTGCAGAAGGCCCTACCCCTCTTCAAAGACGGGGGATCGATTATCCTGAACTCTTCGGTCTCGAACGTGTTGGGGCTGCCAGGGTTTAGCACCTACGCCGCGAGTAAGGCGGCAGTGCGCAACTTCGCTCGCGCTTGGACCCTGGAGCTGAAAGACCGCAAAATCCGCGTGAATGCGATGAGCCCCGGACCCATCGAGACCCCCGCCTTAGAGACAACGACGGGCCTTACCCCTGAGCAAGCCGAGCAAGCGGCCTCCCAGTTTGCATCCCAGATCCCAATGGGTCGCCGGGGCAAGCCAGAGGAAATCGCCGCCGCCGTCACGTTCCTCGCCTCCGATGAAAGTTCCTTCATCACCGGCGTGGATCTAGCCGTCGATGGAGGCATGGCGCAAGTCTAACGACACAATCGTGCCGACAGCCTGGGTAGACCACTTGAGTTCGCCGGTCTTGCCGTTGACACCGTGTACATCGCGCCGTTGCCCGACCCGATGTACACGGTGTCGTCCGACCCAATGGCAAGAGTTTCGTAGATGAGACCGCCGGTTTTACACGCAACCACCAGCAGCCGGCAAGTGAGGCGCAAGCCTATGCTGCACCAGGCACCGCTGAGTCGGAGAGGGTGGAAGTCGAGGTGTTCCCCTCATCGCCGCTTCAGAATACGACCTGGCGGCTGGTGTGAACCTCCCTCGGGCCCGTTGCCGAGCTCAGTCATGCAGCTTGAGGAAGTAACGGGTGTGGCGCAATTCACCGCTCTTCGTCAGAGCGCCTTTCTCAACAAGGTCTGCAAGATCACGAGTCGCAGTTGTTGAAGGTGCACCGGAAATCTTCATGTAGTTACCTGCGCTCAGGCCACCCTTAAAGCCCCTCCGGCCTTCGGCAAACATGCGAATCAGTGCTTTTTCTTGTCGTTGATTAAGTTGTCCGCGTAAGGCATTGAACATCTTCGTCTTAGCAATCAGGAAATCGACTAGGTCAGTCGATGAAGTTTGAGCCTCATTGACTACGCTGCCGAACCAAACGAGCCACGATGTCACTTCGTTTGATTTGCTGGCCTCCTCGAGAGATTGGTAGTACGTCTTTCGATTTGCAGCGATGGCCGTAGCAAGGGCAACGTAGGTGATGTGCCCCATTGTTTGATTGATCGCTTTCTCGGAGAGAGCGCGGCCTAAGCGTCCGTTGCCATCTTCAAATGGATGGATGCTCTCGAAGTAGAGGTGCGTAAGTCCAGCGCGCGTGATTGCGGGCAGTGCCTGCGACGATTCAGGCGCAGTTTGATTGAACCAATCGACGAACGCTTTCATTTCCCGCGGAACGAGTTCAGACGGTGGCGCCTCGAAGTGGACGGTGGGGAAATCGTAGGTGCGTCCGCGTGACACGATTTGCATCGGCTCGTCATGGGTCCGGTAGAAGCCAATGTCTTTGAGGTCATTCCTAAAAGAGAGAAGGAGATGATGCCAGCGAAACAACATATCCTCGGTCAATGGGAATGCAAAGGACTGATTGAGGTCGACCATCACTTCAGCAACTCCGCGTTCAGCAGGTGGTAATCGGTAGCTGTCAGTAGACAGCCCCAACTGGCGACGGATTGACGAAACGACGCTGGCGCGATCAAGAATCTCCCCTTCAATCTCAGAAGTCATGACCGCTTCGCTGCTCATTGCTTCAACCGAAAGTTGCTCTCGATCGTCCCGGCTAAGATGCCTGATAGCGCCCGCACATTCCGCAGAACGAAGAAGGAACTCGCGTTCGGCTCCGGCCAGCTGGGATTCGTCCCAGCTGAATTTCGGCCAATCAGATTGCTGCCAGTTCCAAGCCATGGTCTATAGGATATACCGCTATAGACCAAAAAGAAGTCCAAAATGGGCTAAAGGCGTCTCGTCTATAGCCCTTCGCAAACTGATGGAGCCTTTGCTTCGCCTTGCTCTAGCCGATCTGCCATTACTCTTAGTGCAAGAGTTTCCGCTTTTACCATTGCCTCATCGGCCGTGCTCCCGTAGGCGAGAACGCCTGGAAGTTGGGGCACTTCGGCAAGCCAACGGCCGTCGGTTTCCTGCTCGACCTCGAGTGAATGGTCCATTTAGGGTTTGCTGTGAACAGTCCCCTTTCGAGGCGAGCGCTTTTTTATGGTCGGAATAAGGGCACGCTGGATGTCGTTGATCTGCTTCGTGTCGAAAAAGACCTTCGCGACGTCATCGTCGAGGAGAACAGTCTTGACGCCATGCGGGAAGTGCTTGGCGTATTTTCCCTGCTCAGCAATGCTGAAGTTGTATTCGGGGAGCATCTCATTGCTGTTTGCGTCTTTCATATTTCTGCTTGGACGGATTGAGTCCCACATTCGCCGGATCCCATTCGAACCGCATGACGAGACACTACCTTTTTGGCGGCATGCAGATGCAATTGACTTTTGGGGTGGCGGTTCCCAGGGTGCTTCGCGCTCGGCGGCCAGTTCTTGATCAAAGATTTTTTTCAAGCTCTTCAGCGTCCGCGAGGTCTTTAGTGCGACCAGAAGCCCTCTTGTTCGTCAAAAGATCTTCGAGCGAAATCATCGGTATCTGCAGAGAGTCGATGATGAAAGTGAACCTTCTTGTGTATGCGTCGCGGAATTCCACGCCGGAGATTGAGTTGAGAACTTCTATCCGCATCGGAGGGTGTCCCATCCGCGTGATCTGTCCCTTTTCGATCAATTTAGCTGCAGTGAGTGTTGCCAGGTCGAAACCGAACTCGCGAATTGCCGCCTCGGCCCTTGAGGCATTTTCCTTTGACGAATCGATCCAAACATCGATGTCGTTAGTTGCACTGACGTACCCGTAGAATCCGACGGCGTACCCACCGATCAGTAAGTAGTCAACCTTGTGCCTATTGAGCAAACTCAAGAACTCGGCAAAGTCCCTCGGAAGCTGCGAGGCCATAGAAGGTTTGTCTCAGATTCTGGATCGCCTCGAAACGCTCTTCAGGAGTCCTCGAGCGCCAGTACCCTACGGAATCGTCCGGCTCGTCTGAGGAGACGAACTGCAGTTCAGAGCGATCGACTCGCTGCATGTCGTGCACATCTTTGATTATGACACGAGCCGTGCCCGCGGTTAATCGCAGCCTTGGGAGGCGCAACAGCCATTGAGATAACCTGGTCGGGGCGATCCCGACTCGTCGGGACGACCTTCCCGGCTAGCCGGGACAGGCATTCCACCCCATGGAGGAAATTGCGGGTACAACCGCTCAAATTCGAGTCTCCAGAGGTCTCAGATTGTTTCACTTTGTCGCTACCAATTGAGAGACATTTGAGAGACCAAATGTGCCCTCTTTGTTGATATGTCGATCACGCTTTCAATGCGGATTTCCAAATTCAGTTACAGTTCGGATGGGGTCCCTCTACGTCGGTCGTCCAAAGGCACACGTCGCCGATGGTCTGCTGGTACGGAAGGTTTTTCGCGTGACCGTCGATGAAAACGGCGTTAAAGCGTCCATCGTGACGCGTGATGTCGGTGGCTAAGAACTGTAAGGCAGACGGGGTCGTTGCCGAAGTGACGAACTGTGGGTTAGAACCATTCTGCGAGTAGTTGCCAGCCCCTTGATTGGCCCAGAAACTCACAAAATATGGACTCTGGTTCGCAGGCACTGTGCCGCCTATCAATTGGTAGTACTCGGCGTTCGATCCGCCTGTGCCTGGGCACACGCCGGCCGTCAAGTGGGAGCATACGGTGAGGCCTGTCGCATTTACAACATCGGGACCGACCTTCCAATAGCCGGAGTCCATGAAGAAGATCGTGCTCGCCGCCCTCGGTATCGAACTGGCGGTTACTCCTGTCGGGAGGTTCGTCGAGCCACCCTTGCTCGCCACCGCCGTGGTTATCCAGCCGAAGTTCGTGCCGTAGCTGTTTTCTCCGCCGTAATCTTGCGACGTCTGGGCGCCGTCGCCTGTTGTGAACGGCACCGCCACACCGCTTCCAGGATAGAACGTATTTACGGAGTCGGGGTCCTTGAATAGGTTGTAGCTCTTGGTATAGGGGTAAAGCGTATACACCCAAAACTGCCTCTCGTTGGCAGGTGACGACGACGATCCCCCTTCGAGACTTTGATTAGACTGATCAGGGGCATCCGGACTGAGTGCACCATTTTGGATGTAGGCCTGGCAAACGGAAACCGCGGTGAAACCATTGGCATCAGTTCCACCGCAGTTAAAGCGATCGCTGAAGTATGCGTCGTCGTTATCAACCAAATAGAGGTGGGTTGACGTGCCTATCTGCCTGACGTTGCTCAGGCACTGGGTCCTCTTCGCCTCTCCCTTTGCTCGGGCAAAAACCGGGAACAGGATGGCGGCAAGAATCGCGATGATGGCAATTACGACCAACAGTTCGATAAGCGTAAAGCCTCGGCGTCCCATGGCAATTATTATGCTTGCTCCTTTGTTAAGGCTTTTCGATCTTTCCGGAATCGCCAGTTCGATGATCTTTGACTTGAAACGCGAGAAAGTCGTGGATGGCTTGCGTTGCTTTCGGATTCATGGTTTGGATTCGAACCCTACCGCCATCGGTCAGGTTTGCGAAGTTGTACGTGATGGCCTTTCGCATCGATTCCATGGTGTTCTGCCCTGGAACGACACGATCGTGAATAAACATCGGGAGGTGGAAGTCGCCCTGCGAAAACATCCCTGCGATCATTTTGAGATGCGAGCGAATAGCTTCAACCTGCTTCGCATCGCCTTTCGATTTCACAACAACGTCGATGCTGCCCCCATCGCGAAACAGTCGAAAGTGATGTTGGGTTTTCTCGTGGCTAAAGCCCATCGCCTGATCTCCTCGATGGTCTACTGACTTTGCGTGCTGGTCTTCCTGCATCATAGGGCAATTCTTCATGTCCATCGCTTGGGCAAAAATGGACGGCATCGTAGCGATGAGGAAGGCGGCAGCCACTGATTTGTAGATTGTCATTGTGTTCTTTCCTTTGGGGTAGTTGATTCCGGTACAAGGGTCTCTAAGAGAAAGGACAGTTCCTGTGGAGAACTGCCCGCAAGACGCTCGTCCCAGTCTTGAAGCAAACTGATTAGGCGAATTTTGAGTTGGGTCAGCGCCTCGATTTGGCCGACAACAACCCCAAGCCGCTTATGAGCCAGTTTTCGGACGTCCTCGCACGGACGCTGTCCCGACTCGCGTAGAGCAAAAATCTCTTGTAGCTCATTCAGCGAAATTCCGATATCGAGGGCGGCGCGAATGACGAGGACTCTCCGAACGGACGAAGCGCGATACAAGCGATAATTGGAATCGGTGCGTTCAGGCGGAGGGAGAACGCCAATCCGTTCATAGTGGCGAAGGGTGTCCTTACTCACTCCGGTAAACCGAGCCAGCTCTCCGGACTTTAAGAATTCCCGTTCAAATCCCGCCACAACGAACAGGATAAACAGTGGAATCTATTCCATAGTCAAGCCTATCGTAGGTTTTTTCCAATTTACAGACAGGCATTGCTCGGCGATTCAATAGGGCACTCCTATCTCAACGAGAAATCTGAGGATCGTTAGGTGTATCTCCCGAGCAACAGTGTCGATAGCTTGGAGGCGCCTTGGATGTCGCCGACGTCGCGTCCGGTGACGATACCAAGTTTTGCGGAAAGAGCTTGGAGGAGAACCGCTAGAATGTAACCGAGGCTACATTTATAAGCATAAGAGTATAATGTTCGCCATGTCTACTTCTCGTACCTCAAGCCATACTAGGACGACGGCCGATTGGATATCGAGAAGCATCGGTTTGCTGATGGGAGTAGCGGCACTTTCAAGCTCAAGGGCTTATGGGCAGGATAACTACGAAATCGACGTCTATCCGTCCGAGACGGTAGCTCCCAAGCACACAATGGTCGAGTTGCACACCAATTACACCTTGCAGGGCACGACCATGCCGATCAACGGGGCGTATCCAACGCAGGATGCCATCCACCAAACCCTAGAGCTCACTCACGGATTCAGCCCAACTTTTGAGCTGGGGAATATGAATTTCTTCAGCTACAGAACTGGCAGCGAGGGCTACCAGTACGTGGGATCCCATCTGCAGCCGCGATGGCGAGTGCCGGACAACTGGGGTTGGAAGGTTGGCGTAAGCCTCTCGCTTGAGTTCGGCTATGTGCGGCCCCAGTTCGCCGAGGATACTTGGACCCTAGAAATCAGGCCTATAGTCGACAAGCGGATCGGTAACCTGTACGCCGCCTTCAATCCGATACTCGATCGTTCCTTCGCGGGCCTCGCGGCGGGCAGAGGTTTCGAGTTCTCGCCAAGTTTCAAGGTGAGTTACGACGTTACCAAGAAGATCACACCTGGGTTCGAATACTACAGTGCGGTGGGGCCAGTAGGTGGCTTTGATGCGCTCAGCAATCAGCAGCGTCAACTTTTCGTGACGCTTAATCTCGACGTCGGTGAGGACTGGGAGTTCAACGCCGGCATCGGCGAGGGGTTCACTCAGTCAACCGATCACCTGATCGTCAAGATGATTGTAGGGCGAAGGTTCTCATTCTAACGCTTGCGAACTGCAGGCGCCACGTCTCGTCGCCAACCGGACCTCTTTTACGGTTTGGAGGTGGTCATTGACCAAGTTTGAACCTGAGTTGCCTCGGTTTTGGGGTTAGTCTCTCATTTGGTCTCTCAGATGAATTGAGAGACCTTTGAGAGACCCGCCTAACAGTCGAAAGTTGGAGGGTGGATGTGTGTAGGTTTTGAGCCTAAAACCTGGTCGGGGCGACACGATTCGAACGTGCGACCTCTTCCACCCCATGGAAGCCGACCTAGGCTCGAGGATAGCACTTTGAACCTGCGGCTGTTCGTCTTTGGTCGCCTTTGTTGGCCTTTAGTCGCGTTTGTTTTGGCAATAGGGGAAAGAATAAGGGAAAGATTTTGATCGAAAAGTCCGTCGTTTCGTGATCGCTCCAATAATTGCCGCTGAACGACTCGTCAAATGCCAGGCCGCACCTTGAATTGGTCGAGATGACTGTGGACCAATTCTTGGCGGCGGCTTCTGACATAAGACTAGTTTGTAAAGAATTCACTCAAAGGTTTTGCTACGAATTTCGGCTGTTCTTCTTGCGGGAAGTGGCCGCTGTTTTCGACTTTGACCAACCGAAAGTGAGTGGCTTTGGGTGTCACCGATGCTTGCAACCAACCGTAGCCCGTCGCACCGACTCCAATAACCGGCATCTCGAGCTTCTTGTAAGCGCAATACGTCCCGAAAGTCCCAAGCACCCCGCCGTCTTCCGTAATGAGCGGCTCGGACCACGCAGAGCGCAGACCATACCTTGCCGCAAGGTCGCGATGGTCATGTGGCCATCGTGAGTCGGTCGTCACATCTTCGATAATCACGCGCTGCTTCAGAAATGCGGCTGTGCCGCAGCAGGCTCGGTCAGGACCAATTGGCCCAGGGGCTGAAAGCCTTCACCAAACCTGCAGGGACGTGACGTCCGGCGATTGGCGATAGTTGCTTACCAGACTGATCCATTATTAGGACTAACGAGGTGGAAGGCGGCGCGCTAGCGTCAATGGAAAGGCACAGGTGATTCAAGATGTCACTGAGCGCATCGCTACGGGCGATCATGTCGAGCGTGCGCTTTTCTGCCTCTCGGAGCGATTCGATCCGTCGTCGGTCGTCAATGTCGGTGTTCGTGCCAAATCACTTGATGACGTTGCCAGTCTGACCGAGCGACGGAGTTGCCCGGAAAATGAACCAGCGGCATACGCCATCGAAACGACGGAGACGGCCGACAAGTTCGGCAGACGCAGTCTCGGTTACGATTGCGCGCCACCGGTTTATGACCCGTTCCCTATCGTCCGGATGGAGCGCAACCTGCCAACCCCAGCCAGTCGCTTGGTCGGCAGACCAAGCCAACGTTGGAATCGAGTCAGTTGCGATCCGCAAAAAGGCTTCACCTTTGGGGAGTTCACGGTTGTCGTCGCTGGGGTGATTCGTCGGCAAAGGCAACACCGCTCTTCTTCGGTACGGGATCCTCAGCGTACCGAATAATTCACTGCTCTGGGCCAACACGCAAGGGCACTGATGTAACGCTAGAATTCGAACGTGGATCCACATATCGGAGATGTCCTTCCTCTATGATCGACAAAAAACAACACTCAGCCGTGGTTACCACTTGTATTGAGTACCTCAGTTATCCACACATAACCGACGTTATGTGCGGATGATTTCGCGTCGATCAACTCCTTCTAGGAAGCGGTCATCTGGCATCGAAGCTTGCCTGCGATGCCCTCACGTGTTCCCAGTTTTCTTTGGTCCACTCGACGAGGCCTTGCATGGGGAGAAGTAGGCTCCTTCCCAACTCTGTCAACTCATACTCTACGCGCGGCGGCACTTCTGGAAAGAGTTCGCGAGTGACGAGCCCATCACGCTCAAGAGCTTTAAGCGTCGCCGAGAGCATCCGCTGTGAAATTCCAGGGATTCCACGCTCAAGCTCAGAGAATCTTGCGCGTCCACCAAGCAGTTCCAGGGAAAGCACGACAAATATCGTCCACTTGTCGCCGACCTTCGATAGCAGTTCTCGCACTGCCATCGGGTCCGAGCTTTTGCAAACAGCTGCCGGGTCCAGATGCCTAGTCTTGCTCAAATTCTTCATGACTTACCTCGATGTTAGCTACGCACTGTTTAGTAACCTCTTGAATAATACAAACGTGCAAAGTAGATTGCTACTAACTCTTCGTAAGCATGGAGTTTAGAGCATGGAAAAATCAACGTATCCAGAATTCGCGGCGGCACAGCCGTATTTCGACCTAGTTCGGGAATCACTGGGAAACCGTGTAGAAGGGGAACACTTCTTTGATGTCGTTACTGACGAGACGGTTTACGAGGTCCTCTACAACCTCGGCTGGCCACGCATCATTAAAGGCCGCACCGACCTCATGGAAGCGTTCCGGAGATACTGCGAAGAGGTCGAACTGCAAGCGGCCGACAACCTGGTTGTCCACGCGGCCGACAACGCGCGCATATTCATCATCGAATACGAGGTCCACGGGACGATTCTCTCGACGGGCGCAAAGTACGACAATCGTTTCTGCTCGATAATTGCCATCGAAAACAAGAAAATCGCTCACTGGCGAGATTACATGGATTCGCATTCGGCTTGGATGGCCTTGGCTCAGCCCGAACAAGACGGGAGACACAAGTGAAGCAAATTCTCTTCATCAAGGTGAGCCCTCGCGGCAAAGACTCGGCGAGCGGAGCGGTTGCAGATGCGCTTACCAATCGACTCACCGCCCTCTACCCTTATGCCAAACTCCTTCAGCGTGACTTGGCGGTCGAGCAGCTGCCTCACCTGGACCACACAACGCTTAGCGCAATCTCTACCAAAGACCCTGAAGAAGCTGCGCGTCTGAAAGAAGCGGCTCATCAGTCCGACGAGCTCACTGACGAACTGCTTGCATCGGACCTCCTTGTAATTTCGACGCCGATGTGGAACTTCGGTATTCCTTCCGCTCTCAAGGCGTGGATAGATTTGGTCGTGAGGCCGGGACGAACCTTCCAGTACACGGCAAACGGCGTTGATGGTCTTGCCAAGGACAAGGCAGCGATCTTAGTGCTTGCGTCTGGAGGCGTTTACACAGAGGGCCCGTGGCAGAGTTGGGATTTTGTTGAGCCCTACCTGAGACAAATCCTTGGATTCATTGGAATCCAAGTGGTCCAGACCGTTCGCGCTCAGGGGATGAACATTCCAGCGCTCTCCGGAAATGCAGTCGCACAGGCGACTCTGGACATGGAGGACCTTGCCCTCTCCAGCTAGATCTATCGAGCAGGAGAAGCGAGAAGTGGCCGATCAATGCTAGGCCACGTTCGTTATACGTCTCGTCATCTTTGTGGTAGTGATGCGCGATTTTTGCCGCTCTGGATCAGTTCGCAGTGTGGGCTAGCTTTCGGTACTTCTCGATCGCCTGTGCACTAACAGGAGTGAAGAAGTTGATCAGATTGCCATCGGGATCGCGGAAGAGCAAGGACCGGTTACCCCAAGGCATCGTCGTCGGCTCTTGAACGAACTCGGACAAAATGCTCTTGAGTCTCTGATGTTCTTTGTCCACGTCGTTAACGCGGAACTCGATGATCGCGGTGTGATTATCAGCCGGGCGGGCCGAGCCTGCCCCAAAGAGTTGCACCGTTCGTGTGCTGCCGATGGCCAGGGTGCCGGTCGGGGTCCCAAGTTCTGCAAAGTCCTCGGTATAGCGCCTCGCCGCCTGCCCAGTAGCTTGTTCGTAGAATCGAACCAACCGTTCGACGTCGTCGGTGATAATTCTGGTCGAAACGAAATCCATGATAGTCTCCTCTCAGTTTGAATGAGCCGCTTTTATGCTACGCTACGGTATCGTAGCATAAAAGAAAGCGATTTATCCGACGGCAAACTATAGACCCATGCCCACACGAAACTTAATTGGCAAAGACCCGGACCAACGGGTCAAGCGGTCAAGGGAGACGGTGATCAGAACGACCCTCGAACTTCTGACGGAGGCGGGGCTGGGGGGCATAAGCGTTGATGAGATTGCACGCCGCTCCGGGGTCGCCAAGACAACCATTTATCGGCACTGGCCAACACGGTCCGAACTGGTGATCGACGCCTGCTCGCAGATCGGCGCTGAGCAGGAGACGCCCGACACGGGTGACTTCGAGGGCGACTTAATTACGCTCCTCACCAACCTGGCTGAACTTTTGAGCACGGCGAGATGGTCGTCGGTTGTCCCGTCGATCGTCGATGCTGCCGAGCGCGACAACAGTCTGGCCGAGATTCACAGCAGAATCCAGAGGGACCACGCGGCGCCGTTACGAACTGTCATAGAACGAGCCGTGCAAAAAGGCGAAATCCCGAAGAACACCGACCGATCCACCATGATTGCTGCTCTTTTGGGGCCACTCTTCTATCGCCGCTGGTTTTCTCGTGAGCCTCTCGATGCCGCGTTCGTAAAAGGGATCGTGCAAAACACAATCGGTACGTAGTCCGGTGAAAACTAGGCTGGTGCCGACCGCAGCATGACTGCTTAGTTCCGCTAGCTTTGCTTTGCTCGAACTCTGAAAGAAGCGGGGCTGACTCCAAACTTCGTCCGAAATCGCCGGCTGAACAAGCTCGGGTCCGAGTACCCGACCGCTAAACCAACCTCGGAGCAGTTCAAGTCGGAATGACGCAGGAGCGATGCCGCATGCTCCAGCCGAAGCTGGTTGACGTAACCAATCGGACCGATGCCGACCTGTGATTTGAAGAGGCGAGAAAGATACGCGCGATCCAGGCCAACTTCCTTCGCAAGATCAGTCGCCGTCCAGGGCAATTGTGATTCCTTTTCAAGCGCACACAGTGCATGCTCGACTGCCGGGTGAATCGCGATCAAGCTCTCGGGAATCGCCATTGCGAACTGATCAAGCGCCCAAACGACCAACCCAAGCGCTCCGCAGGAGCTTCGTTGAGTCTGCTCGATTACCTGGATGCTATGGACCGTCTCGGCAGGCAACTGAGCGAACTGGAGGCCCTTGCCGGACCGAACGAGTGAACGAACCCGTTCATCAAATAGGTTTCGCCACTCGGATCGGACGATCGCGACCGGGAAGCAGAAGTTGACCAGTTCGAGGTCACGGCATCGAGAATATTCGTGCCAGTAATTGGGTTGGATGAGCAACGCCGTGCCGGTCGAAAGCGGAGCTTCCCCTAAATGGCTCTTGTGTATTCCCTTTCCACCTAGAATTACCGCAAGCTCCATGAAGTCGTGGTCGTGCGCCTCCTCTTCGCCGTCCGCCAAATGGCGGAGTATCCTCGGTCCTGCGAACTGGCCAAAGGAGCCCCGCCATTTCAACGTTTTTAGCATCGACAATCCACCTTCCATTCACTCGAGAGGTTATCGTCCCTCCGCCCCTAACTGATGAAGGAAACTCCTGTTATCGGTCCGGACCCACTCCTCTACCATTCGTCCATCATCGTCAAATCTGAATATGTTAATCAGATCCCAAACGACACGCTGGCCGTTCGGAGGTAAAGGGCCTATGGGTGAATAGGCGAACTCGCGCACAAACGTTCCCTCGATCCAAGTTTGGCAGGCAATAAACTCGCCTTCGGCAACCACAATGCCGCGTCGTATGGACAGATTCTCGAATGCTTCGCGTATGGACTTAAAATAGGTGGACAGTCCCTGGTAGTCCGCCTCGAAGCCGTCAGGACCGTGGAAACGAAACTGGCTTTTGTCGAAGTAGGAGTCGAGCTCAGCTTGATCCGCGCCCGAAACATCAAGTTCGCCGGCTCTAGTTAGACGAGCTACAAGTTCATTGCGTGTTAGCGCCATATTTCCTCCAGATAGTCGCAGGCCCCTCGACAGGCGACAACAAAATCGTAAGCCGCCTGCGGCAGGGAAAGCGACGCTTCGCGAAGCGTGGGCAGCGCAATGTCACAAATCGACTAGCTTTTCACCTGGATTGAACTAGCTGTTTGGATGGCATCATCACCAATATCTTGCCAGAGGTGTGTTTTTCCGCCGATGTCTAAAGCCTGGATAATCTGTGCCTTAATTCTTCTCGTCACCAATGTCTTGGCGGCAGACAATCTTGACCGTGGCTTCGCCGCGCCGCCAGATGCCGCTAAGCCTCGCGTGTACTGGTTTTGGATTTACAATCGCGTCGACAAAGCAGGCATCACTCGCGACCTCGAACAGTTCAAGGCCAAAGGGATCAGCGGCGTCAACATGATCTGCAACGGCGGATATGCCGGACTCGCTCCTCTGCCTGGCGTCAAGTATGGAAGTCCCGAGTGGTGGGACCTCTTCCGCTATACAGTCAAAGAGGCTAAGCGGGTCAATATCGAGTTGGGTTTCAATTTCTCCGCTAGTGCCTGGGTGATGCTTGGCCCCTGGGTCACTCCCGACAATGCCATGAAGAAAGTGGCGCAGGCGGATTTGCACGTCGAAGGTCCGAAGAAATTCTCCGGCAGGCTTCCCCAGCCTGATACAGTTGACGGCTACTATCACGACTACTGCGTGCAGGCGATCCCGTACAAAGCGGCGGGTGTGGCGATTCATCCTGCAGACATCGTTGACCTGACCGATAAGCTGAAACCCGACGGCCGGCTGGATTGGAACGTGCCCGCCGGACAGTGGACCATTCTCCGGACCGGCTACACAGTCACGCCGGAGGGCCAGTTCAAGCACGCCTATCCCGCCAATGACACCTACGAAGGTGGCACCGGCTACCAGATAGACTTCCTCAAAGCGGCCGCGTTCGACGACCATTTCAAACATCTGGGCGTGCCGATCCTCAAGGCCGCTCGCGAAGCAGGCGGCCACATTGCCTATTTGTGGTCGGACAGTTGGGAGGCGGGCAAGCTCACCTGGACACAGGACTTCCCTGAGCAATTCCGCAAGTACCGCGGCTACGATCTCAAACCTTTCTTGGCCGCGCTGCCGGGCGCGATTAGTTGGGTCGACCACACGGCAACCTTTACCGCCGCTGCCGCAAGG
>Ga0207024_10257_pt1 | contig 13694 bp, 11 predicted proteins | sample Alteio_BWMinCont_44_FD_153470 | JGI IMG/M metagenome (GOLD analysis project Ga0207024, IMG submission 153470) | Enriched cells from forest soil in Barre Woods Harvard Forest LTER site, Petersham, Massachusetts, United States -... | ecosystem: Environmental > Terrestrial > Soil > Temperate forest >...
GCCATTCCGTTGGCAGTGGAAGCGTGGCAATGCCGCGCACACTGGTTTTGGCTTTATGTAAATATTGAATTTTCATACCGACAGGGATCCAACGCATGTTGGCAGGAATACTGACTTCCGTCATTAAGCCGGCGGCTATTTCGCATAAATTCGCCATGGCAATAGCATGCACGGTTTTAAGATGGTTTTCGACCGCGCGACGTTTAGGTAAGAAGACTTCACAGTAGCCGGGTTTTAACTCGATAAAACGTGGTTTTATAGTGGCAAAATAGGGGGCTTTAAAGCAAATTATTTTACTGAATAGCCATTTACCGCAAGGCATGGCGGAGATTTTATGGTAAAGTTTTAAAGTGGATGACATACAAAATAACTCCTGATTGATTCCCTCTCCCGCTTGCGGGAGAGGGTTAGGGTGAGGGTTTTCAAACGTAAGCCCCCTCATCCCAACCTTCTCCCCCACTTCGTGGAGGGAGAAGGGGCTAAGTAGTTTCTCTCGAACTCCACAATTTTTCTAATTGATAAAATTCACGGCTTTCTGCTTGCATCAAATGCAAGACGATGGGGCCTAAATCCACTAATACCCATTCGGCACCGTTTTGGCCTTCCACTCCAAATATTGATGCGCCTGCCGCTTTGGTTTTTTCAATAACATCATTGGCTAAGGCTTTAACTTGACGACTCGAGCTACCCGTAGCAATGATCATATAATGCGTTATGCTGGTTAATTTACTGACATCCAGACACACTACACCCTGGGCTTTCATTTCATCTAAGGCATTTAATACTAAGGTTTTTAATTTAGGCAACGCTAATACTGTACTACTCATCTTTTATCTAAAGGGGTAAAGTTACGTTCTTTATAGCCAGTATAAAGTTGACGCGGACGGCCTATTTTGTGATCTGGTAAGCTCATCATTTCATTCCATTGCGCAGCCCAGCCAGCAGTACGGGCTAAGGCAAAAATCACCGTAAACATATTCATCGGAATACCTAAAGCGCTTAAGGTGATACCAGAATAAAAATCTACGTTGGGATAGAGTTTCCGTTCCACAAAATATTCATCTTCTAAAGCAATACGTTCTAATTCCATGGCTAATTTAAATAATGGTTCATCATGTAAACCGACGGCATCCAACACTTCGTAACAGGTTTCACGCATGACTTTGGCACGTGGGTCAAAGTTTTTATACACGCGATGACCAAAGCCCATTAAGCGGAAGGAATCGTTTTTATCTTTTGCGCGGGCAATAAATTCAGGAATACGCTCAACGCTACCAATTTCATGCAACATTTTTAAACAAGCTTCATTGGCGCCGCCATGAGCCGGGCCCCATAGCGCGGCAACCCCGGCAGCGATACAGGCATAAGGATTCGCGCCAGTTGAACCTGCTAAGCGCACCGTTGAAGTTGAGGCATTTTGTTCATGGTCTGCATGCAACGTGAAAATTTTATCCATGGCTTTAGCTAATACCGGATTAACTTTGGTGTCGGTGGCGGGCAGCGAAAACATCATGTGTAAAAAGTTTTCCGCATAACTCATGTGATTTTGTGGATAAACAAAGGGTTGGCCAATAGAGTATTTGTAACACATGGCCGCAATCGTGGGGACTTTGGCAATTAAGCGAATCACGGCAAATTGACGCTCAATGGGATCGTTGATATCAAGTTGTTCATGATAAAACGCCGATAAGGCGCCCATAACCCCAACTAAAATTGCCATGGGGTGGGCATCGCGCCGAAACCCATTGAAAAAGTTATAGACTTGTTCATGTACCAGAGTGTGTATTTTGACGGTATCGACAAAACTTTGCTTTTGAGTTTCATCAGGTAATTCACCTTGCAGCAATAAATAAGCCACTTCTAAAAAGTCAGATTGTTTAGCTAATTGTTCAATCGGGTAGCCACGGTATAACAAAACCCCTTTGTCGCCATCAATATAAGTGATTTTTGATTCACACGCAGCAGTTGCCATAAAACCGGGATCGTAAGTAAAAACATTGGCTTTACTAATGCTGCGGATATCAATCACACTTTCGCCAAGCGTGGCATCATACATCGGCAGTTCGAGCTCTTGGTTGTTTACGATTAACTTTGCGGTTTTATCAGACATGGCGCTTTTCCCCATTATTTTTGTATGGAGAATATTATATACTTTTCTGGCTTGAATGGTTTTATTTTTATAATAAATAATTGTTGTGAAACACCGATCGCTATGAGATAATAATGCTAGTTTTATAGTAGTTTGTTTCACCCCAATAAGAAATACCCCATTATTTATTTTAGAGGCCACATGAAATCGGTGCACTTTGCTCGTGTTTTACTTGTGTTTATCAGCTTTTCTTGCCTGACAAGTTTAAGCTCAGCAGATAACTTGCCCTTGTTAACAGCCAGTCCTTCAACGGTACAAGTGTGGGATGATAAGAGTATTTTAGATACTACCGTACAAACGCCAATTGACTTACCTTCACTACCAGCGCCCTGGACTATGGGAGTATGGGTAAAAATTGATGAACCCTTTTCCCATCATCATCAAGAAGTGTTATTACAACCTGCCACGCAAAATGATACCTTAACCGCACCGAGCCTTAATTTAGTTAATGCTGACACGGGCAAAGTAGGTTATACCAGTAACGTTACCTTTGATTTCCCTTATACCTTGCCAATAGGCCATTGGGTTTATTTAGCCTTTGTGGGTACCTCGATGGGAGTCACTTTATATGTTGATGGCATCGCTATTAAAACTGAAGCTGCGCCCCTGCACTTTTTACCCATGGGTGTGTTAGATGTGAATACCCCAGACTTTGCTGGGGAATTGCGCTCACCGTTCATTACCAATCGGGCTTTAAACGCGGATGAAATTAAAGATCAGATGGATCTGTCTTAATTCAAATAAAACCCCACACTTTTATTATGTTTTGAGTTGCAATAATATACTTTTTTATATATTATTGCAACTCAAAACATAATTCGGTAACTGCTATGCAAGCCCAAAAAGATCAAGATAGCCAAGGTATGCGGTTACTGCAGGGCCTGCAATCATTGGGAAAATATGTTTTTACTCACCAGGAAGCTGTTACCGTTGCCCAAGTGGAGAGGATTCCTCAAGAACAATTAAACATTATTTTGTCTAATCTCACACGCAGAGGCTTGTTGCTTCGTCTGCGCCGTGGCTTGTATGCAGGAATCGGTTCATTACCAGGGCAAATTCAAACTCATCCCTTTGCCATTGCTACGCGATTAGCAGAACCTTCTGCTATTAGTCATTGGTCAGCGCTACAATATCACGGTTTGACTGAGCAAGTGCCGCAGATTATCACTGTTTCAACACCGCATAAAGTGTATACACCATCGATGAGAGAAGCTAAGCATTCTACCCGACACGCCCGCGAGATCCAAGGGGTGTGGTATGAATATATTCATGTGAAACAAGAGGCTTTTTTTGGAGTCGAATTGGTTTGGGTGGATGAACGATTTCAAATTCCGATTACCGATAAAGAGCGCACAGTGCTTGATCTATTTGTGTTTTCATCATTGTTTGGTGGCATGGGTGAAGTGCTGAGTATGGTGGAGGAAGCAATGTGGATGCTTAATATTAAAAAGTTGGTTGAGTATGCAGTGCGTTATAATAAAAAATATGTCGCCAAGCGGTTAGGGTGGACACTTGAGCATTTTGGAGTTGCAGCAGAAGACCTAAAACCCTTGCTTGATATTTCTGTTGTGGGTTATTGTCCCTTAGATCCACAAAAACCCAAGCTGGGTCGTTGTAATAAACGCTGGATGATCCAAGAAAATTTAATAGAGCAAAGTGATGAAACCATTACGTCTTAAAATACAAGAGCAAACACAAGTAAAACAAGCGCCTCAATATGTAATTGAAAAAGATTATGCATTGAGTTACATCTTGGCAGGAATTGCGCAACATCCGGTGTTGGCCAATACGTTGATTTTTAAAGGCGGTACTGCGCTTAAAAAAATTTACTTCGGTGATTATCGGTTCTCTGAAGATTTAGACTTTTCAGTTTTGAAGGCACCTAAGGGTGAAATGTTAGAGCAAGCACTTAATGAAGCCGTTGATATTTCCAAACAGTTACTCAACGCGTATGGTGCTTTCGATATACAATTGACGCGCAATCCAGAACGCGCACCGCATCCAAGAGGGCAGGAAGCGTTTAATATACATCTCAAATTTCCATGGCAACCTACGCCTCAATGCCGCGTTAAAGTGGAAGTGACACATGATGAGCCAGTGATCTTAACACCCGAGCGCAAACCAATTTTACATGATTACGAAGAATCAATTGATTCTACGGTGGCTTGTTATCCAATTGAAGAGATCATTGCTGAAAAGCTACGAGCATTGTTGCAGACCCATCAAAAATTGGTAGCGCGCGGTTGGAATCGTCCGCGCGCGCGTGATTATTATGACTTGTGGTGCGTGCTGAGAAAATATGGTGCTAATCTTGATTCACAGCGAGTTATTGCAACGCTCGATCAAAAGTGTCAACATCGCACAGTGAACTATCAAACGATAGATGACTTTTTTACAAATGAATTATTGGCGGAAGCGCAGCAGCATTGGCAGCCAACTTTACGTGTGTTGGTGGTGGATTTACCGGAATGTGATCACGTAATTCAAGAGACTAGAGCACTGATTGCCAGATTGTTTAAAATATAACATTATGAAAAAAATTGAAATACCCAGTTTATTTAAATCGCTACTGATTATTATTTTTATAATCCTATTACAATTGTCAATATATGATCTTTTTTTAAAACCTATCATCACAACATGGGGAGCTCCCGTAAAAGAAATATCCATGTCAATGGCGGGTGATAACAAAGCACTAACCGTCACTTCTACCCGAGCTATATTAATTAATGCTCCAAAAGCAGAGGTTTGGGAATGGTTAATACAATTGGGTGCTGATCGAGGTGGTTTTTATAGTTATGAATTTATTGAAAGAGCGCTGGGATACAAAACGCGCCAGCAAAACTCAATTACACCTGAATTTAAGACCATAGCAGTAGGCAATATTATTCGCGGGTCAATTGATGAAAACAGCAGTATCATCCCTTACAATTTTCGCGTGCTGTATGTGAAACCAGAAGACACATTTGTTTTGGAGAATTGGGGAACATTTTTATTAGAGGAAGTAAATAATCAGCAAACTCGTTTGGTTATTCGAACACAAGAAGCTGAAGGTTCAACTCCATGGTTAAGAGTCGCGCAGTATATCGCTATTCCCCTCCACTTTATTATGGAAAGGCGAACCTTAATGGGCATTAAAGCGCGTGCTGAAGCAGGCGAAAATATTCAATTGTCACAGAGCAAAGATGTAGCTTGGTTCTCTGGTATAGTTTTATCTGGATTGCTCATTTATTTTCTTGTCTTTATAGGGCGCGGTATCGTGCAAAGCATTATACTGCCCACTGTTTTTAGTTTGTGGTGGCTATGTGCGCTGCTGTTGTTTAATCCCATACCTTTGTATAGTATTGGTTTGTTGCTAGTGGTGTGTGGTTATTTGATATATACCATGATTTTTTTTGGTTAAACAGTGATGAGTATGAAAACGACTTAACAAAGGAACCCCCTTTGAAAAAGGGGGGCAGGGGGGATTTACCAGCCGATTGCACAGGTGCTTTTATTTGAAAAAACGTGCCTTAACGGAAAAAATCCCCCTTAATCCCCCTTTTTCAAAGGGGGAGATCAAAACTGGGTTCCCGCCTTCGCGGGAATGACGTCGTTTCAATAAATTAACTTGCAATTTAACCCGTTCCTCAGTACAATCGTCCACCCTAAAAATATTATTTCGAGGAATTGTGATCTCATGCCAAGCGTTAAAGTTAGACCTAGCGAACCATTTGATGTAGCCTTACGCCGTTTCAAGCGTTCTTGTGAAAAAGCCGGTATTTTAGCCGAAGTTCGTGCTCGTGAAGGCTATGAAAAGCCTACTACTGTGCGTAAACGTAAAAAAGCTGCTGCCGTTAAACGCGCGCAAAAGAAACAATCTACTGGCATGCCACGCACCCGTATGGCCCGTCCACGCGCAGCCTAAACATTATTATGTCTGAATTGACTCTCAAACAACGTATCACTGAAGATATGAAGATTGCCATGAAAGCGCATGAAAAAGAGCGTTTGGGAGTTATTCGTCTTATTTTAGCGGCTTTAAAGCAAAAAGAAGTAGATGATCGGGTTGAATTAACCGATACCGATGTATTAGTTATTTTAGACAAAATGGTTAAGCAACGGAAAGATTCAATTACTCAATTTGAAGCAGCTAGCCGGCAAGAATTAGCCGATAAAGAAAAATACGAAATTACTATTATTCAAGCTTATTTACCGCAAGCATTAAGTTTAGCAGAAATTGCTAACATGATTGACGCAGCGATGACTGAAACAGGTGCAAAAGTCATGGCCGATATGAGCAAAGTCATGGCTATTTTAAAACCCAAATTACAAGGCCGTGCCGATATGGCTGCGGTTAGCAAGCAAATTAAAGACAAGTTAGCTTAACCCACGTTGACGTCCTATGGCCGGCCGCATCCCTCAAGTTTTCATCGATGAATTACTGACGCGTATTGATATTATCAATGTCATTGAAACGCGTGTGCCATTAAAAAAAACCGGTACAAATTATAAAGCCTGTTGTCCCTTCCATAACGAAAAAACCCCTTCTTTTACCGTGAGCCAAACTAAACAGTTTTACCATTGCTTTGGTTGTGGCGTGAGTGGCAATGCCTTAGGGTTTTTAATGGAATACGATCGCCTAAGCTTTGTGGAAGCAGTAGAAAGTTTGGCGAGCCAAGCTGGTTTAACTGTGCCCTATGAACAACAAACCGGTGAAACTGAAAAAACCGACGATAGCAAAGCCTTATATGCAGTATTAGCCGAAGCCAGCCAATTTTATCAACAACAGTTGCGCCAGCACAGTCAAAAAGACACCGCCATCAATTATTTAAAAAATCGCGGTGTATCCGGTAAAATTGCCAAACAATTTGCTATCGGCTATGCGCCACCTGGTTGGGATAATTTACAAAAACATCTCTCTCAAACCGATAAAACGCTATTAATTAAAGCGGGTTTATCAATCGAAAAAGATCATGGCGATACCTATGATCGCTTTCGTCAGCGTATTATGTTCCCCATTCGCGATCAACGTGGTCGTGTGATTGGTTTTGGTGGTCGGGTTTTAACACCAGAAGATGAACCTAAATATTTAAATTCACCCGAAACCCCTGTGTTTCAAAAGCGCGCGCAATTATATGGTTTATATGAAGTGTTGCAAGTGCGGCGTAAACTGACAAAGTTACTCGTAGTGGAAGGCTATATGGATGTAGTAGCCTTGGCACAATTTGAAATTAATTATGCAGTAGCAACCTTAGGCACGGCCACCACGGCTGAACATATTCAACTTATTTTACGTCACGCGCAACATATTGTCTTTTGTTTCGATGGCGATCGAGCCGGCCAAGCCGCAGCTTGGAAAGCCTTGCAAACTGTTTTACCGTTTATGAACGATGATGTGCGGGCGGATTTTTTATTTTTACCAAGTGAAGATGATCCAGATAGTTTAGTGCGTAGAGAAGGTAAAGCGGGTTTTGAAGCTCGCTTAGATAAAGCCTATTCTTTATCGCACTATTTATTTGAACATATTAATCAAGCAATTGATTTACGTGATTTAGATGGCCAAGCAAAGTTTGCCAACGCCGCTGCGCCTTTATTAACCCAGATCCCAGGCAATTTGTTGCGCTATAAATTAATGGAAGAATTAGCCCGTTGGGTCAAGATGGACTTAAGGGCCTTAAGTGAATTAATTAATATTCCCTTATCTGTTAAAACCCAGCCTATTGCCAAAGAGTTTGTGACGGGAAACCATTTACAACAACAGCGTTCTTTGACACAACAATTAATAACGCTGTTGTTACAAAACCCGAATTTAGCGCAAACTATAAACAATCTAAATGATTGGCAAAGCCTTAACCTGCCAGGCAGTACTATTTTTTTAGAATTACTTGATTTACTGAAAAAAAATCCTAATCTTAGTACTGGAGCTTTAATAGAACATTGGCGCGAAAATGCCACTGTATTTGCGCATTTGCAAAAATTGGCCAGCCGAGAAATTTTAATTGATGCGCAAGGTATTGCCGCAGAATTTCACGCTATTTTAACGAAGCTATTTCATTATGTCGAAGAACAACTACTTGAAAGTTTGCAAGCGAAAGCAGAAAAAAACAGTTTAACGCCTGGGGAAAGGCAACAATATGCCACACTATTAACCAAACGTCTGGAATAAATATCACTATGACAACAATCGATACAAACGCACGCTACTCAGAATTAAAAACCTTAATTGCGCGCGGTAAAGAACAAGGTTATTTAACCTATGCTGAAGTAAACGATCACCTACCGGCAGATATTGTCGAGCCTGAACAAATAGAAGATATCATTAGCATGATCAATGATATGGGCATTACTGTGTATGAAACTGCGCCCGATGCCGATAGCATGATTTTAGCGGATACTGCCACGGTTGCGGCCGATGAAGAAGTTGCTGAAGAAGCGGCAGCAGCGATTGTTTCTGTTGAGCAAGAATTTGGTCGCACCACCGATCCTGTACGCATGTATATGCGGGAAATGGGCACCGTTGAATTATTAACGCGTCAAGGCGAAATTGTTATTGCTAAACGTATCGAAGAAGGCATGCAACAAATGTTGGAAGCCATTGCTGAATACCCTGGCAGCATCGCAAGCTTATTAAAACGCTATGAACAAGCTACTCAAGGGGAAATTCGCTTAGGTGAAATTTTAACGGGTTATCGCAACCAAGAAGATGACGAAGTGCCAGCCGAATTAGCTGAAGGGGAAGAAGTAGCGGTCGCCATACCCGAGGTGGATGAAGTAGCTGATGATGAAGAAAGCGTTGAAAGTGGACCCGATCCTGAATTAGCCAAAGCTTATTTTGAACGACTACAAGCGGCTTATAATGTATTAACTGCCGCGGAAACCAAACATGGGCACGAACATAAATCAGCTATTAAAGCTTTAAATGAACTGAAAGAAATATTTTTAGAACTTAAATTGGCGCCTAAGCAGCTTAATTTATTAACCCGTGATATTCGCGATATGATGAATTTTATTCGCGCGCAAGAGCGGGAAATTATGCAGTTTTGTGTGTTAAAAGCCAAAATGTCCCGCAAAGATTTTACCAAGCTATTTGTCAGCAACGAAATTAATTTAGACTGGGCTGAAAAACTCACGCAAAGTAAAGCACCATACTCCGACGCCTTAATTAAGTATATTGAACCGATTAAACAATTACAAAGTAAAATTATAGAGCTTTGTGAAATCACCAATTTAAATGTTGAAAGTATTCGTGAGTTAAATCGCAAAATGTCGATTGGCGAAGCCAAAGCCCGCCGTGCGAAAAAAGAAATGATTGAAGCGAACTTACGTTTAGTGATTTCCATTGCGAAAAAATATACTAATCGCGGCTTACAATTTTTAGATTTAATTCAAGAAGGTAACATCGGCTTAATGAAAGCCGTAGATAAATTCGAATACAAACGTGGTTATAAATTTTCTACCTATGCCACTTGGTGGATTCGTCAAGCCATTACCCGCTCTATTGCCGATCAAGCGCGCACCATTCGTATTCCTGTGCATATGATCGAAACCATTAACAAACTAAACCGTATTTCTCGGCAATTCCTTCAAGAAACGGGCGTTGAACCAACGCCGGAAGAATTAGCCATTAAAATGGAAATGCCAGAAGATAAAATTCGCAAAGTATTAAAAATTGCCAAAGAACCGATTTCAATGGAAACCCCCGTTGGCGATGACGATGATTCTCACTTAGGCGACTTCATTGAAGACACCATGATGGAATCACCCATTGATGCCGCCACCCGCGAAAGCTTAAGTGAAGCCACGCATGAAATTTTAAGCACCTTAACCACCCGCGAATCAAAAGTCTTACGCATGCGTTTTGGTATTGAAATGAGCACCGATCACACCCTCGAAGAAGTCGGCAAACAATTTGATGTCACGCGTGAACGCATTCGTCAAATCGAAGCCAAAGCCTTACGCAAATTGCGTCATCCATCGCGCTCAGAAAGATTGCGTAGTTTCTTGGATGGAGATTAAGAGCAGCGTATCCACCAAATAATATTTATCTGAAAATCCCGTCGTTCCCGCGTAGGCGGGAATCCAGAATTGGTGGATAATTTTTAAAATTGTGCGCCATTGGCAGATAACTCTTTTACTTCCGGTAGGCATAAAGCCTCATATTCCCGCATGGTTTTAGCATCGATACCGCCTGCTTTATGTAAACCCTTCGCCATTTCATGGACAACTTCTAAGATAGTCATTCCTAGCATAGTAGGGCCTTTATGTTTAGTTTTTTTTGCTTTAGTAATCATCATATCGCCTCAATCAAGATTAAGCAGTATTTTTCAACCTTGCTAAAGCTTTATGTACTTTTGCCAAAGTTTTAGCAGTTACTGTATCCTGCACTTCTTAAACAATAGGTTATTAATCCAAAACGCATATTAAATTATAAAACAGTTTTTCCATAAAATCGACTAATTTTTGCTGATTATTTAAAAGTCTTCGTCTTTCCCGCGAAGGCGGGAATCTAGGCTGTTTTGATGCTGGGTCCCCGCTTTTGCGCACTAATGTCCGGGAAATTTTAGAAAAATATGTCATGCCAGCGAAGGCTGGCATCCAGAAAAACAGGCTATAGGATACCAAGAGACATATTAGTATTAAAAACTGCGTACTAAAAATTATCGTGTACAGAATAAAAATGTAGTAAAATAGCCCCTCAAATTTCCACGAGCGGAGAAAGCGGTAGGTCGGCTTACGAGAGCAATGTATTTGTTAGTTAATACCGCTGAAATAGGTATTTTGATATTAAGTTTTATAGTAGTAGGCGAACAAGCCGACGCACCCTTCGCGGGCCCATAGCTCAATTGGGTGAAGCGGATCAAAAAAACGCATGCGTTTTTCCGCTGAACGCCGAAAGCAGGAAGCTGCAGGCTGGCTTTTTGAGATTTTGCAGGAGCAAAAGCCAAAAAGGAGCAGAGGAGAAAGCGTCAGCTTTCGAATGTTGAAGATTAGTAAAAATTTTTTAAAACCCCTTCGCGGGCCCATAGCTCAGTTGGTTAGAGCAGAGGACTCATAATCCTTTGGTCCTAGGTTCAAGTCCTAGTGGGCCCACCAAATAAATCGTTTATATTAAATGGTTTTCTAATTCCAATCATATCGAACTTAAGCGTGAACTGACTGACCAAGCTACCGATCAGGCTAGTGACCAGGCTACCGACCAAGCTAATATGCTATTCCTCGTCAACGTTATATGGCAAGGCTCCCTTAAAAATAGGTTAATCAGAAACTCGTTTTTCATACTATCAATCGGTCAAAAAATAGAAAAATGAGGCTTTTTTAGAAAGTTTAAACAGGTGAATGAGTTAAATTAACTTCGCGTATTGCGGCATCATTAATATAATCTTCTATTGGTTCAATATAATATGAACTCTCTATACTAATAAGTTCACCATTCTCTTTTTGCAATTCCTCAAAAGAAGGGAGTGTAATTAATTTCTCTGGACTCAAGTCAAAATATCTAAAAATAGATGAGCCTTTCTTATAAACCCAATACTTCCCAACTCCTTGGTAAGATATGGTATATACTGAGCAAAATTCTCCATTAGGTAATTTAATTTGATTATAAACTTCTTGTTCAAGTATATTGCTTAAATTTTCTTTATCTGGAAAGGCAATAATAATAACATCACCTCTATCAAGTTTATCATACTCATTAAGAATGTCTGATAGTGCTTTGCCTGATTTATTGAGATAGGCGTATGCTGTTGAATTGTGTAACGCTTCTAGCATATTAAATCCACCGTTAAACATATAATGTATGCCTGTGCCACTTATTAATGCACTGCGCTTGATTTGGTCGCGAACCACCCTGAATTTAATTTCTGCTTCTGCTTTTGTTTTTACGAGCGCAGATTCTTTATACAAAGGAAATCGAGTCGAATTTTCGAAGCATGCTATATTATATTCTCTTATCTCAGATTGATATCTACTATAGATTTCTCTATCAATAGGTCCATTAGACTGCTTTACTTCTATTTCTGATTCTATAATTTTTCTGGTATTATCTATATATTCTAAACTATTTTTTTTAATAAATGACACGTCATCATTATAATAATATTGCTTTATTGAGGATTGCCATTTGTCTGATACGATGAAATCTCTTGCTATCTGTAGTCTAGCTAAACAAGCCTTACACTCAGCAATAGTGTGACTACCAATAGCATAATATGTTCTTAGGTTCGCAGAGGGATTGCTACTTATTATAGATTGGCGTAAACAATTAAATATAATCAGCATCCCTATAAACAAGCCAAAGTAATAATTAGCCTGCCCGAAATTCATATCTTCACTAAAAGTAAACGAATCCAGTGGCTCAGAAAAAGCATGTTCCAATGGTTCGTATGAAATAAAGTTTATACCACAGTTTATAACATGTGCATGTAGAGGGCTATGAATGTTTAGAATCTTCATAAGCCCTTCATGATTTTGATAAAACATTATGTTAGCCAATGTAATTCTGAGTAATTTTTTTATTAAAAGATAAAAGTAGTAGTAATGAAGTTGGGAGCTTAATGTGGCAGTTATACCATTCTCAGCAGGTTTGTTTATAAGTGCTTCAATTTTTGCCGGGTCGTTTTTTGTCTTATCTAAGATAGATCTTAACTCCGGATCTTCAATATCAAATTTATCGTTATAAACACCATACGATTCCAAGTTGAGTTCTCTAATAAAATCTTCAAAAATTATTGAGTTATTTTGTGAGCATGAAGAATAAAACTGTGAAGCCAAGACGTAATAATTTTTGATTATTTCAATAGATGGTGGAGGGGAACTATTTTTTTTATCAGATCTCAACGAGTGAAATTTAAAAGGTAGAATACATTTGGCCGCGATAGAAAACTTGAAAAGAGAGTGCTCATCTTGCATTTCGGATGCCACAATAAAAAAGTGTTCTAGGCAGTAAAGAGCGATTTGAGTATTTACATCATCTCGACCACCTTCATCACTATTTTTCAATAAAATTTCTTGCATAAGATAAGTAAGGCACGCTCTCACTATTAAATAATCTCGCTTTCCAAGGTGCTGAAGGTATTCGGGCGCAAGCTTTATAAAGTGCTCTATAAGTGACCTAAGAGTTAATATGAAATTTTCAGACTTTTCAGGTGTGGTTTCATAGATTTTTTTTAGTTTATTAATAAAAGCAAGTATTCCGTAGAGTTCCCATTGTTCAGATATTGAAGGCTTGGAGACAATATAATTTTTTTCGGCGTTCACTCGCATTGAAACTAAAGTATTAATATCATTTTTCTTAGGAGAGTGGGTAACGCAAACCTCTTTTAATTTTTCTTCAAGTTTAGCATTGCAACTTGAATCATCATGTAAGGTTAAAAATGCTTTAATAACATAATAATAGTTCCAGCAAAAGTATAATGTTATAAATATAAGAAAGGCTGCGTAGGCGGAGTGATAAAAGTGTAAGTATGAATGATTTATTGGTGGAAAAAAGCGAGCAAGCATTAAACATAAGATGGCGATAAAAGAGAATGTTGTTAGCGTAATCAGTGTTACAGTCTTAGGAAAT
>Ga0207024_10228_pt2 | contig 13652 bp, 15 predicted proteins | sample Alteio_BWMinCont_44_FD_153470 | JGI IMG/M metagenome (GOLD analysis project Ga0207024, IMG submission 153470) | Enriched cells from forest soil in Barre Woods Harvard Forest LTER site, Petersham, Massachusetts, United States -... | ecosystem: Environmental > Terrestrial > Soil > Temperate forest >...
CCATTCCAATCACGCAAGACTTGGTAATTTCAAATTATACTCCGTTTACAGAAAATGTCAATTGGAAAACCTGTGAATACTTTGCGGGTCCGGGTTGTCGTTTCCGAAAAAAACGAACGCTTTTCGGGTAATAAACTCGGGAGCCGCCGCTTGCGAGAGGATAATTCTAACCGCATCTTCGCCATTCCAATTGCCGGTACTCCCTAAGATTGTTTTTTCATCGAAATCGTGCTGACGCGGGGCAAAACGATAAACACCGCCATCGGTTTTCCATCCGGTAAACGCGCGGGCCGTTTCCTGAACGTCTTTTTCGGTGTAATGCCCCAGTCCTAGAGTGAAAAGTTCCATCAGTTCGCGGGCGTAATTTTCATTCGGGTGTTCTTCGCGGCTTTGCTGGGTATCTAGCCATAGAATCATGGCGGGGTTTTTTGAAATTTCTTGTGCCAACGTTTCAAAATTTCCGGCGCCATGGGTGCGAAAAAGATTGATTTGTTCCTCCATCAAGGTGGCGTCGCGGACCTTACGAAGCGATGTGGCGAAATGGCCGTGCCAAAAAAGTGCCAGCTTCTCCTGGAAAGGACGGGCCGTTTGCGCCATTCGATTCAGCCAAACCATCCGGTTTTTAACGCCCTGCTCGTTTTCTTGCTTGAAATGAGCTTTGCGTTCTTCCATTGTCATGTCTCGCAGATCTCGCGTCGTAGGGACCGGGAGATTGGTCATCGTTTGTTCCCCGGACTGTCCTATCGAAACCGAAAACTTCGGGTGAGGATCATCGCTGTCGTCGTTCTCTGAAAAATTTAGCGCCGGAATCGTATCCGGAAATTGTTCGAAATTTAAAAGTTTTTCGACGGATTTATCGTAGCCGAGTTCGGTAGCGCTTGAGAGTTCATCGGGAGTAGCACCAAACCCCGCCCGCCGGTAGAGATGCGCGATTTTTTGTCGCTCGGAGAGTGCCATTGATTCTTAAGATTATACATCTTGATTCAAAGTTCCCTTCACAGGATCTCCTCAGCTTATTCACAGGTTTTCCAATTGACATTTTCTGTAAACGGAGTATAATTTGAAATTACCAAGTCTTGCGTGATTGGAATGGTTTCAAGGTGAAATCGGCAGCAAATGAGTCTGAAAGTCTCAGCCTGTTGTCTTGTAGACAAACCAGCTTGCTGGTATGCCTTCAAGATGATGAGGAGCCGACACCGGCCCAACATTGAAAGAGAAGGGCTAAGGCAGTAGCCATCGAAACCTGTACTCCGGCGCAAGGCTTGTTTATTTTAACAAAGAATGGAGCATAATACCTAGCAATGACTCTTGAAACACTGCAAACGGTTCTTCGAAGAAGAAATGAGATTCAGCTGAGACGAGGAGTGGATTCTTCCGCCGCGATAGCGTTGGTTTATGAGGATCATCCTCCGACTGCTCCAACAGAAGATCGTTCTATTTTGGCGGACAGAGTTGCTTATCGATTGGCCGAAAGAGTGTTTCCGGATAACATGGACAACTTGCCTCTTAATTTGCGTTCTTGTTTTGCGGCGTATCGTGGTATTCTGACGAGGATTGAGGGAGGATGCCCCGCGGAAGGAAAGCAGGCTGACATTATGCGGTTTTGGGCCTTGAATGCATTTGGACGTATCATGAAAGCCAATGCATCGCATGATAAAAAACTCGATCGTGAAACGGCCGCGCCCGCAAATACTGAAAAGCCGCAACGTAAAGTACTCAATCCCGAAGAAATTCAGAGAAGGATTGAGCAAGTTCGCCGGCAAAAAGCCCCCCTCACTTCTATGGAAGCAGCTGAAATAGACTTGAAAGCGCGTGGATTATTGTTATAAAACTGTACTTCTGCTAAAAATATTGGTTCGGGACTGTAAACGTGTATTGGGATCCAACTTAATGTATTACCAACTTGTTAATAATTATGAAGATTTACCCTCCATGCCGCCCGGGCTCGGACTTGTTTTTTTCAATTTCCATTCTAGTGAAAAAATTGCGAGAGGTTCCATTTTAAGATTATAACAGGTTACTACTTTTCACCACAAGTAATGACCTGTTATAATCTTAAATCGAAACCCATGGCAAAATTTTCGTTATTACTTAAAGTTGTAAATTTTTCTTCATAAAAAAGAGGCGGCTGTGTTAGCCGCCTCTTCGATTAAGAATTACCTTTTACTTAATACATGCCTTCCATGCCGCCCGGGGGCATACCCATCGGGGCTGCCTTTTCTTTTTCCGGTTTTTCGGCAATGAGGGTTCGCGCCGTCAGAACGATGGCTGCAATCGAGGCCGCTTTTTCAAGCGCGGTCCGCGTGACTTTCACCGGATCAACGATCCCGGCTTTAATCATGTCGGTCCACTCGTTTCTTAACGCGTCATAACCCCAGTCTTTCTTTCCTGACATCTTGACCTTTTCGACCACGGAGGGTCCGGGTTGACCAGCGTTTTCCGCGATTTGGCTAAGAGGTTCGGAAAGGGCTTTGGCGACGATTTCGATGCCGGCTTTTTCTTCCGGATCGGTTGACTTCATCGCTTCGAGGGCTGGGATGATATTGACCAGGGCGATTCCGCCGCCCGGAACAATGCCTTCCTCAACGGCCGCTCGGGTGGCTGAAAGGGCATCTTCCATGCGATGTTTCTTCTCTTTCAGTTCCACTTCGGTGGCTGCGCCCACTTTGATGACTGCAACGCCGCCGACAAGTTTCGCCAGCCGTTCTTGCATTTTTTCTCGATCGAAATCGGAATCAGACCGTTCGATTTCCTTTTTAATGGATTCGATGCGTCCTTTGATTTCAGCCGGTTTGCCGGCGCCTTCAATGATCGTGGTGTTTTCTTTGTCGATCTTGACTTTCTTGGCTTGGCCGAGCTGTTCGATCTTCGTGTTCTCAAGTTTCATGCCGAGTTCGTCGGAGATAACCGTTCCGCCGGTGAGAATCGCGATGTCTTTTAGCATTTCCTTGCGGCGGTCGCCGAAACCCGGGGCTTTCACAGCAACGCAAGTGAAGGTGCCGCGAAGTTTGTTAACGACCAATGTGGCAAGCGCTTCGCCTTCCAGATCTTCCGCAATAATTAAGAGCGGTTTTTGAACGCGAACGATGCTTTCAAGTAAGGGGAGAAGGTCTTGAACCGAGGTGATCTTCTTTTCGGTGATGAGGATGAATGGGTCGGCGAGTTCCGCTTCCATTCTGTCCGGATTGGTCACCATGTATGGAGAGATGTAGCCTTTGTCAAACTGCATCCCTTCCACTTTTTCGAGGGCGGTGGTGGTGGTTTTGGATTCTTCCACCGTGATGACCCCGTCTTTGCCGACGGCGTCCATCGCTTGGGCGATAATCGCGCCAATCGCCGGATCATTGTTGGCTGAAATGGTGGCGACATGTTCGATGTCGTTCTTATCCTTAATCGGGTGAGCGATTTTCTTTAATTCAGACACCGCTACTTCAACTGCTTTTTCTACGCCGCGCTTGATGGCCATTGGGTTATGCCCTGCGGCCACGAGCTTCATGCCGAGTCGGAGCATGGAGTAGGCGAGAATGGTTGCGGTGGTGGTGCCGTCGCCGGCGACATCATTGGTTTTGGATGCGACTTCTTGCAGAAGCCGTGCACCCATGTTTTCAAAGGGATCTTCGAGTTCAATTTCTTTGGCTACCGTGACACCGTCATTGGTAACGGTGGGTGAGCCGAATTTTTTATCAAGAATGACATTTTGGCCCTTCGGTCCGAGGGTAATCCGGACGGCGTCGGCCAGTTTCTTAATGCCAGTCTCTAACGCCTTTTGAGCGTCACTGTCATAGGCAAGCATTTTTGCCGCCATAATGTTTCCTCCTATTTATTTTATTCCACGATTGCGAGAATATCGCTCTCTCGGACAATCAGGTATTCTCGTCCCTCGATTTTAATTTCGGTGGGGGAGTACTTTCCGTAAACAATGGTTTGGCCTTCTTTTACAACCAAGGGAATGGTTTTCCCCTCATCGGTGACGCGGCCTGTTCCAACGGCTAAAACTTTTCCGCGCTGTGGCTTCTCTTTTGCGGTATCCGCAAGATAGATCCCGCCGGCGGTTTTTTCTTCCTGTTCGATGGGTTCAACGATCACGCGATCGCCCAGGGGCTTCAGTTTCATTTCTGTCTTTGTTGGCATTTATTTCACCTCCTTGAAATAGTAAACTAGATAATTATACCCGGTTTGGTTTAAGTCGGGGTTAGCAGTCTCGGAGTCCGAGTGCTAATCTCTATATTTCCAAAGCCAGACTACAATTCCTGCTGCTGTCAAGAGAATGATAGGAAGATTTATTCGATGGAAAATCGGGAGGAGAATGCCCCAGTTTTTCCCCAGAAGAACGCCGGCGTACGTAAGCGCCACGCACCACGGGAAACTTCCTAAAATCGTCCAGAATGAAAATTTGGAGAACGGCACCTTCATGAGACCCGCGGGGACGGAAATAAAGGTGCGAATGACCGGAAGCAGGCGTCCCAGAAAGACGGAATGCATCCCGTACTTTTTATAAAAGTCTTCCGATTTTTTAACGTGATGCGGTGCAATGCGCGCGAGAAACTGATGGCCGCCAAAGGTTCCGGCATAATAAACAATTGCTGATCCAAGCCAATTACCGAAAGTACCGCAAAGCGCGACAATCCAAAAGTTAAATTGCCCTTGGGTGGCAAGATAGCCGGAGAAGGGCATCGTGATCTCACTCGGCAGCGGAATACAAGCACTTTCAATCGTCATAAGCAAAATGATTCCCGGATATCCGAGATACGAAATGAAGTGCGTGATCCAAACAGCAATATTTTGGATTAAATGTTCCATACCAAAAGAAATTTTCCAGAACTATGCGCAGGAACCTTTTAGGCAAGCACTAACCTTATCAACCTGGATTACCGGTAACAATCTTAATTGTTCGATTAAGCTTTAAGATTGTTACCGGTAATCCAGGTTGATGGAAATATCGAATGCCGCACAAGTTCTCGCCAAGCAAGCCACGAAGATTCGCACGCGAACTCGTGAGGTGAATTGCCGTTGCTGCGGAAAATCTTTTTCAGCACGATCCGCAAAAGCTCAATATTGCTCAAAGTCATGTTTAAATCGGGTTTGGTACTATAAAGATAAAGATGGGAAAGCTCCCCCTAGAAAGCTAATGACCCATAACCTTTTCCTCGGATGGGATCGTTTAACTGTGAAGGACTCGCCATCTTAGGATTCGAACTCTTGGAAAACAAATGATCAGTACACTTGATTCACGCACAAACTACCACGCTGCGAACGCTGCGGCTTGACCGCCGCTTATTTTTTCTCCCCACCCAGACATTCAATCCAATTGAAAAATTCAAAGGCAGGTTTTCTTTTATGAGTGAACAAAAATTTCATACAGACGCTATTGATCGCTTAACCGTGGAGGGCGCTTTCACTGTTCTCGCGAAAGCGCGCGAGCTTGAAAAGGCGGGGCATCCGATGATCCATTTGGAAATTGGAGAACCGGATTTTAAAACCCCCGAAAATATCGTGAACGCCGCCATCGCCTCGCTTCACGCGGGTGAAACGCATTACGTGCCGGCGGTCGGCTTAATGGAGCTACGCGAAACGGTCGCTTCCTATATTACTAAGACTCGCGGCGTCCAAACTTCTGTGGAAGAAGTGATGATTGCTCCCGGCGTGAAGCCGCTCATTTTTTTCGCGATCCTTTCCCTGATTGAGGCGGGCGATGAAGTGATTATCCCGGTTCCCGCGTATCCGACCTATGGGTCGGTCGTAAAATTTGTCAACGGCGTTCCGGTCCCGATCATTCTTCACGAAGAAGACGATTTTCGTTTTGATGTCAAGCAACTCGAAAAAGCGATTACACCCAAAACGAAAATGATCGTTTTGAATTCTCCGCAAAATCCAACCGGCGGCGTCCTTACGAAAGACGATTTGGAACGGGTCGCCTTTTTATCGAAAAAACACAATTTATATGTCTTAAGCGACGAAATCTACAGCCGGATCATGTACGATGAACCTTTTGTCTCCTATTACAGTGACCCTGGTGTGAAAGAGCGGACGATTTTGGTTGACGGATTTTCCAAGTCGTTCGCGATGACCGGGTGGCGCCTGGGGTTTGGCGTGATGCCGAAACCCTTGGTGGCGGCCATGACAAAACTGACCAACAACTCCACGGCCTGCACCTGCGCCTTTGTTCAGCGCGCGGGGATCGAAGCCTTAACCGGTCCTCAAGAACCGGTGGAAAAAATGGTTGCTGAATTTAAGAAGAGACGGGACGTCATTGTCGAAAAACTAAATGAGGTTCCGGGGTTTAAGTGCCGGAAACCCAAAGGGGCGTTTTATGCGTTTCCCAACATTCAGGGGACAAAGATGAAAAGCCGCGATTTGGCCGTGATGCTCCTTGAGAAAATCGGCGTCGCGGTGCTTTCAGGAACGGCCTTTGGGGAAGCGGGGGAAGGGTATCTCCGGTTTTCGTATGCCAATTCCATTTCCAACATTGAACGCGGAATTCAAAAAATCAAGGAGGCACTCTCATGACGCCGATGAAACGTTGGATCTTCGCCTTGCTTTTCGTTTTCACGATCGGAGCTTCAATTCAAGCGGAAGTTTTTCCGGTTCGATTTTGGGCCGCGCTTCCCGAACCCGATCATGCGCTGATGGCGCAGATTATTGAACAATATAATTTGAAACATGCGGAGACTCCCATTGATTATCGAAACTTCGATTCCAAGCAGTTGTTGCTCGAAGCTTTACAGCGGCAAGATGCACCTGATTTGGCATTGGTCGACAGCCAATGGGTTGCCCGTTTAAAAGACAAACTGGTTCCTGCGGAAGACATTTTGAACCATGCCGGTTCGATGGTGCGGGCAATCGCGAAAGCCGATACCTTTAAACCCATCTGGAACACCGGCGTCATCGACGACAAAGCTTACGCCATTCCGTTTTCCGCGGAGACTGCCGGTTTGGTGATTAGCTCTCAGCATTTTGCCAAGCCGCCGAAAATTTCGAACATTGAACAATTGACAAAAATTGCGGTGCAAATTAAAAAAGGTCCCGTGGTTGTAACCCCGCTTATCCTGCCACTGAAATGGGACAAAGACGATTTGGCTAAACTGTGGCTGGGCTTCGTTCAATCGGTTGCCAAACCGCCCTTGAAGTTTTGGACACGTCCCAATCCGTCAACGCTTCCCTTTACGTTATATGACGAGACGGCCGCGTTAACGCTTTGGTGGAACTGGGTTTACCGCTCTAAGATTGCGTCAGCGGAAGAACCGGCGCTTCCCACCCATTTCATTGATGGCGCGACGTGGATTTTAACCCCGCGCGACGTAAGCACCCTTAATGAACCGTTTAAGGTTTTACCGCTTCCTAAAGATAAACGGGCCTGGGGATACCTGCATGTGGATTCGCTTGTTTTCTTCGGAAGTGAAAAGGGATGGGATTTCGCGAACTTCCTCACCGATTATCCGATGATTAAATTGTGGTCGATGCACACGCCGACCGTTCCGGTGAACAAGCAAGTCTATCTTTCGCCCGACTATCTTCAAGACATTGACGCGCATCGGCCGTGGATGCGAGTCTACATCGGCGCAATCATGCAAGGTCCGTCGTGGATGGATGCCGGAAACGATGAACTTCAATTGATTGGCGATACGTTATCAAAAAATTTGCATAACGAGATGTCGATTCAAGAAGGGGTTTTGAAGATTCACTCGGTCCTGACGAAATGAAATTGAAATTTTTTCCGAGAGAAGAAAAGTTTTTTGAGGATTTTTCCCGCCAAGGAAAAATCATTGAAGAGGCTGCCCGCATTCTTCTTTCGACCTTTAACGATTACGGAAACCTTCCCCAATATGTAGAGAAAATCGAGGCTCTCGAACATCAAGGGGACGAAATCGTTCACGAAACCGCGAACCGGATGAACAAAATTTTCGTTACTCCCATCGATCGCGAAGATATTCATGAGCTTTGCACGGCATTGGATGACGTACTGGATTATATCTGGTCGGCCACCACGCGACTCGTATTGTTTGACGTGAAGAAACCGGCAGAACCGGCGGTGCAGTTGGCAGCGGTCATTCTGCAGTCGGCGGAAACAATTAATAAAGCGCTTTCAAACCTTCAGCATTTTAAAAGCGTTCAATATTATACCGATCAAATTCGAGAGTACGAAAAAACCGGTGATCACATCAACCGGGACGCGATGGGCGAGTTGTTTAAGGGAGAGCTTCCGGTGATCGATGTCATCCGGTGGCAGGAAATTTACGAGCATCTGGAAGCCGCCATCGATCGTTGCGAAGACATCGCGCGCATCATCGACGGGATCAGCCTGAAACACTCATGACGAGAACATTTACACTTCATTTTGACGGAGCCTCCAAGGGCAACCCGGGACCCGCCGGAATAGGCGGGGTGATTCTGGACGATCAAGGCAAAACGCACGAAGTCAAAAAAGCGATCGGCGTTGCGACCAACAATCAAGCCGAATACACGGCGCTTATCGAAACCTTGAAGCAATCGCGCACCTTGGGCGGCGAAGTGCTTCACGTTTTCTCGGACAGTGAGTTGGTGGTGCGTCAACTCAACGGAATCTATCGCGTTAAAGATCTCAAATTGATTCCGTTGTACAAAGAAGCTGTAGCCCTGGCTCGATCCTTTCAAAAAGTGACGTTTCGCCACGTGCCGCGGGAAGAAAACAAGGAAGCCGACGCGCTGGCCAACCAAGCCGTTGCAGGTGCACGTTCGAGCGCTGATTTTTCAGTGAGGGAAGTGAACGTTGAAAGCGCGGCATTGTTACGAGCGCTGACGAGTTTATTGGACGATCTGTCTGGCGATTTTTCGTCCTCCATTGAAATGATAGCGGATGAGCTGGACAAAAAGGATTCACGCTCCGTCCGGGTTCGTTGTGACAGCCGTAGCCTCTCTGTAAATTGGTAGCGGGGATTTTCAAGGTTTTATCTAAGATAAGCTTTCACGCGGGAGTGGCGGAATTGGCAGACGCGCTAGCCTCAGGAGCTAGTGGGCGCAAGCCCTTGAAGGTTCAAATCCTTTCTCCCGCACCAAATCAACCTAAAATTGGTTTACTTGACTTAGTCCTTGGCTTAGTCTATAATAAGGTTGAGGAGCAACGTGAATGTCTTTACAAGTGAACATCCATGACGCGAAAACCCATTTGTCCAGTTTTATTGCAAGGTTGAACGAGGTGGGCGAAATTATTATTTCTCGGGCCGGCGAACCGGTTGCCAGGCTTCTTCCAATTAAAAAAAAGTCAGGCAAACGGATTCTTGGGAGCGCAAAGGGAAAGATTAAGATAAGTCCGGATTTTGATGATCCATTGCCAGAGTCGATCTTGAAACTGTTCTATCAATGAGGGTATTGCTTGACACGCATTCATTTTTATGGGCGATAACCGATCCGGATAAAATGTCGCCCCAAGCGCTGGAAATTTTATCGAATAAAAGCAACCAAGTTTTTTTAAGTGTTGCCAGCGGTTGGGAAATTGCCATTAAATCCAAGCTTGGAAAACTTTCATTGCCTATAAATATCGAGTCTTATATTTTGAAGCAGATCGCGATTGCCGCAATTGACGTCTTGCCGATTCAAATGAGTCATGCACTGCACGTTTATAAGCTACCCTTACATCACCAGGATCCATTTGATAGGATCATTATTGCGCAAAGTCAGCTTGAAAATCTCCCGATTGTCACCGGTGATTCTACCATTGCAAGATATCCCGTCAGAACCTTATGGTAAAATCCTTCAGAACGTGCTGAGGGCTTGTTGTTGACCGCTGGAATTATCAAAAAGAGTGTCGGGGAGCCCTTTGTTGATTTGATAGTCTTTAAAAGTTGCCTGGATGTCGGCTTGTACGTCTGGAGATTCGACTGTGGTTTCCATTTTGGAAACCACAAAGACGTGGTCGGTTTCGACGAACGTTTTTCGCTGCATGAAGTTCGAGCCGTCATCGTATTCCATAATCACTTGCGGAATGGTGTAATTTGCCGCATTGATCCAAAGTAAAATTTTGTTGACGTTTTGTTTGGTTTTTGGAATGAGCTCGACCAAGTAACAATTTTCGCCTAAGAAGGGAAGCTCCGTAAGAATGCGGCCTTGGTAATTTTTGGTCATGTTTCTTCGAATGTCTTGCAAAATCATCGTGGTGCCGACCGCTTCGTTTTGCCGGCTTGCAAGAAACTCCGGGATGTGATGAAGTTTTAATTTCATCTTATCCGGCTGTTTGTAGTAAAAATCGCCGCTTAAATTAAAGGACAATCCGAGATTTTGAAGTTTCAAACTTAAATCGATTTGAGCGGAAAGATCCTTGATTTGATTGGAGGTATCGGTGATTCGATGAAAGAGCTCGTCACTGGTAATATGCAGAGGGTCGGAGGCCGCAGAAATCCGCTCGCTTTTTTCGGTGGACGAGTTTGCCAAGCTTGCCATCGATAAAAACACGAAGAAAAAGGCGACCTTTTTTGGCATCATCCCCATGTTATTCCTCGTTCGGTCCTTGCTAAGGACTCTCTGTTTCTTAACTCTAGTATACTCTTTTTTGAAGAAGGAAGCAAGCGTTCAGTGTTTAAAAACAGCGTCTATGGCAAAGATCCTCGACGGTCTGGCATTGGCATCCCGCGTACGCCAGGACCTGGCCCAAAAGATACAAAAAACAAAGGCCGAAACCGGGCTTGTACCCGGTTTGGCTTATTTATTGGTGAACGACGACCCCGTGTCTCAGCGATATGTAGCCAATAAGACCAAGGCCTGCCAGGAAGTGGGGATGCTCTCGTTTGTAGAGCCCTTCTCCCGATCGGTCAAAGAGGCTGAGCTTCTTCAACAGATTCAGCGCTTGAATAAGCGGGCCGACATTCACGGAATTTTGGTGCAGCTGCCGCTGCCTCCCTCGTTAAACGTTCACCGGATTTTGGAATCCATTGATGTAAAAAAAGACGTGGACGGTTTTCATCCCTACAACCGAGGGCTTCTTTTCTCCGCACATACGGCCATTGTACCTTGTACCCCGAAGGGAATCGTCCGGTTGCTGAAAGAAAACGGGGTGGTTCTTGAAGGCAAGCATGCGGTGATCATCGGCCGAAGTTTGGTGGTGGGACGTCCGCTTTCCATGCTCCTTTTGAATGAAAATGCGACAGTCACGATTTGCCATTCGCAAACGCCGGACCTGAAACGCTTTACCCGCGACGCCGACATTTTGGTGGCGGCCGTCGGCTCCCCGCGTTTCGTAAAGAAAGACTTCGTCTCTCCCGGGGTGACGGTGGTGGACGTCGGGATTAGCTTCGAAGGGTCGCGACTTGTGGGGGACGTTGATTTCGACGAGGTCTCGAAAGTGGCTTCCGCGATTACGCCGGTTCCCGGCGGCGTCGGCCCGATGACGGTGGCGATGCTTTTATCGAACACGTTTGATGCGTTTCAAAGTCAACTGAAAGCTCCCGTTTCGGTTTCCTAAGGTTCGGGAGAGTATGTCTGGCTTTCATGTTTCCCCCTCTTGTATGGTAATCGGTCACGATTCAAGCATGGAATTTGAATTATAATCGATTACCATACAAGGTGACTTAGAGCTTTTCGGCAAGAATCTCCCTAAATGGACTTTGGCGGTCGAGAAGCAGGCGGCCGTAGGTATACAAGTATTGCTGGGCGTAACCGGCGTCTGGCCCGAACCGGTTGCGGCCCCATGCCGACACGTATTTTGGGGTCTTTTTTCTGCCTTTGAGGTAGTATGTATCGACGATTCGCTGCATCCACACATCAACCGGAAACGCTTCGAGGTGGCCGAGGCCAAAAAGCAAGATGCAGTCCGCCACTTTTTCGCCAATCCCCGGGAGTTTGATCAAGGCGGCTTTTGCGTCTTCGTAGGCAACTTCCTGAAGTTTTTGCAGTGGAAAACCATTCGTGATTTCTTTCGCCACAGCGCGCAAGTATTTCGCCCGGAATCCCATGCCGAATTCTCGAAGCGTTTTTTCGGAGAACTCGGCCACTTGCGCCGGCGACGGGAATCGATGTCCGGAATAACGCATCAGTTTTTCGAGGGTCGATTCGATTTTCGGGATATTGGAAACGCTGGATAAAATGAAGCCTGCAGTGCACATCCACGGATCTTGTTTGATAAGGCGCAGACCCTCAAACCGTCGAACCGCTTCAGATAGAAACGGGTCATCGCGCCAGCGTCCGGTGATTGCATCGATCGGATCATCAAATCGAAAAAAACGTTTCGCGTGATCTTTTGCCGACTCAGGAGACAGCGTGAGTAAATGGGGCGATTGCTCGACGTAAACCGGTTCGTTTTGGATGAATCCGCGGAATCCGCCGTTCATTTTTTGCCACCCGAATACTTGCCCACATTTTAGGGTATACTCTAGATGAAATGGAGAAGGAGGAGTTAAAGTCCCCCTTCCAGAAACAAGGGTCAAAACAAAGGAAAATTCAAATTATACAAGACAAAACCTTTATAAAAGCTTAATTTAGTTCTCCCCAAACCCCATACTCCCTAAAAGGCCTCTGGTGCCCGCCAGAGGCCAACCTTTTTCTGGGGGGTTATTACACAGAGGTCTCGTAACTACCGATTTTGAAAATGATTGTCAATTATTCGCTTGAAATGAAGTGATTTCAAAATCTCCCGCAAATGAATTTATTGACGTGAGGGCACACAAACCGTCAAAAATTTTTTGCGGCGACCGGCCTCCCCTGGTCCTGGAAGAATCCGGCGGCCCCAAGCTTTGTGAGGGGGTCCGAGGCTCGCCCACGGAGGGCTCGCACGGCGGAGGCTCGTAGAAGAGATCGACTAGGGCTTTTTGCCAAGAGCCTTTTCAGCCGCGGCAAACATTTCTTTATTAGCCCGGAAAAGAGTCTCGTCGTTGGTTCCAAAGGAAATTCCGCTGTAAATGCCGGCTTTCCCTTTCAAGAAATCAGAGTAAAGTTTTTGGGGACCGCTGTAGAGCAAGTCGGATTGGCGAGGAATAAAAACATTGTTTTTGAATACTCCGCCGATCGGGGCGGATTGAAAGTTGCCGTTTATGTATGCTCCAAGGGTCAGAAAGGCGTTGGTGCCACCTATTCCAATATTGGCCGGCGATTTACTGAAAGTCGCGGTATACGGCTTGCCGTTATTCATTGTTTGAATTTTGACGGTGTCAACGTTACCGTTCGTTTTCACAAATGTATCCTCTGGTTCAACTACGACGGTTGTGGATTGACCTTCGTTTTTGTTGCAATTTATTGCTGTCGTAGCCACTCCTCCACCAATCATCATTAATCCCGTGGTCAATAAAGCCCATTTCACTCTATTATCCATAGATCTTACTCCTTTTTTTAATGATTCACAATTGTTTCATGACAAAGTAAAATACGATTAAGGTCAACATCCATTGACAATTCGAATTGTTTATAAACTTTTTGTTACTAATTCGACGAATTAAAACGAGACTTTTTCGTGGTTTTTCGAGTAATACGGTTATAAAACCTTTTTACATCAATAAAAAAGTTTGGGGATATGGGTGGGCCTCAAAATTTTTTTTTCGATTTTACAGGCTTTTTCTCATTCAAATGAAATCCAATGTCAATAAGTGTACCATTTTCAGGAGATTGTGTAATAACCCCAACCTTTTTCTGGAGGAATAATAGACAAAGCCAAAAAAGTACCCATCCGGCTCCAATCCTGGGTCAGTCGATTA
>Ga0207024_10260_pt1 | contig 13498 bp, 11 predicted proteins | sample Alteio_BWMinCont_44_FD_153470 | JGI IMG/M metagenome (GOLD analysis project Ga0207024, IMG submission 153470) | Enriched cells from forest soil in Barre Woods Harvard Forest LTER site, Petersham, Massachusetts, United States -... | ecosystem: Environmental > Terrestrial > Soil > Temperate forest >...
TGATAGCGTGGAATGGATAATTCCTAAAGACGGATTCATTAAAGAGGACTGCAACTGGGTAGGTTGTCAGCCTCAGGTTGCTTTTCAGGGTTATCCACGCGAAACGCAGGCTAAGCTGGCTGAATCCCTGAGCTGGATACAGATCATTGAGGCACCGTATAATATCATCACAAAAGATAACCTGGGGGTATTGCGGCAATATCAATACGAATGTAATCCTTCCGCACGCGGCTCTTTTGGTGAGAGGCGATTTATTGGAACCTACCTGAGTAGTCCCGGTGATTATTTAACGGTGGTTGGATTGCGCCTCATTGATAACGAGCTCACCGTTTACAGACTAGCCCGGCAATATCCTATTCATAACCAGTATGAGATTAATGTATTAACTCTAACGCTGCATAATTACTACAGTGATCGGGTATTATATTATAACCAGTTGAGTTCCAATGCCTTTACTCCTGTGATACAGCAACACAAAGATGGCTGGTTTGGTATTGATACTGAATTCCTTGCTTCCGAGCAAACTACCAATATGGCGGAATTAGTGCTGATTGATCCTCATACCCGCTCTTTGCTTGAATCGTCTATAATGCCGACAAGTGGTGAAATCAAGCCATTGGCCGTGAACACTCCTAAAGTGTGTACCAGATACATACCTAATCGATAGCACCGTACTATTGCTACGACCAATCGGGTAAAGGGCTGGATGGTAAAAGCGACGATCCAACACCTGAAACAATCATTGAATATTGAATTACCATGGAATTTTATTGCCCAGCAATCAGCGTGCCAATTAATTTTAGCCCTAAGCATTTACATCTTATTTACACCCTTTAGCCCCACTTTTACACTTCCGCTACAGAAACAGGACTAGCGTTAAGTAAATTGGATTTGATCCCAATCAAAGCTACCCAACGGCTTTGAAGGCATGGATCACGTATCAGGAGGAGATTTATGGACATTGTATATTTATTAACAGGTGTGGGATTTTTTCTGCTCTGCTGGGGCCTGATGGCCTTCAGCGAAACGCTGATGGAGAAGTAATATGGATCCGCTTCTCATTCTTTCAGGAGTGGCCGCCATTGGGCTTCTGATCTATCTCATCATCGCCCTCTTAAAGCCGGAGGTATTTCTATGAGTGGTCCCTTATTGACCGGCAACGGGCTAATGCAGATTGTGCTGTATCTGGCGGTGTTGTTCGCACTGGTAAAGCCACTGGGCGGTTATATGGCGCGTGTCTATGATGGAAAAGGAATATGGCTGGAAAAACCGTTGGGTTGGCTGGAGTCCCTGTTCTATAAGAGCTGCGGCGTGGATAAGGCCAGAGAGATGAACTGGAAGCAATATACCGCCGCAACGCTGATGTTCAGCCTTGGCGGGTTCATGCTGCTCTATTGCATCCTGCGCTGGCAATCGCTTTTTGGCCTTAACCCGGCAGGCATGGCAGATATTACGCCCGATCTTGCCTTCAATACAGCGGTGAGCTTTATCACCAATACCAACTGGCAGTCCTATGGCGGGGAATCAACACTTTCCTATTTCAGCCAGATGGTGGGGTTGACCGTGCAGAATTTCGTTTCCGCCGCGCTGGGTATGGCGGTAATGGTGGCGCTGATCCGTGGTATCGCCCGTCGAAATACGGACAAGATCGGCAATTTCTGGGTCGATATGGTACGCGGTACACTCTATATATTATTACCGCTGGCACTGTTGTGGACGTTCCTGCTTGGTGCGCAGGGCATCCCGCAGACGTTCAGCGAATATGTCAAAGTACCTTATATCGAAACGCAGAACGTAGCCGAAGTAAAAGACGCTACCGGCACAGTAACACAAAAAGCCGATACTATTACCGAGCAGACCATTGCCGTGGGGCCGGTGGCATCACAGATTGCCATCAAGCAGCTTGGAACCAATGGCGGCGGCTTCTTCAATGTTAATTCGGCGCACCCTTACGAAAACCCGACGCCGTTTTCCAATTTCCTTGAAATGCTGGCTATACTCATGATTCCTGCCGCACTCTGCTATACCTTTGGTACGATGGTGAATGATCGTCGCCAGGGCTGGGCGTTACTCGCCGCCATGACGGTCATCTTTATTCCCCTGATGATGTTTTGCGTGGTGGCAGAGCAATCCGGCAACCCCCATTTTTCCGCTTTCAATATCGACCAACGAGCCAGCGACCTACAACCCGGTGGCAATATGGAAGGCAAGGAAGCACGTCTGGGCATTGTCAATTCGGCTTTATGGGCATCGGCTACCACGGCCGCTTCCAATGGGTCGGTCAACGCCATGCACGATTCATTTACCCCGGCTGGCGGATTTGTGCCGCTACTGCTGATCCAGTTCGGTGAAGTGATTTATGGCGGCGTAGGCTCCGGACTCTACGGCATGTTGATGTATGTCATCGTCGCCGTGTTCATCGCCGGGTTGATGGTTGGGCGCACACCGGAATATCTGGGCAAGAAAATCCAGTCCTTTGAAATGAAAATGGCGTCTATTGCTATCCTCATCACGCCGCTGCTGGTTCTGTTTGGTACTGCGCTCGGTGTGCTGACCGATGCAGGCAAAGCTGGAATATCCAATCCCGGCGCGCAAGGGTTTTCGGAAATCCTCTATGCTTTTTCCTCCGCTTCCAACAATAACGGAAGCGCTTTTGCCGGGCTGAATGCCAATACGCCGTTTTATAATGTGGCGCTTGGCATATGCATGCTGTTCGGGCGGTATTTCATCATCGTGCCGGTGCTGGCGATTGCCGGTTCGCTGGCAGCCAAAAATATTGTACCGCGCTCAGCGGGAACACTCTCGACGCATAAACCACTCTTTATTGTGTTCTTAGTGGGAACGGTGCTGCTGGTCGGCGTGCTGACCTTCGTGCCGGCGCTCGCCCTTGGACCTGCGGTTGAACATTTTAACATGATGAAATGAGCATTTTATGACTACTCAAACGATGAATTATCGCACCAGCGACCCCGCCAATCTCTGGCGGGCAACGGTTTCGGCCTTCCGGAAGCTGACACCGCGTTACCAGCTTAAAAACCCGGTCATGTTCTGTGTTTATGTCGGCAGTATCCTGACCACGCTGATTTATGTGCAGCAATTGATTCATCCCACCAGCAAGGAAGCACCGTGGTTCATTATCACTACCAGCATCTGGCTGTGGTTTACCGTACTTTTTGCCAACTTCGCTGAAAGCATTGCCGAAGGTCGCGGCAAAGCGCAGGCCGACCACCTGCGTCAGTCACGCCGCGATACCAAAGCTAAAAAACTGGCATCTCCTAAAGACATTGCACGTTATCGGGAAGTTGCTTCTACCGATTTACGTCTGGGCGATTTTGTACTGGTGCAGGCGGGCGATTTTATTCCCGGCGATGGGCAGGTCATTCAGGGCGTGGCATCGGTTGATGAAAGCGCCATTACCGGCGAGTCCGCTCCTGTCATCCGCGAATCGGGCGGCGACCATGATTCCGTTACCGGGGGTACGCGGCTGGTATCCGACTGGCTGGTAATCCGTATTACCGCCAATCCGGGCGAGATGTTCATCGACAAAATGATTCACCTTGTCGAAGGCGCAACGCGCCAGCGCACTCCCAATGAAATTGCGCTTGGTATCCTGCTTGCCGCCATGACCATAGTATTTTTAATTGTGACCATGACGCTGTGGCCATTTTCCGCATTCGGCGTTGAGAAATCTGGTCAGGGTACAGTGGTAAGTATTACCGTTCTGGTGTCGCTGCTGGTATGCCTTGCACCAACTACTATCGGCGGCCTGATTTCTGCCATCGGTATCGCAGGCATGAATAGGCTGATGAAAGCCAATGTCATCGCCATGTCTGGCCGCGCCGTGGAAGCCTCCGGTGATGTGAATATACTGCTGCTCGATAAAACTGGCACCATCACGTATGGCAACCGCCAGGCAGTGAACTTCATTCCTGCCGAGGGGATTGGTGCGGTTGATCTTGCCAAGGCCGCAGAGCTATCATCACTTGCCGATGAAACACCCGAAGGCAAGAGCATTGTCGCGCTGGCGCATGGAAAATATGAAGTCGTACCGACTGACCCAGCTAAACTTGGTGGAGAATTTATCCCATTTTCCGCCGAAACACGCATGAGCGGCGTGCGCATTGGCAACCGGCAGATCATGAAAGGTTCAGGCGATGCCATTGAAAGCCATGTGAAAAACCTTGGCGGCACCATGCCGCCATCGCTTAAGAACGCAATTGAACAGATCGCACGCACGGGAGGCACGCCGCTTCTGGTGGCAGATGGGCATATGGTGCTGGGTGTTGTGCATCTTAAAGATATCGTGAAAAGTGGCATTAAGGAGCGCCTTGAAGCCCTCCGCCGCATGGGTATTAAAAGCATTATGATCACCGGCGATAATCCGCTCACTGCATCGGCGATTGCTGCTGAAGCGGGTGTCGATGATTTCCTCGCCGAAGCCAAGCCGCAGGATAAATTGCGCCTTATCCGCGAAAAGCAGAAAGGCGGCGAAATGGTGGCGATGGTCGGCGATGGTACAAACGACGCCCCTGCCCTTGCCCAATCCGACGTAGCGGTGTGCATGAACTCCGGCACGCAGGCAGCCAAGGAAGCGGCCAATATGATCGACCTCGATTCCGATCCGACCAAGCTGATCGAAATTGTGGAAATCGGCAAACAGTTACTGATGACACGCGGCGCATTGACGACGTTTTCCATCGCCAATGACGTAGCCAAGTATTTCGCCATTATCCCGGCGGCGTTTGCAAGCACCTACCCCATGCTCATGGTATTTAACATCATGCACCTGACCTCGCCGATGAGCGCCATCCTGTCGGCGGTAATATTCAATGCTCTGATTATCGTGTGCCTGATTCCGCTTAGCCTGCGCGGCGTGGAATACCGCCCGGATAGTGCCGATAAACTACTGGCGCGGCATTCGCTGGTCTATGGGCTGGGTGGTATTATTGTGCCCTTTATTGGAATAAAAGCCATCGACTGGCTTCTCACAATGGCTGGAATGGTATAGGAGAAGCATATGAAAACCATCACCGAAACATTACGTCCTGCTGTTGCATCGCTTGCCCTCTTTACGGTATTATGCGGCGCGATATATCCTGCGTTTTCCACTGTCATGCTGCAATCGCTTTTTTCTAACAAGGCGCAGGGCAGCCTGATCGTAGGCAAAGACGGCAAACCCTTAGGCTCGGAACTGATAGGACAGAATTTCAGCGACCCTAAATATTTTTGGGGACGGCTATCAGCCACCAGCCCCTATGCCTATAACGCCATCAATTCCAGCGGCTCCAATTTTGGCGGTAACAACCCTGCCCTGACCGATGCAGTCAAGGGACGCGTGGAAGCATTAAAAACTGCTGATGCCAATAATACAAGGGCAATCCCGGTCGATCTGGCGACGGCTTCAGGCAGCGGACTTGATCCGCATATCAGCCCGGCAGCGGCAGAATACCAACTTGGGCGTGTCGCCAAAGCAAGAAACATGGGTACAGATAAGATGCGGCAACTTATAGAAAAATATACCGAAGGCCGTCAGTTTGGGCTGTTGGGCGAGCCTACAGTCAACGTGCTCAAACTTAATCTCGCGCTGGACGGGAAAATAGACTAATTTGCCCGAATGCAAACATATGAGAATGTTACCACAAAAGGATATGGCTTCGCACTGGCTGCCTGTGCAGTAGCAACGGTTTTTGCGCTTCCGTTTCGGGATTATTTAAACTCCGCCAATGCAGTGATGTTTTACCTGCTTGGCGTCATAGCCACCGCCGCGCGTTACGGCCAGAAAGCCTCTATCGCTGCCAGCGTTTTTTCATTTTTCTCCTATAATTTCTTTTTCACCGAACCTTATTACACCTTTTACGTGAACGATTATAAGGACGTGCTAACGCTGTTATTGCTGCTTATGTCCGGTATTATTGCCGGTGCACAAACGTCAAAACTCCAGGCAGAGCGTAATTTTTTCCGGACAAAAGAGCATAACACTTCCGTTCTTTATGCCATGTCTAATGAGTTGACAGCCACGCGTGGCCGGGAAATCATTATCACTACCATTTCTCACCATATCAAGGAGGCGTTTAATGCTGCCGTGACGGTATGGTTTCCGGAATGGCCAATGTCAGAATTGCGTGAGGAGCAGGCGGCGCGCTGGGCCTATGACCATAATCAACCGGCAGGACTGGGCACATCGACTCTGCCGGGCGCATCAGGCTATTATGTGCCTTTGGCAGGGACAGATCGTGTGCTCGGCGTACTGGGACTAACGCCGCGTGATCCACGTGCTTTCACTTCCGACGAGCGCGAGATGATTCATACCTTTGCTAATCTCGCTGCTTCCGCATTGGAACGCGCCGACACTGCTGAAATAGCCGAGAAAGTCAAAGTGGAGGCGGAAGGCGAAAAACTCCGCAACGCATTGTTAAGTGCCGTATCGCATGATTTCCGTACTCCCCTGGCCTCCATCAAGGGGGTTATCAGCATTTTACTGATGGAAGATTCCCGCATTACGCCCGAGGACAGGAAAGACCTGCTGGCCTCCGCGCATGGCGAAGTAGCGCGGTTGGAGCGTATCGTCAGTAATCTCCTGGAAGTGACATTGCTCGAATCCGGCAAGCTCCAGCTCAGGAAGGATTATTATTTCCTGCCCGAACTCATTGGCAACGCACTGAAACAGACCGAAGCTACCTTGCAGGGCAGGAAAATTACATGCCAGATGCAACAGGATTTACCCACGTTGCATGTGGATGGGCTGCTCATTGAACAAGTGCTGGTGAACCTGCTAGAGAATGCAGCTAAATATACGCCGGAAGGATCACCGGTTGTTATTCATGGCAATACGTATGGCGGGCAGATGAAAATAATCATTGAAGACAATGGTGCCGGCATTCCCGCTGGTGAGGAAGAAAAAATATTCGATGCCTTCCATACCGGCTCACCGTTTAATCGCAAAGGCAGCGGCTTAGGGCTGGCTATCTGCCGGGGTATTTTACAGGCGCATGGTGGCAGCATTAAGGCTGATAACCGCCTTGAAGGTGGGGCAGCATTTACTATCACGCTGCCGGTTGGCGCCATTCCCGCAATGACGGAGGCAGCATGAGTACACCTAAGGTACATATTCTTATTGTCGATGACGAGCCGCAGATTCGTAAATTCCTGCGTACGACGCTTACCAGCCATGATTATCAGGTAACAGAGGGAGAAAAAGTGAGCGAAGCATTGAAAGCCCTTACCCTTCACCCACCCGACCTCATGCTGCTCGATCTTGGATTGCCTGACGGTGATGGATTGGATGTTATCAAAGAACTACGTGGCTGGAGCCAGCTTCCGGTTATCGTACTTTCCGCACGTGGCCAAGAACAGGATAAGGTAACGGCACTGGAACTCGGAGCCGACGATTACCTGACCAAACCTTTCGGTGCCGCTGAACTGTTGGCACGCATCACGGTGGCGCTGCGGCACTCGCGCACAGGCAATCAGCCTCAGCAATCATGCTTTGAAACGGCGGGATTGAAAATGGATTTCACCAGCCGCTTAGTGCTGGTCGATGGCAAGGTGATACATCTTACCCCGACAGAATATAAGCTGCTCTCCGTCATGGTGCAGCATGCCGGGAAAGTAGTCACCCATGGCCAGCTTTTACGCGAGGTCTGGGGTAAACATTCCAGCGAACAAGGGCATTACCTGCGTATTTATATGCAGCATGTACGGCAAAAACTCGGTGATGATGCGCTGAACCCCCGGTTTATTATGACAGAAACGGGCATAGGCTACCGCCTGCGGAACGATTTGAAGGTATGAACTACAAATTATGGTTCAGCAAGCATCTGATGAGATGAGATATGAAAGTTATCGAAAACATTCAGTTGGAACCGTACGAGGAACTGTTGAGGTTAATGTATGCTAAAAAAACCACCACTCCTATAGCGTTTATGATCGCCTTCCGTAAAAAGGATTAATACTTTCACTTAAGATTCCCTTCAGCTTCACCGATTAATGGCTCCCGACATTCGTTCTTATCCATTTACTGAAGTGAGTTTCGCTATGTCACAGCCATCTGCCAACTGTTTGACGGAATTGCATTGCTGATGTCGAAATACTCCGGTTACAGCGCATTATTGCTGACATGCGTTATGGTGGGGGCGATTGTCGTGCGTATTGCCATCATTGGCGGCAATCCCGCTCTTGCTCTTGCATTGTTATTGATTACAGGCTTTATTGCATGGAAGCGCCTTAGCAATTCTTGAAATGTAACCGTTGTTTTCAATGTCCCTCACGTTTGCGCTCATACAGTATAATTTTAATGTAGGGTTTATTGTCGGCAATGTTGCCAAAATTAAGGCTTTGTATAAACTGGCTGTAGCGGCGGGGGCCGATCTGGCCGTGTTTTCCGAAATGGCGATTATCGGTTATCCCCCTGAAGATTTAGTGCTGAGCGCACGATTTCAGGAACTCAGCATGGAGGCCGTGGAAGAGCTTGCACAAATAACTACGCAGGGCACGGCGATGCTTATCGGCGGCCTGTGGCGGGAAGGGGATGCGCTGTATAATGCAATCTTCCTGTTAGATGGCGGTAAGATTATCCACAGGCAATACAAGCACCACCTTCCCAATTACGGGGTTTTTGATGAGCAGCGCGTGTTCACTCAGGGGCCGATACCCGAACCTGTGGCTTGGCGTGGCGTAAAACTTGGACTGCTGATATGTGAGGATATGTGGCTACCGGATGTGGCGGCGCATCTGAAAGATAAGGGAGCTGAATTGCTTATCTGCATCAATGCGTCGCCGTATGAAGTGGGCAAGGCAAGCCAGCGCGAAGAGATTGCCGCCGAGCGTGTGCGCGAAACCGGATTGCCACTGGCGTATATCAATCAAATCGGCGGGCAGGATGACCTGGTATTCGACGGCGGCAGTTTTGTACTGGAGGTATCGGGTGAAATTTGTATGCGGATGCATGCATTCAAAGAGGATTTAACCCTGTTGCACTGGACAGAAAACAGCAACAAATGGAAACCAACGGAAGGTGCGGTACAACACAAACCGGACGTTCTGGAATCCATATATCACGCCATGATGCTTGGACTCAGGGATTTTGTGAATAAAAATGGGTACTCCGGTGTGGTGCTTGGCCTCTCCGGCGGCATTGATTCAGCATTATCAGCAGCAGTGGCAGTAGATGCGTTAGGATGCGCCCGCGTGCATACAGTGATGCTGCCGTCGCCAATTACCTCGCGGGAAAGTATTGAGGATGCCATCGAATGCGCGAAGCGGCTCGGTGCCCGTCTGGATATGATTCCTATTGAGCCGGGAATGCAGGCTTTTGAAACCATGATGACGCCTGTTTTTGCTGGGGAGAATTTCGATATTATCGCGGCTAATAACCAGACACGTCTGCGTGCCAGCATGTTACTGGCCATTTGCAGCAAGGAAAAAGCATTGCTGCTTACTACCGGCAATAAATCGGAAATGGCTACTGGCTATACGACGATATACGGGGATATGTGCGGCTATTATTCGGTAGTCAAAGATATTTATAAAACCATGGTATATAAACTTGTAGAATGGCGTAATACTCAGGGTGAGGTGATACCACAACGGATCATTACGAAAGCTCCTTCCGGCGAAACCATGCCGGGTCAGAAAGATCAGGATACGCTGCCACCTTACGATGTGCTCGATGAGATATTATTTCGGATGGTCGAGCAGCAGCTTTCCGTTGAGGAAGTGATCGCACAAGGTTATGACCGCACCACCGTCGAATTGGTTCGCACACGGTTGTTTGGCTCGGAATATAAACGCCGCCAGTCAGCCCCCGGCGTTAAAATCACCGGCATGTTATTCGGACGTGACCGACGCTACCCGATTACCAGTGCATGGAAGGGAGAGAAGCTAACTCTATTATAGGATATTTTTATAAGGAGGAGGTTATTTTATTGAGATAGTTACCCCTTCTACTATCAGACCTCGAATCTCTCCCCATTGGCTATAACCTTTACCGGAGAGCCAAAATCAAAATAGGCATTATGAGCAAAGGTATGAATCGGAATCAGAGTTTTTGGATTGATAGCAGCTACCAGATGCTGCAAATCTGCTTTTGAAGCGTGACCGGATGTATGGATGATTTCAAAATCAACCTTATGCTCCGAACACCATTCATGCAGGTTAGGAGATGACCGTTCAATATATCCCGGCCAGAGTGAATAAATCACCCTTGCACCACTCAGACAATCAGCAGCTACCAGATCGTCCATCATCGAGTTGCGGAAAGTCATAACAATATCGGCTTTGCGCCGAGCTATCTCTTCCGGGTAAATACGGTATGGGTAGAAAGGTGCAACCAGATCAAATGATTTATCCCTCACAATTTTGGATTTCATTCTCTTGGGCAGGAAGACCCTGAGATTACTGATTGTCGGATCAGGCAAGGATTTTCTGTCAATGGCTTTGAGCAAATGGGCTATGTAGAGATCGACTACGAAAGTACGCTTTGCCGATAACGCGGCTTTATAGAAGGTAATAAGCCGATCAATATTCTGTCCAGCGAAAGAGGCAAGAACAATGCCCTTTGTGCCAGTGAGGGAATGAGCTATCCGGGAAACAAGCTCCGCTTCCGTAGCCGTAGTCTCCGAAGCATCACGCCCTAATGTTGTTCCCTCTAACAACATAGCATCAACATTTTGCGGAGGGCTATTGAGCAGGGCTTCAAATACATCACTTTTCCAACCATGCCCCCGCAGGTCACCAGAATAAAAGATGGTTTTCCCATCCGCTTCTATCAACAGGGAATAGGCATCAAAGGCGGAGTGATCCGCCAGATAGGGAGTTATGCGGAAGGAGCCAATCTCAAACGGCTTTCTATGGCGATAATGGCGGGTGATAGGAAATTCAGCACCGAATGAGCCAAAGCACATGGCAGCGCGAAGCAGCTTATCCGCCTCTTCACCGATATAAACAGGGATGGACGGGTGAGCGAAACCAACCAGCCCATAATGATCCATGTGCGGGTGAGAAATCACAATACCGAGCAAATCAGGATTGCTACCGTCAACCAGCCCTTTAATGGGAGGCATAGCATTTTTGCCGGACAAGCTACCTGATAATGGCGCACCCAGATCAAGCAGGATGATTTTACCCTGCGATTCCAGTTCAATGCAATTCCCGCCAATCTCTTCCGCTCCTCTATGGATAAGAATTTTCATATCGCCTCCTGCCATACACGCTGGCAGCTATTCATTGCCGCCAGTAATTTAGTTATGGGTGCAGCCTCGACAGGCATATCCTTTAAGGCGGCAACATCTTCACCGGATTGAAAGGGCAAGCGGAATTGCGGAGGGAATGAGAGAAACAGGAAATCTATAGCCAGTGCGTCTTTTGTTATTTCATGGAACAGGCGTTGCAGAGCTATTTCCAGCGCATAACGTAAGGAATCCAGATTGCAATAGGAGTAGTATTCATAGGGAGCCAGCACCCGCAGCGAAATCTTTTTGACCTGCATCAAGGGATAGGCGCTGTAACTGAAATTCCTCTGCATCTTATGGCAGAATAGGAAAGCCAGCCCATAGCGTAGAATCTCAAACGCGGCATAGACAGGATTGTCGCTTTCCCATTTTAATTCTATCAATGCAGCGCAATCGCCGCTTAGGTGAACCAGATCAATAGCGGCTCTTTTGTTCGAGTATTCATCGAGCAAGCCGGAAGCTACAGGAATTTGATTGAACCAGCCCTGTAAAATTCCCATATCGGCTAGGATAACAATGGCTCTTTCGAGCAAGATTTCCGGATTCTTATTGTGAGGGCTAATATCGCCCTGCTTCCGTAACCGCCAGTTCATAGTGGAAGGGATGCGTCCATTCCAATTGCCTTCGATCCTTGTGAACAGATCAAAAACCAGCCGTTCCATGCGCGGCAACACATCAGGAAAAGGCTTGATAGCTATGCAAGTGGACTTTTGCTTGAGGGATTGACCCACGTTTAGCGATAGCGCCTCATGAATCAGGCTATCGGTTCCCTCGAAAACGCTTCTCATTCTAACTCCAAGAAACCTACCTGCGGTACGCCCCCGCCAGGTAGTTTCAACCGATCTGGTGATCGGGGAGCGACTGTCTCCTTAATCAAGCTATTTTTTGCTGCCAGGCGGTATTATTTTTGATCATTGCGTTGAGGATGACGATGAGTTTTCGCATGACGGCGACGAGGGCGACTTTCTTTTTCTTTCCGGCGGCCAGGAGTTTTTGGTAGAAGGTTTTCAGGAGGGGATTGTTGCGCGTTGCGGCTCCGAGAGCGGTCATATACATCGCCTTTCGCACGGCTTCGCGCCCCCCGAAGATGCTGCGGTATCCCCGCATGGTTCCGCTGTCGCGGTTGAATGGAGCGACGCCGATGAGTGCGGCGATTTTCTTGCCGGTGAGTTTTCCGAGTTCCGGCAGGTCGGCGATGAGCATATGGGCGGTCACTTCTCCCACGCCGGGAACGTTGGTGATGATTTCCTTTTTGCGGCAGCATTCCTCATTGGCATCGGTCATGGCGACCAGCATGGTATCGACCTCGCGAAGCTGGTATTCGAGGAAGCGGATGGTTTCCTTATGCAGCTGCGTGACCCAATGATGGCGGGATTGCTTCAGCCGGTTGTTCTCCATGGTGATTTCGTCCACCAGCTGGCGATGGCGCGCGGTCAGCGCTTTGAGCGCTTCGCCATCCGCATCGAGCGGGGTGTATGCTTCCGGTTGCATCCGGCAGCCATAGAGCGCTATTTGCAACGCATCCAGCTTATCCGTCTTGGCGGCGCGGCCGCACGAACGGATAAAATCCTTGATCCAGCGGGGATTAACGCGAGCGACCTTATGCCCCGCCTCATGCAATCTTGCCAGCACCGATAGTTCCAGCCCGCCGGTAGCTTCGGCCACGGCCAGCGCTATCGTGTTCGGGCTTAGCCATAACAGCAATTGCTCATAGCCCCGCTCGGTATTGGGAAAGCTGGCATGGCTTCCCTTGGGATGCATATAGGCATCCAGCTTGCGCTTGGATACGTCGATCCCGATATATTGCTCTATTGATTTTACCATTATACTGCTCCATCATAATGCAACCCGGTCTTGTAAGATGCGGTCTGCAACGACCTTGCGACTGTTCGGGTTTAAAGGTGAAAAGCAGGTGAGGAGCCTCGCTCCCCGCGGTATCCTAGTACCAAGTTAAAAGCGGTCTCCCACCTGCACACCGAGTCTTACCAAATCCTCAAGGATGGGCAGTAGTGGACGCTAGGCGGCTGCCTGTATCCTCTGGCGATGGATGGTGAGCTTGTTGATCGCAATGCTTACGCCCCGCTTGCGACATTGCCTCCCGGACAGCATCGGCACACGTGGGAACAGGTTAAAGCCCTGACAAAAGCCTGCCCCCGCAACCAAACTTTTCAATGGGTTAGTTGATTTTCCGAGTAGCTGATTTTGCCTCCGGGGAAGTCGTGGGGAAGTTACAGGCCAACCTTCTTATAATAAGTTCGATTCCCCAATTT
>Ga0207024_10256_pt1 | contig 13476 bp, 13 predicted proteins | sample Alteio_BWMinCont_44_FD_153470 | JGI IMG/M metagenome (GOLD analysis project Ga0207024, IMG submission 153470) | Enriched cells from forest soil in Barre Woods Harvard Forest LTER site, Petersham, Massachusetts, United States -... | ecosystem: Environmental > Terrestrial > Soil > Temperate forest >...
GCGGTACGGTATACGTCTTGATATTCGTGCGTTGCATCGATGCTGCCTTTGCTGCAACAAGCGCGGAATGTCCTCCACGGGCGGCCTGGCGAAAAGCGGACATCCGCTCAGAACTGACGATCGATTGCTCATACCAATTGGCGTTCGAAGTAAAGAGTGGGACTAATGTGACGGCATAGCCAACACATAACCACCCCAACGGCTGTAACGCAGGGTGTAGTGAAAAGCCGGAAATCAAAGAGTCGCAAGCCAGACTGGAGGGCAGAAAGATCCACCATACCAAGCTAGACTCCACGATCCCTTCAACCGCGCCAAGGCCCCGGAACCAGCCGAGCAGCCCAAGGATGCCGGCCACGGCGAAAACGAACGTCATGAGCGCGCGGTGAATGGTGCGCCGGTCGTTGATGCGAACCGAGATGTACATTGCCAGGTTCATGTAGATCCCGCCCGATAGGAACAACGCCGCCGGCGCCGCCCATCCTGGTGGAGCGGTGTGGCCGACGTTTGGCCATTGCGGCTTTGCAACTTGGGTCGTAAGATTGAAAGCCATGAGCACGAAACCGGCCATAAAGAGTGCACTGAAAAGCAGTGCCGGGATGCGGAAGGCAAGCACATACCGCCTCGAAATGGGGGACGGAAACAGGTAGTCGACGTCCGGCATTCCGAGGGCGAGAAGGCTATCGCCCAAGCCGCTGTCGATGAAGCTGAGCCCAAGGAGAATCAGCGACAGAGTTGCGCCGACGTGGAACGCCCTCGGGTCGAGATGGTCGTGCGTCATGTCCGGCTTCTGCTTGCTGAGATCGATTGTCGCTAGCCCCACCATTGCAATGATGATAATAATGGCGAGCCCAAACGGAATCAGCTTTCGAGGGTCGCTGAACAGCGAACGCAATGCATTGCGGGTCTTCCAGAAGCTAAGGAGGGCGATCGCCCGCATTAGGCTGGAGCTTCCTCAGTGAGCTCAAGGAACATGTCCTCAAGGGAGACATCGTTGCTGGATTGTAGTTTCACCTTGAGCTCGGCCACGGTTCCTTCGGCGATCAGTTGGCCACGTTTCAGAATGATAACGCGGTCGCATAGCCGCTCGGCGGTGTCTAGCATATGAGTCGAAATTAGCATCGCGTTCCCTTGGGCCCGACGCTCCATCATCATGCTTTTGAGTTCGCGCATTCCTTTCGGATCCAGACCGATTAACGGCTCATCGAAGCAGAACACCTGCGCCCGGTGAATGAACGCGCAGGCACAAGCAAGCTTTTGACGCATGCCCTTGGAGAGGCTTGCGCCAAGGTCGTTTTTCTTCTCCCAAAGATCCAGGCGGGTGAGAATCTCTTCGGCGTGAACGAGTTCTTCTTCCATCCCATAGGCAGCGGCGACGAATCGCAGGTGCTCCATCACAGTCAACATCTCGTATGGGTTCGGAACTTCCGGTACGAATGCCAGTGCTCGCTTGGCGGCAACCGGATCATCGGATACATCGTGGCCGTTGAGCAATATCCGTCCGCTTGTCGGTTGCAGCAGGGAAGCGACGCAGCGGATTGTTGTGGTCTTTCCGGCGCCGTTTGGGCCGAGCAAACCTACGATCTCACCGCCATTCACGCTAAACGAGAGATCGTTGACGGCCAGCATTCCGCCGAACCGCTTGGAAAGGTTTACTACTTGAAGCATCGAGTTACTGGACGTTACCACGCAAAGCGTAAGTGCGGAATTGAATTGCCATCAAGTCCTTACAAGGCGGATCAGACTGACTGGCTCACCGGTCGCAATAGCCCTTTCAGATGCCCTTCCTGCCAAGAAGAGAAAGAGCGCTCCTAATGGAATTTGAACTAGTGTCAGTGGAATTAGGGCAGCCCAAACTGAATGTAAGAGTATGCCGGGGAGGCAGATCAGGGCCTCCGCGATTAAAAATGGAATGCCGACAACGGTGCCGATAAACATCGAGATTAGCCTTTGGATTTTGTCCGTCAAGTCGGGGTAGGCCATCACGACCACGTGTTGTAGCACGATACGCCCAGCCAACCGTAGAGGCATCGCGATCCCGAAGCCGAATGCTACCAAAAGGGCATTTGGGCCGCCGAAGGCTAAATACGTAAGAGAAGCTGAGATGAAGCAGATCAAGACGGCGCAGATGGGCACGCCCATGTCTGCGGCGACCGACTGCCAACCCGAAATCGGCAAAGGCGCAATGAGTTCCCGCCGTCGAATCGAGGATTCGGAGGCGGTACGTGACGTGGTCATGAAGCCCTGCCAAAGGTAGAAGATCATGAGACCCAGGATCGTGAATCCTAGGCTTTCCGCTCCGGAAGTGGCAGCGTGACGTTCTCTGGCCGATCCACCCAAGCCGCTGAGGACCGCTCTTGCCGCGGTCGCGCCAGCGCCTCCGACGACGAGTCCGGCAACCAACGGTACGACAAAATTCGGAATCGGCTTTTTGGCAGCCGCGCAAAGGTGAGCCCAAAATAGGGCGACGGCATGCTTGCCGAAAGGGGCGATGGTGTAGGTTTTTGAGCCTCGATACTTGTAAGATGCCGCCTTGGCCGCCATGACTCCCGACCAGCCACCTTTTGCCGCTTGCCGGAACGCTGTCCACTTGTCAGTGCTAGCTATCGATTGCTCGTACCAATTTGCTTTCGATGAGAGCAGCATAGCAAATGTGCCTAAGTAGCCTACAAGCAGCCAGGTTAACGGCCCGCCCGCCGGGTGTTGGCTATATGCGGCAATAAGCGTGTCGGAGGCGAGGGTCGAAGGGATGAAAACGCCCCGGAGTACCGGAGATTGCAAGAACTGAACCGCCAAATCGACGCCGCCGATCGTAACGATGTAACAAAGCGTTGCGGCGAGGGTGAAGCCAACAAACCACAGGCTCTTCTGGAAGAATCGGCGTTCCTTGAATTGGATCGAAAGAAACATCGCCAGGTTGAAATAGACACCGCCGGACAGGAACAGAGCGAGAGGGTTCACCCACCATGGGGATATGGTGTCCCCAGCATCGGCCATCGAAGGCCCCGACACTTGGGTGAACATCGAAATCATGAACAGCAGGTACAGGGCAATCCCAACTGCGCCGAAAGTCAGGCCCGGCATGCGATATGCCAACACCACCCTGCGGGATATTGGCGCCGGGAATAAATAATCCACATCCGAAGGATTGAGTGCCAGAAGTCGATCACCCAGCCCGGTGTTGATAATGCCGAAGCCGATGAGGATCAGCGTCAAGGTGATAGCGGCTGCGAAAGTGTCGGCATCGATGTCGGAGCGAGGTGTAATCAGCCGGCTTGGGTCGTAGTCGGCATGTGAGGTTGCACGCGTGTTGGATCCCGACTGCCGAAACTGCGAAATGTAACGCTGCCGAAGCGCCGCGTGCTTCAGGTAGCTGTCGGACATTCCGCGCGACAAGATCATCATCGTAATCGGAAAAGCCATCAAGACGAGGAAGATGATCGCGGGCACGAACTTACGAGGATCGGTGAACAGCGTGCGCAATGCGTTCTTGATCTTCCAGAAGCTCATGAGAGAGACGGCGCGCATTACGCGCTCAGTCTCAGGGGCATCGACCTCAAGCGGGTTCCGGTCGCACTAAAGATTGCATTGCCGATGGCAGGTGCAATCGCCAATATGGGCGCCTCGCCCGCGCCTGCCGACTTCAAGTCCTTTCGGTCGACGAGGATGGTCTCCATATTCGGGATATCGTGGTAGCGGGGAACGCGGTACTTGGAAAGGCGCGAGTTGAGCAGCTTTCCATTTTCGAACTCGATCGCCTCGAACAGGGCTCCTCCCATCCCCATGATTACTGCGCCGTCAACTTGGCTTTTCAGCATGTCGGGATTGAGCACCGCCCCGCATTCGTAGGCGGTGACAGTTCTTAAGACTTGAATGTCCTTGGATTCGCTGTCGATCGAGACTTCTGCGATGGTGGCGACGAAACCGCCCTTCTCTTCACCGCATGCCAACCCATATCCATGGCCGGCAGCCGGTTTGGTTTTGCCCCATCCGAATTTGTCGGCTGCCTTCTGGAGCACCTCTTTCAATTGAGGAAATTTGGAAAGGTTTTTCAACCGGAACTCGAGTGGGTCCATGCCGATGCTGTGGGCAAGTTCGTCCATGTGCGTTTCACGGGCAAAGTTGTTGAACGTTGCGCCCAGGCACCGGTAGGAGCCCTGGCGCAACGGCGAATTAGCCCGGTGCGATTCCTGACGGGGATTTGGAACATCGTACGGCGTTTGAATGCCGGGAGGGCCCGAGTTGTAGTTGTCGCACTCCCACGCCACAATCGTGCCGTCGTTCTTGACGGCGGCGAAGAGTTCGTCGACGCCCCCTGGCCGGAAGTAAGCAAAGGTGAATTCTTCTTGGCGGGTCCAGACCAGGGAGACGGGTAGGCCGATTGCTTTGGCGATCTTGGCTGCCTCTACGGCGGCATCGCCTTGGTGTTTTCCGCCATAGCCGGCGCCGGTATCTGGGACTAGTACCCTGACTTGCGAATCTTCAAGACCGAGTGCCTGGGCAACCTCCGGCTTCACGCCAAAGGGTCGCTGGGTTCCGGTGTGGACTGTCATCTTCTTGCCGTCCCATTCCGCCATTGCGGCGCGCGGCTCGAGAGGAACATGGGCGATATAGGCGGCGGTGTAGGTTGCCGTTAAAGTCTTGTCGGCTTCGACTTTGGGTCGGGCGGGAATCGGGTCCGTTCCTCGCAGAAGGGTGAAAATCTCTTTGGACGATGGGTGCTCGGCAGGAGTCCATTCGACCCTGATCGCGGCCAGCGCTTTTTGGGCTTGGCGCGTCGTCGGGGCAGCGACGGCAACGAAATCGTCTTGGTGGACTACCTTCACCCCCGGCATCGACTCTGCCTTAGAGGTGTCGATAGAGGCAAGTTTCGCGCCGTAAGAGGGGGCTCGCAGCACTTTAGCGTGAAGCACGCCGGGGGCTCTCATATCGGAAGCATATTTGTGCTTGCCGGTGACGAAATCGCGTCCACCGACTTTTGGAATCGGCTTGCCGAGGACTCTCCAATCTGCGACCGGTGTTAGAGGGACATTGGGGTCGATCGCCTTGTCGATGGGCTGTCCCTTGGCGAGTTCCCCATAGGTTGCCGATCCGGAGGCGGCGATGACTTTGCCGTTTTCAAGCTTAAGGGTTGTGCGATCTACCGACCACTTCTGAGAACCGAGGTCGAGGAGGGCCTCTCTTGCTGCCGCGGCGGCGCGGCGAATCTGGGGCACCATGTTCGGGGTGGTTTGGCTGCCGAATGTGCCTTGATCGAAGGGTACGAGATCGGTGTCGCCCATGATGACTTCGACCATCTCGGGAGAAACGTGCAGTTCTTCGGCGGCAGCTTGGGTCAGTGAGGTCCTCGCGTTTTGCCCAACCTCGACCTTGCCCGTGAGAACCGTGATCTTGCCGTCGGGCCCGATGTGAACCCAAGCGTTGACGACCTGTGGAAGCTGGGGTCTCTGGCGCTGTTCAAAGAGTTCGGCGAGACTTTCCGGCGCCAGTGCGGCAACAATCAGACCGCCGCCCAGCAACTTGAGCAAGCGCCTTCGGCTAACCTCAAAGGTCAGATCTTCGGTTTCGATCATTTCTTGCCTCCCATTTTTTGAGCGGCGTCTTTGATCGCGGCGACCATCCGTGGATAGCCCCCGCAGCGGCAGATGTTGCCGGACATGTGACCCACGATCTCGGCTTCGGTCGGATTCTTATTAGTGCTGAGAAAGCCGACCGCCGCCATGATCATGCCGGAGGCACAGTATCCGCACTGCATGGCGTTATGGTCGATAAACGCCTGCTGGACCGGGTGCAGCTTCCCGTTCTTTTCCAGCCCCTCGATCGTAGTGATCGGCTGCCCAACCGCATCTCCGACGCTCGCCATGCAGGAGTGCACCGGCTGTCCGCCGATCAGAACGGTACAAGCGCCGCACTGTGACTCCCCGCACCCGTATTTGGTCCCCGTCAAACCAAGATCCTCACGAATGACTTCAAGCAAACTGGTATCCGCCTCCGCCTCAACCTTGCGCTTCACGCCATTGACTTCCAACTCGATGGTATCGCTCATGCCCGTTTCCTACACGATACTCCTAGATTGGTAATAGGAAGGCAAGAAATTCGGTCGTGTTCCGACTCGCACTGCGTTCTAGCGGGGGTACGCGAACCCATAGGTAACTGCAGCCACATCTAAACGTCTCTATTGCGATGTTCTTCCTGACCGTAATGGCCGCCGTAGCTTTGTTAGACGGGCCAAATTCGGCTGTTTCTACAGTTCGCGCCAACCTCGATCTTATGGAGTTGGCGGCTGAGCGGAGCTACTACATTGGAAGCGAACTAGACCTTCTTCCGCCTTCTTACGCTCCGGCGATTCTTTCGAAATTACCTACCATCAGGCATGCTGCGGTCATGGCCATGGCGGGGAGGTGGTTTGTCAAGAACCACTATCCGTCAGCTATTCCATCGCTGATTCAGAGCTTTGACAAGCGGTTTTTGACCAACAAGGACACCCAATTCCCGCCGGCAGCTTCGGCGGTTACCGCATTCGCGGCGGACGCCGTTCCCTATCTCCTACAAACCTGCCGTCAAGGATCGGCGAATCAAATAGCTGTCTGCGCGGGACTGCTGGCCAATTTCTGCGTGAACAAGCCCGCCGACGCTCGCGTGATTCGTCTCATGGTCGATCTGAACACGGGGCCGGATCCTCGGCTCCGTCGAGTCGCTCTCCAGGGCATCTGGAACGCCGCTGTCATCTTTCACGACTGGAACATGGACGACATCCACACGGTTGAGATCTTTCGGCCCGAGCTCATCCGATACGTGATCGACGCTGCATGTGCGTCGGACAAAGAGACCGCTGAACTAGCGAAGAGGTACCTCTTTCGACTGGTGTGGCAGGATGATATGCGGCTTGGGCCGCGGCCGGGGCCAACCGGTTCTCCTGTGCCAAACCTTGCTCCCAAAATGTTCGATCAAGTCCTGAATTCGAAGCTGCCTGAGGTCCGAGCTGCTGCTGTGGTGTTGGAAAGCGCTAATGACGGACTCGATCTCGTTCGTCTCAAGGCACTATCCGATCCAGATCCATTGGTATTCCATGCTGCCGTGGCGTCATCGAGAGTTCTCATTGGGCTCGGCTGGCAGCCCCACCTGATCAAGCTTGCGTCTTCGACCAATGCACAGGAACGGCGAGCGGCCGCATTACTGCTCGTCGCTTCCTTCGACGCGGCCGCAAAGCCAACTCTTCGCAAACTCGCTACTGACGCGGACCCTGACATCCGGCTCGCCGCCCGGTGCGACTGGTGACCAGACTTACGCGATTTCGACGAGATCGACTTCTGAACTCGGCTCAGGGATTGGCTGCGCGTCTTCCAATAGGCCTTCGATATGAAACTCGATTGCCTCGCGGATATTTTGCGCCACCTCGGAACGGGTCATGCCGGTGGAAATGCAGCCGGGCAGGTCAGGTACGTACGCAGCCCAGTTGCTGCTTGCCTTTTCGTAAACTACTGCATATTTCTTCATTTCAGTCCGGCCAGTTTTCCGTCTCGATAATCGCCCAATCGCGATAGATTGCGGCATTCACATCTGCCAGTCTTCAAGGCTCAAGCCCGGGACTCGGGCAAACTCTGCGGTGTTGTGGGTGACGAGAACGTAACCACCTGCTAGCGCGATTGACGCAATGATGAGATCGTTTGGCCCGATTAGCATTCCAGCCTGTTTCAAATAGCTTCGGAGTTTTCCGTACTCGCGAGCGGCTTCGTCGTCGAATGAGGCCGTAGGGAAGCCCGCGAGAAAGATTTCCAACTCATGGATTCTTGTTGCGTAATTGGGTGAGTCCTGCCATCCGAAGAGCAACTCGGCCCGTACGATGCTGGGAATTATCTGTTGCTGTAGTGGAGTGGCCGCAGACCGCGCAATAAGGAGTGGTCGGTTCCCTTTTAGCAGTCCGGACACCGCATTCGTATCTAGCAGGAACAAGTCCATCCAGCTAAAAATCCGGTTCTCGAAGCTCCAGCTCTTCCGGCTCATCCGGAGCATCCGGATATGCACCGAAAAATCTCTCCTTGAAGCCTACTGGCCAGCCAAACCGATCGTATTGTGTTGCAGAGTCTCCGTGATGTAGGGTCACGGTGACGTCCACCTCAGAATTTTGCATCGATGCCGGCAAATCTAAGACCAAGCGACCCTTGGAAGTGGTGTGCGCCCGCAGATGAACCGTTTCCATATCTGTAATTCTACGATATGCCAACTGCTTCTTACTTCGGGGCTACTTTAACCCACTTGTCGCGATGCCTTGGATGAATACCTTCTGGGCTAGGAAGAAGACGATTACAACCGGGAGGATGACGAGGAGGGAGGCGGCCATCAGCAGGTTGAAGGGAGTGCCTCCGTGTTGGCTTTGGTAGGCTTGGAGGCCCAAGGACAGAGTGAACGTGTTCTGGTCGACTAGGTAGATAAGGGGGCCGAGGAAGTCGTTCCAACTGCCCATGAAGGTGAATAAGGCGACGACCATCAGGGCGGGACGGCTGAGGGGCGCGATGATGTCGGTGAAGATGCGGAACTCGCTGCAGCCGTCGATCTTCGCGGCTTCGCTAAGCTCCATCGGAATCGTGCGATAGAACTGGCGGAGGAGGAAGATCGAGAATGCGCTGGCGAAGAAGGCGGGGACCCAGAGCGGTTTGAAAGTGCCGACCCAGCCGAGATATTTGAACAGGGCGAAGGTCGGCACCATGATGACTGGGAACGGGATCATCATAGTGGCGAGGGTGACGCCGAAGAAGAGGTCTCGGCCCGGCCACTTCGTCCTGGCAAATGAGTAGGCGACGACCGAATTAGACAGCACCGATCCGCCAACGGCGAGGATCGTCACAATGATCGTGTTGCGGGCATAGACGAGCAGCGGAATGTAGCCGAGTTCCTTGCTGTTGTAGCTGATCGCGTCCGGGAAGTTCTGCCAAAGAATGTGAGATGGGATCCATCTCGGCGGGTTTGACAGTGTTTCGCCGATCGGCTTTAAGGAAGTCGAGAGCATCCACATCAGAGGGATCACGAATACGACCGAGAGCAGCACCAGCGCGATATGGGCCAGGATCTTTGCGAGGATCTTGTTATTCCGGTGCGAGAGAGGAGTTATGGTCATGGCCGTCTAAAACTGGACTTGTGGGACGATCCCTCTCGTCAATGTGAGCGGCAACCTCGGCTGCCCAATTACCAGCAGCCTCCGTAGCCGTCGTCTCTGTGGCGACGTCGCTTCTGGCGCATTGCCACGGAGGGTTATTTTAAGTAATCGTAGGTTGGCCTTCCTCTGGTTTCCGGACGTCGCCACGGAGACGACGGCTACGGGGGCTGCCGTGGGCCTTTGTGCAAGGGTTGCCATCTCAGTTAGTTTCATGAATTGTCAGTTGCTCTCGTAGTGCACGTGCCGCTCGGACAGCTTCAAGGCAATTAGGGTCAGAGCCAATGTGATTAAAAATAGCACCCAGCCCATGGCGCTGGCGAAGCCCATTCTTTGGTATTGGAAGGCGTTGTCGTAGAGGTAGCTGGTGTAGAAGTAGGCCGAACGGGCGGGGCCGCCGCCTTGGAATAGGACGTAGGGGACGGCGAAGACCTGGAGGGAGCCGATGATCCCCATAACGACGTTGAACAGGATCACGGGGGAGATCATTGGAATCGTGACGTGGCGAGTTTTCGCCCAGGATTTCGCGCCATCCAACTCGGCCGCTTCGTAAAGCGAAACCGGCACATCTTGCAAACCGGCGAGGTAGATTACCATCGCTTGGCCGCAGCCCCACATCGAGATCAGGATCAGGGTCCATTTGGCCATCCCGGGGTCGGTGAGCCAGCCGGGAGGCGGAACGTGGAGCTTCATGAACGCCGGCTTGAGCAGCCCATAGTCGCCATTAAACACCCAGGAGAAGAGCGTTCCCATTGCAACCATCGGGACCAAGGTTGGCAAGAAGAACAACGTCCGGTAGAGCGCCATCCCTTTCACCTTTGTATTTAAGAGCAACGCAAGCAGGATCGCAACGACGGTGGTTAGAGGCACGGCGCCGAGCACATAAAGCAGTGTGTTCGAGAGGCTCTTATAGAACACCTCGTCGTGAAGCAGTTCCTTGTAGTTGCTCAGCCCGATGTACTTGGGTGACCGTAGAATCGAAAAGTTTGTGAAGCTGGCCAGGAACGAAGAGATCAGCGGATACGCCATGAAGATCAGGAATCCAAGGATCCATGGCAGGGCGAACAGCACGCCAACTCGGGCATCGCGCCTTCTCATTGATCCAGCACCTGATTCTTGTAAGTCGCCCAAAGGCCGCTAACCCGATCCTGCGCGTCGTGCAGTGCCTGGTCGGGGCTCTTCAAGCCGGTTGAGACCTCGGTGAAGGCAACATCGATTTCTGCGCGAAGTTGCGAGGTGACTCCGATCTGAGGCGCAGAAAAAGCTTTGGGTGAGCGGGCCAACTGGTCAAAGAGCCGGATGAATTTGTTTTGGTGGGTCTCGAAGAAATCTTCGCTGACCTTTGCCAAAGGCGAGTTCTTGCCGTGGCCCTTGCACAGGCCCTCCATCACGTCCTGGCGTTGGACATATCGGATGAACTCGAACGCTTCCTTCGGATGCTTTGCACCGCGTGGAATGGTAAGGATATCCTGAGATAGGCACGCATGGCCTGCCAAGTCTGGCCTGTCGTCGGGATACGGAAAAGGAACGGCAAACCACTTCATACCGGGTCGGTACACCCGAATGTAGCTCCCCTTCCAAGTTCCGTTGATCTCGGTCGCGACCTTGCCAAGCATGAATGGATCCTGGGGCGAGGCGAAATTGCCGAAACCGCTCTGAAAACTCTGAATCTCCTTCGGGCCAAACATCTTGGCGTACTTTTCAATCCACTTGTAAGCACGAATGTTTTCCGGCGAGTCAATTGTCAGCTTGTCCCCTTCCATGAGCTTGCCGCCGAAGTACATGCCCCAGGCAAAGTTCCACCAGCCGGGATCGGACGGTAGAAAGCCGGCCATCTTGAGGTCGCCGTTTGCGTCTTTGGTTGAAATCTTGGCGACGAGCGCATCGAAGGCATCCAGGGTTTTTGGGAAAGTTTCCGGGGTTCCTACATTGGCCGGCACTAGATCGGGTCGGACGTGAAGGCCGATGGATGCCGGGGTGCTCGGCAGGCCCCAAAGCTTGTTGTGGTAGAAGAGCGGATCGTAGTAACCCTTGATGTAGTAGTCACGACTCAACCCAGCATCATTTGCCATCGCAGTGAGGTCGCTTAGAGCTTTGGAGTCGGCAAACTGGGCGACCTGCTCCTGCCAAATCCCTGCTACGTCGGGTGGATTACCGCCGGCGGTGGCGAGCATGGTCTTGGTGTCGACGCCGGAGATGCTTAGATACTGAACAAAGATCTTATCTTGCGATTTGTTGAAGGCGTCGACGACCTTCCGCATTTCCTTGGCTTCGTCCCCAGTCCACTTCTCCCAGTAGACGACGGTGATTCGGTCGGTTCGCGCTTGCCGCGCGACGGCACGGTCTCCGGCTACAGCGGCGGCGATCATAACGCAAGCTACTGCGCTTAGGCCCAGAACCTCCCGAGCTGTCATAACCCACCTTGAATGAGTCTAGGATTCGTCGTAATCAACTTGTATGCGCCCACGTAGCGGACCCTCCGGTCAACTCTACCGCGCCCGAGACCATCACGACACTGCGGGGTCGCAAGCTGATGTCGCTGCGATCGAGGGACGCTATTTTTACGGGATAGGAGTTGGCGTTCATCACAAACAGGTACTCCTCACCATTGGGGCCAACCCGCCGTTGAGCGGTAACCCCCTCCGGTAGCGATGCATCGATGGCGGGCATTACGCCGGCCCTTGCCGCAACGAGTTGAAGAAAATCTTCCAGGAATCTGCGTTCATTCCTCGATGCGACATAGTACGCCTCGCCGCGGCCATAGCTGTTCACCGTCAATGCGGGCCGGCCCGCATAAAAGTCGCGCGAGTAAGTGGCGAGAGGATGTGCGGTATCGCAAACCACCAATTCGAAAAATTCCCTCGCCGTATACCGACCGAAGAGCCCCAAGTCGTTCTCTGGGAGCACGTCGACCATGTTTACTCCACCAGGCGGAAGAGCATCGAACTCTTCGCTTCGGATTCCAAGGATCTCGCTGAATGGCGCCGCGACTCCTTTGTCAAAGATCAAGCTGTTCTCGTCAACCCAAGCCGATAGATACGTTGTGACGAATGTGCCACCTCTTCTTACAAAGTCGGCGACGCGATCTCGAAACCCTGGTCGAATGCTGAAGGCCATCGGAGCAACGAGAACCTTGTATCGATTAAGGTCGTCGTCCTGGCCAATCAGGTCGACTGAGGTACCCGCGCTCCAAAACGCGCGATAGTGCTCGATGCACGTTTGTTCATATTGCTTATCGCACAAGGTTGGTCCGCTGGCTGCATCCAAGGCCCACATGTTCTCCCAGTCGAATAGGATTGCGACTTTGGAATCGAAGACGCTTCCTGCAACCTCCTTCAACGAGGCAAGTTCAATGCTGACCTCGCGAACCTCGCTGAACGTTCGGGTCTCAACGTCGCCGGATTGGCCCACAATGGCGCCATGAAGCTGCTCTTGGCCGCCTCGCGATTGACGCCATTGGAAATACTGAACGCCATCGGAGCCGTGAGCGATCGCGTGAAGGCTTTCAAAGCTGTGCCCACCCGGACGCTTCAGGGTCATAAACTGGAACCAGTTCCCGGAGCTTGGAGTGCATTCCATCAGCAGCCAAGGCTTATCCGGCTTGAGTGATCTCATCAGGTCGTGCTTGAACGATGTGGTCACCCAAGTTTCCGGGTCGTCGTGCCGCCGGTCGTTGGCGGGGTAGCTGTCCCACGAGACAAAGTCGATGTGAGGTGCGAACTTGCGGAAGTCCAACCCCGGATAGGTACCCATCAGGTTGGTGGTGATCGGGATAAGCGGGCTGAACTCGCGCAACGGAGCCGCCTCGTTGTTCATGAAATCGATCGTCTGATCGGTTACGAAACGTCGCCAGTCGACGGCAAGCGCCGCCATGCTTGTGTCGCCATATGGGAGGCCCGGCGGGTCGATCTCCTCGAAATCGGTATAGGTGTGACTCCAAAAACCGGTCCAATAGGCTCGATTCAACGACTCGATATCCCCCGCAAACTTTTGCCGCAGCCATTGTCGAAACATGGCCACGCTTTCTGGGCCGTAATCGGCGCCGGCGTACTCATTGGACAAATGCCAGGCAAGCAATCTAGAGTGAGAGCCATATCGGAGGGCAAGTTCACGTGCGATGGCCCGGGTCTTTTCTCTGTACACCTTGCTTCCAAGGCTGTAATTCACACGATTCCCGTGAAGCCGCCTAACCCGGTCGTCCCCGGTTCGAAGGGTCTCCGGATATGCTCGCGATAGCCAAGCAGGTTGCGCCGCGCTGGGGGTACCGAGGATGAACCATCGATCACCCTTTGTCAACTCTTCAATCGCCCGGTCAAGCCATTCGAACT
>Ga0207024_10166_pt1 | contig 13433 bp, 15 predicted proteins | sample Alteio_BWMinCont_44_FD_153470 | JGI IMG/M metagenome (GOLD analysis project Ga0207024, IMG submission 153470) | Enriched cells from forest soil in Barre Woods Harvard Forest LTER site, Petersham, Massachusetts, United States -... | ecosystem: Environmental > Terrestrial > Soil > Temperate forest >...
AATCTGGAAGCGGTGGCCGGGCAAAGCGATGCGGCGATTCATGCTGGCGCTGGCGTTCAGAAGGTGCATCAATACACGGTCGCCCTGCTTCACGCGGATCGGTTCGCCGGCGCCGAGCGATTTGTCGTTGATCGAAAACATTTGGTAGCCGACTTCGAGGCCGGAGGGGTTGGTGTCCAGTTTCTCGGGCCGCTCCGGCTGCGGGCCGGAATTGCTCGCGTCATCATCGTCGTTTTCTTCCGGATTAAAAAAAGGCTCCCATTCGCGCAGCGCAAGAAAAATCTCCCGGTCGAAGTTTCCCGCGTCGTTCGCGGATTCGATCATTAGAAAACCGAATTGGCCCGTGTATGCGCCGCGGTGCAGGTCGGCTCCGGCCATCACGTGCGAATGATACCAGCGCGTGCCGGCAGGACGCGGCGTGAACTCATAACGGATTCGGCCGCGCGGCGGAACCACGGGCGTGGCTTCCTCCTCCACGCCGTCCACTTCAGCGGGAATCAGCATGCCGTGCCAGTGCACGAGCTCGGGCACGTCGGTGTCATTCACGACATCCACCGTGACGGATTTGCCTTCCTTCATGCGGAGCAATGGTCCGGGGGCCGTGCCGTTATATCCTATCGTGCTGACAATGCGCGTCGGCGTGAGTTCGACGGTTACAGGGGCAATGCGGAGAGTGAAATCCGCTTTGGAATTTTCGGGACCAGGGGCGGTGGGTTGTGTTCCGGGCATCGCCGACTGTGATTGGGACCGCAGCAACTTGGCCGCGCCCAATTCGATGGTTGCGACTCCGCCGAATTTCACGAAATCCCTGCGGTTCACAATTTCCTCCAGCATGGCCATGCGCCACGCGATAAACAATCTTGGCCTGCCCCAAAATCGAAATCCTCTCACGGCGAGGTGACCGGAACAAGGGATTCCCAACGCCAGCCAAGTGGCCGCGATTACCACCTATTGATAATAATACAATTTAGATAGGGACTGACCTTGCGTACCTGCCCCTCGGTACTATGCCACTTTGTTACTTTCCATCCATAGGCGCCGATGGCACCGGCTGGGATACTGGGAATCGTATACTGTTCCAGCGCCAACCGTATATGCGTTGAAAGGACCCGGATAATGAGCCGCATTTTCGATGCTCTTAAGAGTGCTCAGGAATCACGAACGAAAACCGGCCTGTGGGCAGATAAACTTCTCGGTCTGCTGGAACAGCCAGATCGCCGGGAAAGCCCGCGTGTGGATATTAATGTGGAATTGACAGTTTACGGGCGCACGCCCGGTGGCCCCCCATTTTATGAAACGGCTACCGCGGTGAAAGCAAACGCGAACGGAGGATTGTTGCTGTTGACGATTCCGGTGGTGGAAGGGCAGGATCTGTTGCTCATTAACAATCACATATCGCGGGAACAACTGTGCAGCGTCGTGGATTTCCGCGTACAAGACTCGCAAACGTGTGAAGTCTCGGTTGTTTTTCCCGCGGCCAACCCGGATTTCTGGAAGATTCCAGTCGCTGCCAAATAGACAGGCCAAAGCTTCGAGGTTCTCTTTAATTCAGCCATACTCAGAACCATTCCCCATTATCGTCGTCCGCGTTTCTGCGCATTTCTATCCTTCGATTTTCCCTTCATTTCGTATAGCGCGCGATCCGCGTGCTCAATGAGCTGCTGAACCGTGGCCCCGCATTGAGGAAATGTTGCGATGCCAAGACTCAGGCTGAGGCGCGGACTTTCTTCATCCGCCGCCAAACAATTCTGAATGCGCTCGGCCACCTGCCGGGCGGCGACTTCCTTTGTTTCCGGCAGGACGATGGCAAATTCGTCGCCGCCATAGCGCGCAGCTGCGCGCTATGGCGGCGACGAATTTGCCATCGTCCTGCCGGAAACAAAGGAAGTCGCCGCCATAGCGCGCAGCGGTGTCAATCGAGCGGCAATTCAGGCGAAGAATGCCCGCTACGCGGCACAGAGCGCGGCTCCCCGTCAGGTGTCCGTGCTTGTCATTGATAAGTTTGAGGCCGTCCAAGTCCATGAGAAGAATCGAGAAGGCACGGTTGGTGCGGCCCGAACGCTCCAGTTCATTTTGCAAAACATCAATCAGGCGGCGGTAATTGGCAAGCCCTGTCAGACTGTCACTAATGGCGAGAATTCTCACCTGGTGGAAAAGGTGCGTGTTGTCGAGCAGAGTGGCCCCGAGCAGGACCATATAGCTGATGGTATTGATGAGTTCCGCTCCCGCTGCCGGAGCATCCAGCAGGCGTGCGGATTGAGAAGACATCAGATGAGCCGCCGCATTAAGCCCCGCCACCGCAACGAGCACCGCATCGAACGCGAGGCGGTCACCGTCCCCGGCGCGATTCAAAACAAATGCGGCGGCCAGAAATATGACGGCGGGAAGCAGATCCCAAACGCGAGGGACCGCGCTGTTCGGATTGATGGGAGGCTTGCTGGGGAAAATTAAATATACGATGGTGATCAGGCACGAAGTGGCGACGATGGTCGCCAGCACCGCAAGAATGTTTCCTCGAGGTTCGCGTGGCCACGGCAGCGATTTGTCAATGGCATACGCGGTCAGAAAGAGCAGGCCCAGCAGGGTTTGCCCCACCATCCAGGACAGCGGAATGCGGAATTGCTCGGAGCGGTTCGCAAAATCATGATAGAACTCGAAAATTGCGCCCAGATGAATCAGGCCTGTGATGGAGAAAGTCAATCCAAGCAACAGTGATACGCGGTTTCCCGTGCCGTAATATCGCACCAGAACGTTTGCGGCAATGGTAATGCAGAGCAGGGCAGAAATAATTTCCGCGCTCGACCAGGCGAGCGGGTTCACAACAATGTCAAGCTGGCGCAAAAAGTGGCCCAGCACAACGAAACCTGCGCAAGCAAACAGAACCAGCCATGCGTTGCGTGTCACTTGCCTCACCAAAGTTGGCCCATCGTCCCTCATGTATACTTAGATGATAAAACCCCATTATGGGATACGTCACTCGGTGGAAAACGTGTCCAATGGAACAGTATTAGGACAGGTCGGTTGGGACTGGAGTTTCTTTTGTTTGTGGGCCCCGTGGCGTGGATGTGGTTTCCGCGCGCCATGAATGTGCGCCGGAATGAGGCATCGGCGATTGGCGATGCTGTAGCCCGCCGCATCAGAGGCAGGGATTTACTTTACGGACTCGAATTTCTCACAGCCCGCGTGTGATTCCTTGTTATTCGGGCGAGACAAATCACCCCGGCAACTGATGTTACAAGGGCCCGGCAGTGCCGTACGCCTACGGCGCGTTTCGGGGCGTAGACGTTGTAGTGACCTGATGGACTTTTTGTACCACGGCGAGTGAGAGAGTTTATAGCACCTGATCGGCTCGCCCAAGGGTTTACCGATTCGCATAGAAGATGATATTGAACTCGCTCCAATGCGCAGTTCGGAGTAATTTGTCCCTGTGGAGTCCACTGCTGCGTACTGGGCCGGGACGTAACACGATGAGCCAAATTTTTGATGCTTTGAAGCGTGCGCAGTCCATTCGCAAGGAAAAACCGTTGACGAAGCCGGCCAATACCGTTGCCATCGGATCGCATGAACGGCGGCGAAGCCGGCGATGGTCGCTCGACATTCCGGTCTACGTGTACGGGCACGGACCGACCAAGGAGCCCTTTCACGAAGAGGCGCATACGCTTCACGTAAACGCGAATGGAGCATTGTTGCTGCTGAGCGTCCCCATACGAAAAGGGCAAACGTTGCACCTCACGAATACGTTGACGCAGCAGGAGCAGGACTGCAACGTGGTGTTTCTTGGCAAGCGGCACAGCCGAACCGTCGAGGCTGGCATCGCGTTTCCGGAAGCCAATCCCAGTTTCTGGCAAACGCCGCTCGTACCGGAAGACAGGCCAGCCGCCTGATTGTGTTGCAATTTCACAGTCAGTATTTGAGATTTGAAATTTCAGATTTGAGATCTTAAACCGAAACGTGCGCTTCTAGCCGCAAAGTTAAAATCCGATTTTGGAATTCCAGTCGAACCATTCTTCTCTTCCAACTGTCAATATAGATTGCGAAGCTCAGCCCTTCTATATCAAATCTGAAATCTCAAATTTGAAATTGCGGTTTACGGCCTGTCTTCAGGAAAGCTTGCCTGTATAGAGGGCCATGCCCACCGCTGCATCCATTTTCATGCGCGCTAGGGCGCGGATTTCCGCGTAGCTGCGAATTCCTCCGGCGGCCGTGATGGGGCGGCGCGTGGCGCGGCGCAGCGTTCGGAACCAATCTAGATTCGTGCCGCGCATGGTGCCCTCCGCGTCCACATAGGTGCAGAGAAATTCGGATGCGTACGTTTCCAGCTCGGAAATCACTTCCTCCGGGCGCAAGCGCAATTTATCCTGCCAGCCGCGCACCAGGATTTTTCCGCCTTCGGTATCCAGCGCAATCATGACGCGTTTGCGCCCAATCTTATCGGCCACGCGGCCAAGAAACGCGGCATTCACGCGGCCGTTTTTGAACGCCGCGCTGCCCACAATCACTTTGTCCGCGCCGTAGCCTGCAATCTTCGCGGCCTGCGCCACGGTGCGAATTCCTCCGCCCACGCGCACGCGCATCTTGCGTTTTCTGGCCGCCACGCACAGCTCGCGAACAAGTTTCGCGTTGCTTCCCTTGCGCATCGCCGCGTCCAGATCAATCACGTGAATCAGAGGATGCTTGCCAAAGCGGTCGAGCAGGCCGAACACATCGTCCACCGCCAGCTTGCGTTCCCGGCCGTGCACCAGTTGCACGGCGCGCCCATCCTGCAAATCAATACATGGAATCATCATGTCGAGAAATTAGCCTGTCTGGCGAACGGATATGCCCTGTTCACCGAGAAATCGTTTCAGTTCGCCGAGACCTTGAATGCTATCGTGAAAAATGGAAGCGGCCAGCGCCGCGTCGGCGCAGCCCTCGCGAAAGACTTCCAAGAATGTTTCGGGTTTGTCCGCGCCGCCCGAAGCGATCACGGGAACGGTGACAGCCCGAGAAATTGCCGACGTGAGCGCGCAATCAAATCCCGAGCGCGTGCCGTCTTTGTCCATCGAAGTAATCAATATTTCTCCAGCGCCGCGCTCCACTCCCTGCCGCGCCCAATCCACGGCATCAATGCCCGTGGCAACGCTGCCTCCGCGCACAAACGCTTCCCAGTGATCGCCGACGCGCTTGGCGTCAATCGCGAGCACCACGGCTTGCGAGCCGAACTCAGCCGCAAGCACTGTGAGTAATTCCGGATTGCGAATCGCGGCGGTATTTACCGTGAGTTTATCGGCGCCTGCGCGAAGAATAGCGCGGCCATCCTCGAGCGTGTTGACGCCACCGCCGGCCGTGAGCGGAATCGCGAGCTCGGCGGCGACGCGGCGAATGGTTTCGAGAAACGTAGGGCGATGATCGCGGGAGGCGGCGATATCGAGGACGACCAGTTCGTCGGCGCCTTCGACGTTGTAACGCGCGGCAAGCGCGGCGGGATCTCCGGCATCACGCAAATTCACAAAGTTCACGCCCTTGACGACGCGCGAGCCGTCTGTATCGAGACACGGAATGATGCGGTGCGCCAGACTCATCGTTTTTCGCCCGCAAATTTGACGAAATTGGAAAGCACTTGCGCGCCCACCGGGCCCGATTTTTCCGGATGAAACTGCGTGGCGAAAACATTGCCGCGTTCCAGCACGGCGACGAACGACGCGCTGTGATCACAGAACGCAACGCCTGCATCGCCAGCATCCAGAGCGGCATAGGAATGCGCAAAATAAAAATAAGCGTCCTGCGGCACGCGCTCCAGCAGCTTGCTGGGCCGCACGCGCCGCAATTGATTCCAGCCCATGTGCGGAAGGCGGTCGGTCGGCGGAAGGGCCGAGACGTTTTGAGGAAACAGCGTGAGCCCCGCATCGCCGGAGGCTTCATCACTGGTCGCAAACATCGCCTGCAATCCCAGGCAAATGCCGAGCAGCGGAACCCCGCGCGCAACGGCGTCGCGCAGCGGCCCAACGAGCGAGCGCTCTCCCAGCGACCGCATAAGCGCGCCAAAATGGCCGACGCCGGGAAGAATCAGAGTGTCACACGACGCCAGCGCTTCGGGTGAGGACGCGCGTTGCGACGCAACACCAAGGCGGGCAAGCGCGCGTTCCACCGAGGGAAGATTTCCGGCGCCGTATTCGACGAGAGCTATGTTCATAACAGTTCCTTGGTGCTGGGCAGCACACGCTTTAATTGCGGATCGCGCGTGGCCGCAAACCGCAAGGCTCGCGCGAATGCCTTAAAAATCGCCTCGACTTGATGGTGCGACGAGCGCCCATACAGCAATTTTAAATGCACATTTGCGCCGGCGGCTTGCGCGAAACCTCCGAAGAAATCTTCGAGCAACTCCGTCTGCAGCCCGCCGACGAATTTCGCGGAGAATTTCCATTTGCAGACAAGGTGCGGCCTTCCACTAAAATCAATCGCGGCCGCCGCCAGAGTCTCGTCCATCGGCATCAGAAAATATCCGGCGCGCAATATTCCGCGCTTCGAGCCCAGCGCTTTGCGCACAGCCTCACCGAGAACAATGCCGGTATCTTCCACCGTGTGGTGCTGATCCACTTCCAGATCGCCGCGCGCGATGAGTTCCAGATCCATCGCGCCGTGGCGCGCCACCAGCGTTAACATATGATCCAGAAATGGAATTCCCGTGGAAATTTTGGCGCGGCCCTGGCCGTCCAGATTCAGGCTCACGCGGATGTCGGTTTCGGTGGTGGTGCGCCGCAACTTTACTTTTCTTTTGGCTTTTCTCATGCCCACAATTTCTCCAGGTCGCGAACGCTGTGCAGAATTTCAAGCGCTCCCAATTCGCGCAGGCGTTTTGCGCGCGCCGAATGCGCCGTACTGCCATGAGGGAGAACGCCGAGAAACGGCACACGCGCGCGCTTTGCCGAGAGCGCGTCATCAATGTTATCGCCGAGATACAGCGCGTCGCGCGGCGGCAAGCCATTCAGCAGCAGTTTTAGTCCTTCCGGATCGGGTTTGCCATTTTTCACATCATCCATCGTAACCGCGCGGCGGAAAATCCGTTTCGCGTCGGTGCCCTTCAGCGTGTGGTTCAATTCATGGCGCGTGCGGCCCGTGAAGAGCGCAAGTTCCGCCCGCTCAGCCCATCGGCCCAGGCGCTTATGCGTCACGAGCCACTTTTCTTTTGCCACATTGCCGGGGCGATTTTTCGAGCCCCAGTAGAACTTCTGAAACTGCGCCTTGACCACTTCATACGGCACGGCTGAACCGAGAGATGCGACCCAATCCGTGGACAGCCGCCAATCATCATTGTATCCGGAACGATTTTTCCACTCGTGGATTTCAGCGTAGGTGACGCGCTGTCCGGTAAAAAACTGAACCGTGTCAATAATTGATTTGTGGAACGATCCCCGAACATCCACGAGGACGCCGTCCACATCGAAAATCACCAGCTTGGGAGCTAGCTTCACAGGATTCCTTCCATGGCGCGGAGCAGTTTGCGCGTATCCGCCCGCGTTCCAGCACTGATCCGGATAAAGCCCTCGCGTGGAAAATCTTTTCGTTCGCGCACCAGAATTCCCTTTCGTTCCAGGGACTTTACGAGGAGATGCGCGCGAGACCCGAAATCAGCGAGCACAAAATTAGCGCCGCTCGGATAAATTATCGCGTCCAGATCAACGAGACTTTTTTCAAGCAGCGCGCGGCTCAATAAAACTTCGCGCGTGTAGTTTTTCGCAAAGCGTTTATCCGCCACCGCTGCTTCCGCGGCCACCAGTGCAGCGGTATTCACCGGATACGGAGAACAGGCGCGACGCATCGCCGAGAGAAGTTCCGGCTTTCCGAACAGGCAACCCACACGCAGCGCGGCCAAACCCGCGGACTTTGAAAACGTGCGCGCGACCAGAAGATTTGAGTACCGCCGAATCCACGGCAGAATAGTTTCGCCCGAGAAATCGAAATACGCTTCATCCACCAGAACGAGCGTTCGGGAAGCAGCATTCAAAATTTGCCGCAGCCCTTCCCGTGGCACCACCGTGCCCGTGGGATTGTTCGGAGTGGCGATATAAAGCACGCGATACGGGTGCTTCGCGGGGCGCCGGAGTTCGCGAACGGCCGCTTCCACCGGATATCGCATTTCCTCGTCGTAACGCAATGCCGTGACACGCGCGCCCGCAAGTTCCGCGAAAAAGCGATACATGTCAAACGTAGGCTCGGCGAGAAGAACCGAATCGCCGTCCTCGATGAATGTGTCCGAAATCAGATGCAGCGCGTCGTCAATTCCATTCGTCAGGTGCATCTCTTCGGGACGAACTTTAAAGAAACGCGCCAGGCGCTTGATTGTTTCCTGATACTCGGGATAAATCGCCATCTGCTCCGCCGTAATCCGCGAGAGAGCGCGCAAGACTGCGGGAGAGCATCCAACGGTATTTTCGTTGAAATCGAGACGGAGCTTTTTGGCGCGGCCCTCTTGGGGCGCGTTGTACGGAGCCAGCGCGAGAGCCGCTTTGCGCACGCGAATCTTTGGTGTCTTCAAGCGCTTCATTTGCGCACCTCGACGGCGCGAGCGTGCGCCTCCAGTCCCTCGGCGCGCGCCATGGCCGAAACCACTGGCGCAAGACGCTTAAGGCCCGCACGGGAAATTTCCTGCGTACTCGAACACTTCACAAAATCCAGAACGCTCAAGCCGCCACGTGCGCGGGCCCAACCCGACGTAGGCAGGACGTGATTGGTACCGCTGGCGTAGTCACCGATCGGCTGCGCGCTCCACGGCCCGAGAAACGCGCTTCCCGTTTCCGACAATTTTTCGACCAATGATTTTTCCGCGACGGGAATACTCAAATGTTCCGGCGCAACCCTGTTTGCAAATCGAATGGCCGAATCCAGCGAAGGCGCGACCAAAATCGCGCTGGCTTGCCGAAGCGACTTCCATGCCGGATTGGTCTTCGGCAATTCCTGCAATTGTTTCGCAACTTCCGCGGCCACTGCTTTTGCCAGCCGCAGGTAGGGCGTGACGAGCAGCGCCACCGCATCCGGATCATGTTCGGCCTGCGCCAGAATGTCGGCGGCGATGTAATGCGGGTCGCCACCCGTGGCCAGGATCAAAACTTCGGTCGGCCCGGCGGGCATGTCAATGGCGCAATCATTCGACACCAGAAGTTTTGCCGCAGTGACGTAGCGATTGCCGGGGCCACAAATCTTATCCACGCGCGGCACCGATTGCGTGCCGTAAGCAAACGCGCCAATGGCCTGTGCGCCGCCGATTCGCGCAATCTCCGTAACACCAAGAATTTCCGCGGCCGCAAGCAGCGCCGGACTGGCCTTCGGGCAGGCCACTACGATGCGTTTTACTCCCGCAACTTGTGCGGGGATCGCCGTCATCAGCAGCGTGGAAAAAAGCGAAAAGCGCCCGCCGGGAATATAGCAGCCGATGGTTTCCAGCGGCGTGACACGCTGCCCCACGCGAACCCCGGGCTCGACGTTGATGGTCCACGGGCGCGGCAGTTGGTGCTCGGCTACGCGCCGAACGTTTCGGGCAGCATGCTCGATCGCGCTCAATAATTCGGGCGGAACTTGCTTACGCGCCGCGCGCATTTCCCCACGACTGACCCAAAGCGTGCCGTGAGTGAGACGCAGAGCATCCAGCTTGCTCACCCAGCGAAACAGCGCAGCGTCGCCTCCGCGCCGCACATCCGCAACGATGCGCGAGGCGATTCGCTCCGCCGCCGCATCATGTGAACTGCGCCGGGCGAAGAATTTCGCGGCTACCGCTTCCGTTAATTTTACGATTCGCATTTTGACGGCATCTTCCATCAATCTTTAAGACTTTAGAGCACGATCTTATTCAGCGGATACTCGACAATTCCCTGCGCCCCAGCCGCTTTCAGCCGCGGAATAATCGTGCGCACGATATTTTCGTCAATGATCGTGTTTACGGCGATCCATTCGGGATCGCTCAACGTGGATACCGTGGGGTTTTTCAGCGCAGGAAGCACGCCGAGCACCGCGGCCAACTGCGCCTTGCGCACGTTGAGCATGATTCCGACTTTGGTATACGCGGCAATCGCGCCGGAAAGAAGCAGGGCGAGGTTGGAAATTTTTTCGCTCTTCCACGGATCGGCCAGCGCCTCATGATTGGCGATAAAAACAGTGCGGGATTCCAGCACCGTATCCACGATACGCAGCCGGTTGGCGCGCAGGGACGACCCCGTTTCGGTCACCTCGACAATGGCGTCAGCAAGCTGTGGAACTTTCACTTCCGTCGCGCCCCAGGAAAATTCCACGCGCGCATTCACACCATGCTTCGCAAGATATTTTTTCGTGAGGTTCACGACTTCCGTAGCGATTACTTTCCCTTCCAGATCTTTTACGGATTCGATGGGCCCATCCTCGGGCACGGCGAGCACCCAGCGCACTGGCGCAAGGCTTTGCTTGGAGTACAAAAGTTCGCCGACTTCCGCGACACTCGCTCCGGTTTCCTGAACCCAATCGCGTCCGGTAATTCCGGCGTCGAGCGCGCCCGTCTCGATATAACGCGCCATTTCCTGCGCGCGCACAAGCATGCAATTGATTTCCGGATCGTCCACTCCCGGAAAATAGCTGCGCGAGTTGATCGAAATGCGCCATCCCGCCTTGGCAAAAAGCTGCACGGTCGCGTCCTGCAAACTGCCTTTGGGAATTCCCAGGCGAAGCACGCTCATCAGCGGGCATCCTTTCCATAGACAGCATTGGGATCGAAGGCGCGCTCGGCGATCACGCTGACTTCCCCGCTGGCGGAAATCTGCCGGAAAAAACACGAGCGGTAACCTTCGTGACAAACTCCCGGACCGACAGCGTCAACCTTGATCAACAAGCTATCCACGTCGCAATCCACAAGAATTTCGCGCACGCGCAGGACGTGCCCGCTTTGTTCGCCTTTGCGCCAAAGTTTATTGCGCGAGCGGCTGAAAAATGTGACCTCGCCGCAGGCCTGCGTCGCGGCGTAGGCTTCCGCATTCATGAAGCCCAGCATGAGGACGTCGCCTGTCGCAGCATCCTGAATTACGGCGGGCAGCAGGCCATCCAGTTTTTTGAAGTCCAGTTCCATTGCTCCTCCCGAGGCTCCAGCTTTTCCACAAGATTTTACGCGCGCAAATAAAAAACCCGCCGGCGCTTGGCGCGCCGGCGGGTCTATGAGTGCGAATTTCGATGCGCTACTCAATCCTCCGCGGGCACGGCCTTGCGGCGTGATGATGATGGTGACCGTGATGTTGCGCGGAGTTTCGCATCGCGAAAATGAATATACAAGAGCTTGCGAGGCGCGTCAAGTAGAACAGGCTTCAGCCTGTTTTCTTTTGGTCCATTTCAAAGTAAAAGCAACCAGGCTGAAGCCTGTTCTACTTAAATCAGTGCAACAGCATCCCCGTCGCTGCAACCACGACTCCGGCAATCGCCGAAACGATGCCGATATACCAAAAGTTTCGGTTGCGCGTGAGCAACGCGAGAGAAGAAATTACCAGCGCGATTTCCAGAAACACTTCGCCAAGATCGAAGCGATCCGCCTTGCGGGACGCGCCGGCCGATTCTTTTTCCAGATCTTTCGCCTGCTCCTCGATTTCGGCTTGCTCTTTGTTTTCCCGCGCGGCTCCATCCTTGTATTTATTTAGGACTTTATCGGCCGCCGCTTTATCCTTAAATTCGCCTAAAGCCAGGAGATCAACGGCCATCTCGTAATTGTGCCGGCGAATATTCTTGGCTTGATAATACGACCACTGATCCGTGGCGCGCGCTTGCATTAACACTTCTTCGGTGTGCGAACGATGACCCATCAAGGAAACCACGGCCACGAGCACGGCGATAATGGCCATCGTGACGGAAACCGGAGCCAGCGAATTGTCTTCGCGGCCATGCTCCGCGTTTTCTTGTAGCTCGCTTAATTCATCACCCATTTTTTGCTCCTTCTTGTCGGTTGCGCTCGTAAAAAAGCCGGCGGGACGCCGGCGCTACTTAAATGCATCCCCTATTCCAACGTATCTGAGAGGAGAAGAGGGATTGCTATTCCGAGGCTGCGATCAGACTTTCGCGACATGCCCCGATGGTCTTGTCAATGTCCGCATCGGAGTGCGCCGAAGAAACGAACATCGCTTCAAACTGCGACGGCGCTATAAAAATTCCGCGCGCGAGCATGGCGCGAAAAAAAATGGCGAAGCGTTTCGTGTCGCATTTCTTCGCCGCCACATAATCTGTCACCGCATCGCGGTTGAAAAAAAGCGTGAGCAGTGAGCCGACACGGGCCGCCGTTGCAGGCGCGCCGGCTTCGCGCAGCGCCGCGGAAATTCCGTCGCCCAGGCGTTTTGCATGCGCTTCGAGCGATTCATAAAATCCCGGCGCGGCCAGCAAATCGAGCGTGGCGATTCCCGCGCTCATCGCCAATGGATTTCCCGAAAGCGTGCCTGCCTGATACACCGGACCCAGCGGCGCGACGCGGTCCATCAAATCTTTGCGGCCACCGTAAGCGGCCACGGGAAGCCCTCCGCCAATAATTTTCCCCAGCGTAGTAAGGTCCGGCTGAATGCCGGACAAAGTTTGCGCGCCACCGTAGCAAACACGGAACCCGGAAATGACTTCGTCGAAAATCAGCAGCGCTCCGTGTCGCGTTGCAAGCTCGCGCAGGCTTTCCAGGAATCCCGGCGCAGGAGGCACCAGGCCCATGTTCGCCGCCACGGGTTCGACGATAATGGTGGCGATTTTATTGGGGTTCTGCGCGAACAATTTTTCCACGGCCGCGGAGTCGTTATAGGGCGAGTTAAGAGTCAGCGCAGCGAGCGCTTGCGGAACTCCCGGACACGCGGCGATTCCGAGCGTCGCGAGGCCCGAACCCGCTTCGGAAAGAAAGCTGTCCGAATGGCCGTGGTAGCAGCCGTCAAATTTAATAATCAAATCGCGATTCGTAGCGGCGCGCGCCAGGCGCACGGCGCTCATGGTCGCTTCGGTGCCCGAGCTGACGAACCTCACTTTTTCACAGGACGGCAAAGCTTTGCGGATGCGCGTGGCAAGATCCACTTCCAGTTCGGTCGGCATGCCGTAACTGGTGCCACGGCGCGCCTGCTCCGCGATGGCCTGGACCACCTTGGGATGCGCGTGGCCGAGAATCAGCGCGCCCCATGAGCAGACGTAATCCAGGTATTCGTTTTCATCGGCGTCCCAGAGGCGCGCGCCCGAGGCGTGATCCACGACGATGGGATCGCCTCCAACGGCGCGAAATGCCCGCACAGGGCTGTTCACGCCGCCGACCAGGACATCCGTCGCGCGGCGAAATATTTGCTGAGATTTCGGGCGTTCTTTATTTCCGGTTTTGGGTGAGTTCATTGTTTCTCGTTTGACCGTTCGGAGCAAACGGCGGTCCTGCTCACTCGTTCTTCAGCCAGCGCCGGCGCGAGCATTATTCTCACGTATCATGCCAAGGACGCGGCGCG
>Ga0207024_10188_pt2 | contig 13412 bp, 5 predicted proteins | sample Alteio_BWMinCont_44_FD_153470 | JGI IMG/M metagenome (GOLD analysis project Ga0207024, IMG submission 153470) | Enriched cells from forest soil in Barre Woods Harvard Forest LTER site, Petersham, Massachusetts, United States -... | ecosystem: Environmental > Terrestrial > Soil > Temperate forest >...
AGCTGGGCCTGGGTCACCGTCAGCGTCCCGTTGACAAAGGTGAAGGCGTAATTGGGATCCGCGAGTGTTCCAAGCAACACCGTAATTGGATAACTTCCCACTGGGCTGCTTCCGGTGGCAGTCGTGGAGATCGCGTACGCGCCCGTCAACGACGACACCGTATCTCCATTTACGAGGCCCGAATAGGTCACGCCCAGGCTCGGAAGCGCGCCCCCGTAAACCTTGCTTTGGGAGGTTGCAGTGATTGTCAGCGATGCCTGTGTCACGGTCAGCGTGCCAGCCACAAAAGCGAACGAGTAGTTCGAATTCGCGAGCGTCCCTTGGACAACCGTGATCTGGTATGTGCCGGCCGGGCTGCCGGGTGTCGCCACTGTACTTAAGCTCGGGGCGCCCGCAAGGTCCGCAACGGTGTCCCCGTTCACGAATCCCGAATAGCTCACACCGAGCGTTGGATTCGCCGACCCGTAAGCTCGAGACGCGCTATTGGCCGTCACCGTCAATTCTAGCACGCCGACCGTCAATGTTCCTGCTACGAAACTGAAATTGTAATTTGTGTCTGCGAGGCTTCCTTGGGACACGTTGATTGGATACGATCCCACCCCACTTGTTGTCGTGGCGGTTGTCGTTATCGAGAGCGAGCCGGTCATCGAGGCCGGTGTATCCCCGTTCACGAACCCGCCATACGATACATCCAGACTCGGGTTCGCTGAGCCGTAAGACTTCAACTTGTTGTTAGCCGTAATCGTAAGAGAAGCGGGGGTTATAGTGAGACTACCGTTGGCTATGCTAAATATGTAGTTAGGGTCCACAAGGGAACCCTGCCCCACCGCGATCGGATATGTGCCAACCGGGCTGCTTGCAGACGCCGTTGTATTTATCGCCAATTCCCCCGTAAGAGATGCGACCGTGTCTCCGTTCACAAAACCGGAATAACTCACGGTGAGCGCAGGAATCGTGGCCCCGTAAACCTTGCTTGTATTATTTGCGCTTATCGAGAGAGAAGCCTGTGTGACCGTCAGCGCGCTGTTCACAAAGGTGAACGCGTAGTTCGGATCCGCTAGGGTACCTTGACTCACCGTTATTGGATAGCTGCCCACACCGCTGCTCGACGTCGCGGTCGTCGTGATTGCACATGCTCCGGTCAACGACGAAACGCTGTCCCCATTTACGAAGCCTGCATATTTGGCCGTCAGGCTTGGCATCGATGCACCGTACACCTTGCTTTGAGGGTCTGCCGTCACCGTCAACACTGCGCGAGCCACGGTCAGTGTGCCGTTGACGAATGTGAACGTATAGTTCGCATCAGCAAGGGTCCCCTGCGCGACAGCAATTGTGTAGGTTCCGACCGGACTACCGACGGTCGCCGTCGTAGAAACCGCGCAAGCACCAGTCAGCGACGAAACCGTGTCGCCATTTACAAATCCCGAGTAGCTCACCGTGAGGCTCGGCAACGCGGCGCCGTAGGCCATCGACTGGGGGTCTGCCGACACGGTCAGCGGGGCCGGCGAGACCGTAAGCGCGCTACTATTAAACGTAAATGCGTAGTTCTGATTCACGAGGCTGCCTTGAGTCAGCGTGATTGGATAAGTGCCCGTCGGACTGCTTGCTGTCGCGGTTGTCGCAATCGAGTAGAGTCCTGAAAGCGACGAAGCGCTGTCACCGTTCACAAAGCCCGCGTACGCCACATCAAGAGCCGGCATCGACGCACCGTACAACTTCGTCTTCGCATTCGCGGTCACTATCAGCGGAGCTGCCGTGACGGTCAGTGTACCGTTGACGAAGCTGAAAGCATAATTGGAATCAACCAAGGTTCCCTGAGAGACGGCGATCGGGTAAACGCCGACTGGGCTCGCGGTGGTGGCCGTCGTCGAAACATTAACCGCGCCCGATAGGGCGGAGACCGTGTCTCCGTTCACGAAGCCGGAGTACGACACGCCCAAGCTCGGGACCGCAGCGCCGTATACCATGGACTTGGCATTCGCCGTGATTGTCAGCGGTGCCTGCCCGATTGTGAGCGTTCCTGGCACAAAGGTTAAGCTGTAGTTCGGATCTGCCAATGTTCCCGCTGAGACCGTGATTGGATAGGTGCCGGTCGGGCTGCTGAGAGTTGCTGTCGTCGAAATCGTGTACGCTCCGGACAACGATGCGGGCGTGTCGCCGTTCGCAAACCCCGCGTACGCCACGTCAAGAGTCGGGTTTGCGGATCCGTATGCCCGCGCTTTTGCATTTGCCGTGACCGTCAATTGGGCCTGCGTCACTGTGAGCGTGCTGCTCACAAATGAGAAATTGTAGTTCGCGTTCGCGAGCGTGCCTTGGGACACCGTTATTGGGTAACTTCCGGCCGGGCTGCTCGCGGTCGCGGTCGACGTGATCAAGTAAGCCCCGGACAACGACGAGGCGCTGTCCCCGTTCACAAAACCCGCGTACGCCACGTCAAGAGCCGGCATTGAGGCGCCGTACCCCTTCGTTTTCGCATTCGCGGTCACTGTCAGAGGCGCTTGAGTGACCGCGAGGGCGCTGCCCACAAACGAGAAGCTGTAGTTCGGATTCGCGAGCGTCCCTTGGCTCGCCGTGATCGGGTACGATCCTGCTGGGCTGCTCGCGGTCGCTGTCGTCGCGATCGCGCAGCTCCCGCTCAGCGAGGCGACCGTGTCTCCATTTACGAAGCCCGCATAGCTCACCGTTAGTGCCGGGTTCGCACTCCCGTAGACCTTCGACTGCGGATTCGCCGTGATCACCAATGGCGCCTGGGTCACGGTCAGCGTCCCACCTACACAGGCGATGCTGTAGTTCGCCGCAGCTAGCGTGCCTTGGGTGACGGAGATCGGGTACGTTCCCACTGCGCTACCCGCGGTTGCTGTCGTCACGATGGCACATGCCCCGCTCAGCGAAGTGATGCCATCTCCGTTTACAAATCCAGAGTACGACACACTCAGCGACGGCACAACCGCTCCGTACGTTTTGATGGCGGTATTTGCAGTCACCGTCAGAACAGCAGGCGTTATCGTCAATGTTCCCGGAACGAAAGTGAATGTGTATTTTGCACTACTAAGCGTCCCTTGCGAAACCGTGATCGGATAATTCGCGACGGAGCTGCTCGCTGTCGCCGTCGTGCCGATGGCGTAGGACCCCGTTAAAGCCGCCGCTGTGTCTCCGTTCACGAAGCCCGAATAAACTGCATCGAGCGGCGGATTCGCGGTGCCGTACACCTTTGCCTTGTTATTCGCTGTCACCGTTAAGACTGCTTGGTTGACGGTCAGCGACACTGTTGCTGTGGCCGTTATGTAGTCTGCCGTATCGGTTGGGGTGAAGGTGGCTACGAGGGTATGTGTTCCAGGGACTGGAACCGTGCCGTTAGCGGCGGTGATACTTACTCCGTCGAGAGTATATGTCATCGTCCCAGGAGTTGAGCAGGTGGCGTTTAGCTGGGTCGTGCTGATTGCGGCGCCATAAGTGATTGCACTGGGTGTCGCGTAGGAAATCGTCGGGGTAGCCTTGGTGATGGTCCAGCTGAACATTTGGTTCCCGGAGTAATTTCCTGTGGCAAATATCCACAAGGAGTAGCTACCCACGGTCGTCGCCGTCACTGTGTTGCCGCTCCATTGAGTTAGACTGTAGGTCGCCGCCGCTGGGGTCGGCGAGACCGCAGGGCCCTGTGGTGATCCGTTGTAGGTGAACGTAGTCGGATTTATCGCAAAAGTAGCCGGCGCCTGGTTGACGGTGAACGACACAGTTGCCGGCGGCCCAGCTACAGTGTTGCCGGATCCATCAGGTACATAAGTCGCAACAAGAGTGTGATTGCCTGCAGCTAAGATTAACGGAGCGGTACCCGGCTGAGTTGGTGTTCCGTAAGTAGTTCCATTCCAAATCACATAACCATTGTTCCTTGATATCGCCGAACCATCTAGGGTGTAGGAAATGTTCCCGAAAAAATTCGCCCCAAACGGTGAAACCGTGGCATTCAGTTGCGTGCCATCCATCGGCGTCCCATACGTGATTGCCGGTGGTGTAGGATATGAAACCGTTTCTGTCGCGGGATTTATTGTGAACGTCTCTGGTGCTGACGTAACTGTATATTTAGTGGCGCCAGCTCCTGTAGGGGTAACAGCGATGGTATAGGTGCCTGGATAGAAACCGCTGCTCGGCGTTGTGTTCGCTACCACCTGAGCATTCGACGGCACTACCGTAATCGTTGGATTCTGATAGGCATTGTTGAACGTAAACGACGTCGGACTGATCGAAAAGGTGACCGGACAAAGATTAACAACGACCCCCGCCGATAGGGTCGCCGTCGCGTAGTCCGTCGAATCAGTAGGCGTCAGAGTCGCGACCAGCGTGCGACTTCCCGGAAGAGGGATCGTCCCGCTGGTTGTTGTTACGGTGGTGGCGCCGTATTTGTAGGTGATCGTACCGGGCACGGATCCCGTCGCATCCAGTTGCGCTGCGCCGAAGGATGCCGGATACGTCATACTAGCCGGGAAAAATGATATTGTTGGCGTCGCTTGAGCGATACTCCAGTTGACCGTGCCAGAGTTACCGTTGTATTGTCCCGTTCCAACAACGGTCATCGAATAGTTACCAGCCGATGTCGCCGTGCCGGTGCCAGTGACCGTGTAAGTTGCTCCCGAAGGACTGGCGGTTATTGTGGGCGCTTGCGGGCTGCCGTTGTAGGTGAACGATGTTGGGCTTACCGTAAAGGTAGTCGCAATCAGGTTCACAACGGTTAGCGTCACCGACGCTGAAGCAGGCACGTAGTCTGCACTGTCTGTTGGTGTGAGGGTTGCCGTAAGCGTGTGTGTGCCGAGCGACGGGACAGTTCCCCCGGTCGCCGTCACCGGGCTGCCGTCCAAGGTGTACGTAAAAGTGCCAGCGACCGGCGACGTGGCGTTAAGTTGCGAAGCGGTGATCGCCGTTCCCACCTCCATCGCGGCGGGCGTCGGGTAGTTGATCGTCGGAACGCCGACATTTACGGTACAAATCGCATATGCGACGTCCCACCCGGACCCGTTGTAAAGGGGATTGTTCTCCTCGCTCGCAATGTCCGCGACAGCATAGAATGTGTACACGCCGTTCGCCGTCGGAATAAAACTGAATGTTGTTGTATAGGGCGGGTTATAGTCATCGGGCCCGAAGTACACGTAAAAACCGTTTATTTGCGTTCCGCTTAAGAGGTACGGGGTGTCGGTGTTGTCGTAAAGCCCGTTGCTGTCGCCAATCCCTTGGGTATCCTGCATCGACGCTTGGTTCGACTCGATCATGGAGGAATTCAGGTAGTCGCCGTCGCTTATATCGGGAAAAAAATTGGCGACGATCGAGATCGGACTAGATTGCGCGGCCGCGAGTGTCGTTAGGGTCGTGCTGGGCACGATCGTCGCGGTCGGTTGAGTTACGACATTGACGTACAGCTCACTAATTCCGTTTGCCGATCCGTCACTAGGCGTTGCATACGCGCGGTAATAATATGGTCCGGTTGCCGAAGGTGCCGTAAATGTTAGGTTTCCATTCCACTGTTGACCGCTTATAGTCGCCGATGCGACGGTTCCGATCGGAGTGCCGTTCGCCGTGGTTTGGACGATTCCAACGTTGCTCAGGCCTAAATAGTATTCGGCGTTTAGATTAAACGTAACCGGGGTTCCTGGTAGAGCGTACGCAGGATTGTTAGACCAACAAGCAAGGCTCGCCGGAGCGCTGACGTACAGCGTAGCCGTTGCGCTCACAGAAGCGACATGGACGGCGTCCGTCGGCATGAAAGTGGCGACAAGATCGTAGGTGCCCGGAGACAGTCCTGAACCGATGGACACCGGTGACCCTTGTACGGTGTAGGCAAAGGTTCCAGGAGCTGACGCCGTCGCGCAAAGCTGCGCTGAGGTGAGCGTGTTTGGATATGCGATCGATACCGAAGAGGGAAATGTAATCGTAGGAATTGTGCCAACAGAGACGACACACTTCGCGTACGCTGCATACGGAGCCCATCCATCGTCAGCCGCGTTTCCTACTTCACTAATCGGGCCTCCAGTAGCATAAAATGTATAAATGCCTGCGTTTACGGGCGTAAACGTGAAACTGTGTGATGTGCCTCCTCCATAACCCCAACTGCCTACGGTGTACGTGTATATTGTTCCGCCGTTATACCAGGTCACGCTCCGCGGTAAGCCGGTGGAAAGAGTGTCTTGCAGTGTCGACAAATTTGATTCGATATTGTTTACTTCCATTGCATCCCCGTGCGCGGTGTCGATCGTATAGTTAGTAGTGATCGTAGTCGATTGACCGAGAGAGAGCTGACTGGCACCTGCCGTAATTGTCACAGTTGGGGTGTTGCATGTATTTACCGATTGCGGCGTCGAGTATACCGTTGTGCCGAGGCTGTCGGTGCACACTGCTCGGAATTGGTAGGTGCCAACGGAGTTAGGGGTCCAGAAGTTGTAGAATGCAACCGATGTCGACGGCGTAGTTCCTGATTGCGAGGGTAACAATGTCGACCACTGCCCGTTTATGTACTCCTGGAAGTATACGGATGTGATGGAGCCGCCGTTCTCTGTCGCGTTACCCTGTAATGTAACCTGCGATCCGATTGCGTAGGTGGGATAGTTGTTACCAGCATCGACGTAAAACTGTAAGTTTGGTGTGGGGGCGGCGACGATGAAAGGCGGCGACGTTTGGATTAGTTGGTTTCCTTGCGAGTCGACCGCCGTTAAAGTGAGGGTATATGTTGATCCGATAGTGAGGGCCGTGGACGGCATAAACCATTCCAGAAAGGCGTTATTTGCGTAGTTTGCGGACCAAGAGCCGTTAGTGTAGTACGAGGTATTATGATTTTGGCTGAACGCCGATGAATTGACTAGATCGCCCTGCTGAACGCCGTTTAATGAATAGTATAGATGCGTTATCGGATAATTATTGTAGAGCGCCGTTTCGACTTCGAATTGATCACCGTAGGTCAAGACCGACGTGCTGTTCGTTGTTTGATCGAAGTGATAAAACAAATCGGAGACTATTGGCGGGGCCACAACGGAGAGGGTCACGCTCGCGCTAACAGTGGCGTAATTTATTGAATCGGTCGGTGTGAGCGTTGCAACGAGCGCGTGGTTGCCCGGATTCGGAATGGTTCCCCCCGTTGCGGTAACAGGAGTCCCGTCGATCGTGTATGTTATGGTTCCAGGAACCGAGCCGGTCGCATTGAGCTGGGCACCCGTGATTGCAATTCCAGGGCCTATGGATGCCGGCGTAGGATAAGTGACGGTCGGATTGGTTCCCACCATTACAGTGCAGCTAGCGTATGGTTGAGGCCACCCCCCATTTCCCCGCAGCATGTCTCCAATTTCGCTATAAATGTTGGCACACGCGTAAAACGTATAGAGACCTGCTTGTGTGGGGCTGAAGGTGAACGAGTTTGTTGAGGTGCCGTATTGCAAGCTTAGCTCGTAGGTGCTATTTATCATGCCTCCATTGACCCAAATCGGAGTGGTACTTACTCCAGTTGCTCCAGCCATTGTGTTGACCGGAGAGCTAATCCAATTTTGCGACACGTAGTCGCCGGCAGCACTGTCTACAGTGTAATTTACTGTTATTGTAGTGGATCCTGTTCCACTAATGGACGGTGAAGCCGCGGAGATTGTCCCGGCAGGACCTGGAATTACAGTGATTGTTATAGGCGCGGAGTATACTGTGGTACCCGCTCCGTCTGTCGCGAAGCCACGGAACGTATAAGTGCCTAAGGCCGGCGGGATCCACGCTACGGCATAGCCGTATGCCGTGGAGCTCACGTTATAAGGCCCTGATCGTGCAGCGTTGATTCCGTTGAAACTGGTCGTCCACGCCCCCCCGACCTGAGATTGAATTCCGGCATTTGTCATGGAGCCTCCGTTTTCGACGCCGTAGGTCCAGATTTGCTCTTCTGCTCCTAAGGCGCAGAAACTTAAGCCACCGCCGAAATTGAATGTCTGATGAATCTGAACCGGCAAGACCGTGAATGTTGTGAGCGTCTGCGACGCTTGGTTTCCTTGAGAGTCGACGACGGTGATCGAGAATGCGTAGGATTGATTCACGGTCAGGCCGGTCGAACTGAGGTAATAGTCCATTCCGCTGCCTGGACTGCCCGGGGAGAAAGAAGAGGTACCAACCAAGTCGCCTTGCAGCGCGCCGTTGAGGTAATAGTAACAATGGGAAATCGGATACGTTGAGAAGAGGTTCGCGAAGATGCGCATCTGATCTCCCATGGTGAGCTGCGTATAGCTGTCCGTGGTCGTATCCTGTGAAAAGCCGAACTGGATCGTGGGCGGTACCTGCGCTTGAGCTTTTGGGGCGACGATCAACGCGGAGGCGACTGCGATGAACAGACCAAGAACGGCAGCCATCCGTGAGACAGCCTGTGTCCCGCGGTAACAGGAATTGGTTTGCGGGCTCTGCTTCGGTTCTAAGGGGTTCGTGAGATCTGGCCTCTTGGGCGCTGAGCCAGACACGCCAACCAAAGAGGTCACGCGTGTGCTGATGCCGTTTGAAATCACGAGCGAGGCGACGTTTTTCATTTTCGTGACTTCAACCCCAAGCCGCCTCCAAGCGCCGTCGATGAACACGGTTCGATCCCGGGATGGGAAATGAGAACGAGCCACCGTTCCCGTCGGATTCCTTCGAAGAAATCACCATCCCGTGGTTGCCGATCGACCATCCCGTGCGTTCGGTTGCGCTCAGGAACACTGTGCCAACTGCCAACGCACCCATAAACGCGCCCAACGGCCTGCGGTCTAGGCGCCGCGGTCGTTTAGCCGGTTGAGATCCGCGGGGCTTCGATCCCCCAAGCCCGCCTGTCCTCACCGTCACGTTTGGCCCCTTTGCATTTTAGGGCAGGTCAACCTAACCGTTCACCGCTTTACGGCACACTGTTGCGACCTCCCGCTGCTGCGGTGCTGGTCGCGAGTGCGCTGGGCGCCGCAGGCATACCTGGTGTTAAGACGGCGCGCGAAGCAATCTGCGGGGGCTCAACGATCGCAAGCGCCACGAAGGTCGGGTGTGCTGTCGCTGGCTCCGTCGTAACCGTCAGATTCCCACCGCCCGCGTTCGCCGTATCGGTCGGCGTCACCGTAACAGTCATCCCCTCGATTGCAGCTTTGAATTTTCCGTTGAGATGCACCCCCGTCACCTGGGTTCCTTCCGGAAGGTTGGTGATCTTGATGGTTTGCGCGGTCAAATCGTCCCCCTTCTTCCACATAAGGAACGGTCGATCGTAAGCGACGACGTCCTTCGAATTCACAGCGACCACGGCTGTAAAGCGCTCCTTTTTGTCGCCCTTTTGGCCAAATGCCTCGACCGTCATGTTGTGGGGAATCTGCATCCGGCGAGTATCTAGAGTCACCGAGACCTTCGCTTCTTTTCCCGGCTGCAGGTCAATCGCCTGAATGGGAATGAACACCGCTGGCTGACCAACGGCCAGGTGGGTCATGGTCCAAGCGGCCGCGGACTTGTTTCGAAGAACGAGTTCGATCGGCGCGATCGGATCCTTCAGGGAAATCCACACCGCCCGCCCGTCCGGCCCGCCCGTAATTTCGATATCCTGAGGGTGAACCGCGGCGATCGGACGGCTTGGGACAATTCCGGGGCCAGTTGGGCGGGTTTGCGGGGCCAGCATCGGCGGCACGCTGTTGGAGGCGCTCTGGGCGGACAGGCTCGCGGAGCCCCCGGCAATGGCCGCTCCAAGGAGCAGCACATGGATGGTTGTTCGGATGTTTTTCATGGAATAATGTTTTTCGTTACTGAATGTGCGTGCGGCCCTAGGTCCGAGCCGGCGGCAAAGGAGTCTCGAGATCCACTTGGCATCAGCCCTGTCCACGCGGAGATGCCGGTGCTGCGGCCGCTTTCGGCTGCTCCGCGGGAATTTGCTGAAACCCAGGTCGGGGCGGGGCCAGCCCACTCGTCCTTACGAGCATAATGTCCGGCATGAATGCCCCGGACTGAGGCTTGAACGACATCCGATACGCACCCGCGGGCCCGGGTTGCAGCGCGCACACGGTCATCCTCCATGTCCCGCCGTCATTCAATAACTGCGCCCGAAAACCATCGGGCACCGAAGCGAGTTCCGGCTTGATGCCGCCAAAAACGCTCAATCTTGTCACGCGATCCGCTCCGATCTCATTCGGCGCCCATGAGAAACTTCCTCGTTCGGCCGTGAGCCCTTTTTCGACCGAGAGTTGAGCCAAGCTCGACTGCGGCCCCCTTCCCTGCTCCACCCACGAGCAGAACACCGGCATCAACGGGCGCACATTGCCACGCGGCATGGCCGCCTTCACGTGCTCAGTTTCGCCAGGACCAATGACCAGCGGTGAGTTGAGTGCCTGACACATGCCTCCGACGGCACCCACACCAACGTGGGTCAGGGTCACTCGTTCGGTCGTGCTGTTCGTAAGCGCGACGTCCACAGTTACAGGGTCTCCGTCGTCGAACGCTCGAATCGACACGGCAAGTTTTGGCTTCTCGATGTGAGTCGCTTGATCCGAGAGGGCGATTGTGGCTGCGAGGACGCTGGTCGCAAAGACGACAATGGTTTGGAGGATGCGCAGTGGTTTCATTTTTTCCGCGACTGTGTTTTTTTATTCTACCACATGCGGTGTCAAACGCCGCACCCCGCCAGCCCGCTTTTTCCATCTGCCACTAAATCAGGCCCGCAGCAGCGTCGCACCCTGCCGGCGTCATTCACCGCGGCGCAAGAAGTCCCCTCTCCGCGGGGGCCACCTGTTTTCAAACCGACCGAACTTTCCGGACAGGCTAGCTGTTGGCAGAATTTCCGAGGACCGAGTCGGCCCCCCAGAGATTGCTCCCGACGAAGCCTTTGGTCTTTAGCGTCCGATAAACCACTGTTTGGGGAAGCTTGCAGCGCGTCCGTATGTCCACGAGACGGACATCGCGGCCCTTTTCCTTGATCGCGGCCTTCCAAGCGGCCCACACCGCCCCTGAATTTACCGCTTTCCCTCCGCCCAAGCAATCATCTGCCCTCTGGAGAAACTCGCTCACTCGCGACGCCCCCTGCAAGGCGCGGAACTGATCTTTCCATTTCCTGACAACGTTGATCGAGCCACCCCCCGCATTACTGATTTCGAAAGGCGACGGCGTCTCATTCCATTTCAGCAGGAACCGGGCACGCTTGGCCCGGGATCGCGCGATCGCACTCCGCTGCTTAGCGATGCCTTCCAACTCCTTTTCGACCGATTTAACCTCGGCCGGGGTTAGACTTGCCAACGCTCTATCCCAGCTCGTTCCAGCTGTCCGCTTGCGACGTCCCATACTGCGTTGTCGATTGTTTAAGGGAAATTCCTACGGCTGATCGGGGGCACTTTGTCGCCTCCGGCTTCCCAACGTCAACGAGCAATTCGGCGAGGCGGGGTGTTCCGCCCTCACCCCGCGTTATTCATTGTTATTGCCACTCTTGTCGCATGGGTTGTTCTCGGACTGAGCAGCGACTTACGGAATTTCAGGAGGCCGTGGTATACTCCTCTCGATGACATCACCCGCAAATGGATTCGGCGCTCTGCGCCACGTGAAAGACCTTTCCGCTGCGCGGCGTGTGTTCGCCTTGTCGCCGGGCGTTGGTCCCATGCTCGAGCCGTTCATGAATTTGCCGATAGAGGACGCTCTGTGCCGGCGCGAATTTTGGAGCACCTGCTTCTTCTACGCCGTATACCCGAGCACTCTCTTGGCGGCCGTGGCGACGAGCCCAACGGTCCTCGCCGCAGTTGCCGACGCTCTTTCGACACCCAAGACCCCTCCCTCCTTGCACAATCTTTCAGCAGCCGGCCCTCCGCTGTACTACGGCGAGCGCGTCCGAGAGACATTTAGGGCCATCGAGGATCAGCCCGGGATCCGCCCCTGGGCCGATGTGCCAACGGAACGTGCCGCAGAATATGCTGATTTCTGGAGGTCCGCGTTTGCAGACGAGCTCCTATCCATGTGCCTCGAGCCAGCGCTGATGATGCTGGTGCTTCGTGTCAGGGCAATCAGGACGGCAATTATGGAAGCCTGCCTCCTTCGCGAGGCGCAGCAATCCGGCGCGGCCGAGTAACGGCCTCGCAACGCGCCGCGATACCACATCGCTTTCGGGTCGGGACTCGCCCACTCGCTTTTGGAAATCGGCGAGCATCTCTCGCGACCAAGCGTTGCTCCCCGCCCTCCCCTTTCCCGACGAAAAATCCCGGAGTTCCGAAACTCCGGACACGCGGGACGACGGCGCAGCATGCCCGCCCGTAGACTCACAAAAGACGGGACCTGCGCCTCCATTCTTGCGTTCACCCTTCGCGCCAGCCTCGGCAAAAGCAAGGTCAACGCTTTCGCGTTTTTTAAGAAATTTATTGTGACCTTCGAACCGACGATCCGCGCTCTTTCGGCAGCTCCCCTCCCCTTCGCAGATCACCGCAAAGTTCCGGATAGATGCCGCAAAAGCCGCTTTCTCCCCTTCACTACTCGTGCAACAGTTCAATTGCATCTCCCTGTATTTTCTCCAAGGCGTTTCTGGGCTCTCTTCCCCTCTAGAAAAGCCCATAAATCCTTCCATTACGACGGATTCCGTATACCATAAGGTTCCACGTAGAACAATCGAAACCCGTTTACTCCCGCGCATCGTCCCATCTTAAGCCCCGTGTCTCGGTTCTTCTATACAACCATGCGTCGCCCCGCTCGTCATTTTGCCTATACCCCCGTCTGGCGGGCCTCGTGCTATTGGGGGCTCCCATGATCGCTCACACGGTATGTCCCGTGGCGTGTTGCGCGGGACGCTGCTTGCGTCGGGGGCTGAGTTCGCGACTGCTGGGCCTTTGAGGCCTCACGGCTCGCTTTATTCGGCTTCGATTCGCCGTGCGGCTAGATCAGCGCACTCTTGATCAACAATCCGCGACGTCTCATGCATCGTCGCGCTCGTCCTCCCACGTACTATCGCACAGGTTCCGCGGCCTCCGGCGCGGTATTTTATGCGGTACGCTGCATAGAACAATACGTTTTATCTTGCATGCGTTCTTGCTCGGTACTTTGTATGGTCCGAAGCAATGACCGAATCATCCGTCGAGCCCATTAGCGACAGCAGGGGAGTGAGTTTACCGCGATCCGTCCCAGCGTCCGTAGCATTGGGACAAGAGCTTCAGCGAGACAGTCTTGGGCGCATCGTTCGGCCAGGGTCTCGACGATTACCGGTGGCGCTTTTTGTGCTCATTGCCGAGTACGGGGAGATCATCTACCGCACAGGCATGTCGTCGGCCGGCTATGAGGCCGCCGGCGGGAACAGCCGGGGAGGGGAGGCCGTCGATCTTCCAACCTTTACCAGCCTTGAGTTCTGGTTGAGGGAGAAGGGGTATTCAGCAAGCCGCCGATGGCTCAACTATGCGTTCACGCAGGTTAAGTCGCTGGTTCACGACCACCCAGCCGAGTATCGGCGGATC
>Ga0207024_10264_pt1 | contig 13364 bp, 9 predicted proteins | sample Alteio_BWMinCont_44_FD_153470 | JGI IMG/M metagenome (GOLD analysis project Ga0207024, IMG submission 153470) | Enriched cells from forest soil in Barre Woods Harvard Forest LTER site, Petersham, Massachusetts, United States -... | ecosystem: Environmental > Terrestrial > Soil > Temperate forest >...
ATTTTTCTCGAGCCGCGAGATTCGCCGGTTGCCATGCTCGCAGAAAACAAGGCGTCCTTGCGGGTCGATTGTGGTGCCGTTCGGGCCGATGGGAAAGCCGGCTGGATAATAGCCCGTGAAAATATCCTTTCGAAACACGGATACCTTGCCGTCGGTAGTCCATTTCATGATTGCGTTTCCGGGAACATCACTAAAGAGTAAGTAGCCGGCACGACGATCCCAGACGGGCCCCTCCGTGAAAAGGAGATTGCCGCCCAGCTTCTCAACCTTTGCATCCTTAGGGAGAAGCTTGTCCAGAGCGGGGTCGAGCCTCTGAATCCCCTGATCATCGGCAGCCTGAGCGCACAGTGATAATACCGATACTGCCGCCAAGCAGCCCAAAATGTGTCGTAGCATAATTCTTCTCCTTAAAACCTATGTGAATCTCGGACCGGCAAAAAGCGCGCTACTTCGACCCGGTTACTTTGGGGGGTCTCGCCACCATACAGGGCTCAGGATGCCATTTTGACCCGTTGGGTTCGCGCTTGAAATGTGAATTGACCAGATGTGGCTCGGTCAAATACTTTGGGTCGTCGAGTATCCGAAAGTGGACGATCCACTCGGCGCCAAAATCCGAATGACGATCAAAGTATTCGGTTAGAGCCGCATTCTCACTATAAGGTACGCCGTTGGTGCGTATATAACCCGCGCGCAGCTGCGTGGTGACCACCTTGAGGCTGCCGGTCACCGGCACTTCCTCGACTTTAGCGTCCGGCTCAACTACAGTAACGTTCGCACCAATTATCCTATGCTCGAAGCTTTTGGGCATCTCCCAGGACGCTACGGAATAACCCTGCCACGATCGTTGCGCAGGCGGTTGAGACACACCAAAGTGCAACAGCCGCACCTGTTCGCCAGTGTCGGTTTCGATTTTCAACGTGTTGTCGTCTTGCCAGGTGATGTGCAGCCGGGTCGGCATCCGCATGATTGAAGGCGCTCCATAAGCCTTGCACTGGTCGCCGGCCGCCTCATCCGCGTCAGGATTCCAGGCATTCGCAACCCGCCGTCCTTCGGCGTTCAGGGGTATGAACATATAATCACCCTTGAGCGGAGTAACCATGCGATATCGCCAATCCTCAGTCACCACCGATACCCAGTATCCGGTCAAGTCGATCGGCGCACTCGCTCGGGCTGAAGTTGCGGGAGCCGGTGTCTTAGGGTTCTGGCCAAGCAGACGGGGCAGTGTTTCCGTCCCGGCAACGAAGGTCAACAAAGCAAATGGCAGTGCAACATACAATCGAAGGTTTGAGATTCTATTTCTATTCGCCATATATAAAACTAACGACCTTTTTGGAGACTAACGTAGACTGCCTCGACAAACTTGTCCGCAGTCCATGAGCTCGCGGCATCTTTGAATAGAGGATCGTAGTCCAACGTAGGTTTGGCAGCTTTGACCTGCGCAAGCGTCATCCTTTCCTTAATCATGGCCGCTACGCGGTCGCGAATGATCGTCAGCATATCGCGGTAGTAAACCACATCCCCTTCATCCGAGACATGCCCATGAGCGGGAATGACCATCGTTCCACCGTCCTCATTCTTTTTTGGAACAGTAATCACCAAGAGTCGATTCAAAGCATCGATGATTCCATTAATCGAGCCGCCTTTGTCTAGATCGATCAAGGGATAATTCATCAGGTTGAAGATTTCGCCAACGCACACGACATCCGATCTGCGCAGGAAAACCATGCTGTCCCCATCGCTATAAGCGGACGGCTCGCGAATGATCACCACCGGCTCATCATTGAAATAGAAATCCTTCTGGGGTGTTGTAAAGGTATCGCTCGGCCATTCACCGGAGGGTCGGGGCGCTACATTGCCTTTTGGCGTTGCCATTGCGAGTTGAACAGGTAGCGGTGCGATAATTTCCGCCTTCAGGTGAACATCACGTTGATTCTGGCCCGCCTTTGAAATAATGAAGTTCCCACCTGTGTGGTCCGGATGCGCGCTTGTGTTGATGATAAAATATATCGGCCGGTCGGAAAGCTTGCGAATTTCCGCTATCACTTTTTGACTCAATGGGCCTGATCCGGTGTCGACCAGCAGCACGCCGTCCTCCCCGACTTGCACGGTGATGTTCGCGCCGGCTCCCGCCAGCATGAATACGTTCTTTCGCACCGGTTGAACGATAATCTGGCCGCCTTCCGACGGCGGATGCTGCTCCTCCCCCGAACTGAGACAGGAAGCAGCAGTCAGAATAAGAATGGAAATCCCAGTCGAGATAAGTCGTTTCTTGTTTGCGTATGTCAGCCTTGGTTTGCTCATGAAGTAATGTCGCATCTATCGTTGCGCCGAGGTTGCTGGCTTCATCAGCTGGCGCAGCCTCATACGGTACTCGGGATACATGGTCTGCGCTCCTCCGATCGCCGCCTCGTGTGGAATTCCAAAGTGGTCGGCCCAATCATTGAAAGTCGAATTGGTCCCCGGAAGATTCGCTGGCACCGCTCCAGCCGGGCGCACAATTTCTTCGACCGATTCGCAAGGATAGGGCCCAAAAGGAGCTATTGTCGGATCGTACACATAGGTTGAGCTGCGAATAAACGGCTCCGTTAGATATACGGGATCGCGTATCAGTATCACGCGCTCTAAGTAGTTAACGTGCCGAATAAAATGCTCGATTACAGTAGCTTTCTCGCTTCTTTCCAAACCGTTACGCTTCAGCCATGATTCCTTCACATGCGTGGTTTCCACCGTCAGGACATCCCCTTCATATTTCCCGGTTGAGAAGCCCATGAACGTATGCGGCGCGGTTTCCGGGGGGTGCGGGCGGCCGTCCATGTAAATGATTCGATGTGGATTCATCCACTCGGCATTCATGTGGTAAGCGATGAACTTGTGACTTTCACCGTCTGTTTCTGTCCAGACCAGCAGATTAGTCGTATTGTCGATACCCTCCATTCCGTGGGGAATGCACTGATGCTCTGGCAGAGTAACCAGAGAAGCGTTCCAGGTATAGCCGCGCAGACGGTCCGACTCGTTAATGGGCGTGCCGGCATAGTCCCCGTCGGCATGTTCCTCTACATTATTTTCGTGACGGATCTTATTGGCCCACGAGCCCGACAGATCGATCTGAGCAAACGCCGAGCCACTCGACAGCACACCAACAAGCAGCAGGGCTGTAGGTGCATTAATCATTTGAACCAGCGGCGAGCTCCATCTAATCTCGCGATCTTATCGCTGCGCCGACGGCGCGGGTGGTGGTGAGGATTTCATCAGCTGGCGCAACTTCATGCGGTATTCAGGGTACATTGTTTGCGCTCCTCCCATCGCTGCTTCGTGTGGGATTCCGTATTGGTCGGCCCACTTATCGATGAGAGGATTTTTCCCGGGCAGATTAGCCGGCACAGCTCCATCTGGGCGAACAATCTCTTCGACTGATTCACAAGGGTACGGATCAAAGGGAGGGATTGTTGGATCGTACGCATAGGTTGAGCTGCGAATAAACGGCTCGGTCAGATAAACCGGATCGCTAATCACGATCACGCGCTCCAGATAGTTGCCGTGCCGAATGAAATGCTCATGGATTGTGGTCTTATCGCTAGTTTCCAGACCGTTACGCTTCAGCCATGACTCCTTCAGATGCGTCGTTGTGACGGTCAGTACATCCCCTTCAAATTTCCCGGTTGAGAAACCCATGAACGTATGCGGCGCAGTTTCCGGAGGGTGCGGACGACCGTCCATGTAAATGGTCCGAAATGGATTCATCCACTCGGCATTCATGTGGTAAGCGATCAACTTGTGACTTTCGATATCTGTTTCTTGCCAAACATGCAGGTTCGTAAAGTTGTCGATCCCCTGCATTCCATGAGGAATACACTGATGCTCCGGTAGAGTAACCAGAGATGCGTTCCAGGTATAGCCGCGTAGACGGTCTGACTCGTTAATGGGCGTGCCGGCATAGTCCCCGTCGGCATGTTCTTCTAGATTATTTTCATGACCAACCTTATTCGCCCAGGAACCCGTAAGATCGATCTGAGCAAACGCCGAGCCGCTGCATAGCATACAAGCGGCCCAAAGCACTGTTCGCCTTTTCATCACTCGACAGTTGCTACTCATCTAAAGTTTCCTTCTCTACTTACGCGACGTCGAAAGAGGTGCTCTGAAATCCATCATACCTCTTGGTTAGAAGGTAAACTTGAGCGCAAACTGGATTTGCCGAGCCGTCCCCACAGTGGAAGTAATCAGGCCGGCCGAGGGAAGGACCTGGCCCGAGGGGCTAAAGATCGCAGCGCTCGGCAGGCCGAAACTCGGATGATTCAAAATGTTAAAGAATTCGGCGCGAAACTGCATCGCTAGTCGTTCCCGTATTCTGGTATTTTTCAGCAGGGCGAAGTCTAAATCAAAGAGACCCGGACCGTTACCGTTAGTTTTCCCGACAGTGCCCACGGTTCCAGTGACAGCGGGGGTGAAACATGCCGTATTGAACCAATGTGCTAGGGTCTGGTTCGCATAAACGTTACAACCAGAAACATAGTTGGGCCCGTCCAGCGAGCCGGACTGTCCTGAGACAGCATAGCCGTCGTTGAACGTGAATGGCGGCCCGCTGTCTGCGGTAATGATCGAACTCACCTGCCAACCTTCGATGAGCCGGTTACCCTGGAATGGCAGAGCGTATACCCCGTTTGCCCTGAGCTGTTGGTTGACGTCGTACCAGCATCGTCCTTTGTCCAGCTCTCGATTATAGGGATTCGTAACCGTGGAATTGGCGTTCGCTAGAAGCCCGCCCAGTGCAAAACCACCATCATTGATGCACCTTCCCCAGGTATAGGAGACCTGTCCCTGAAAATTATGCGAGAAGCGGCGATTAAGATTCACTTGCATCGAATTGTAGCGAAGCGTTACAACCGGCTCAGCCACTTGCATTTCTGCAAGGAGGGGATTCATCCGAGGATACGGAATGCCGGCCGCATTGCTAAAATAATCTACTCCGTTGACTACCTGAGGAATGATCGGATTCTCGTCCATATCCGTCATCTGGTGAACGCCATGCGATCCGACATACGAAACCGTTAGGAGCGTACTTTCCGCGAGTTGCCGCTGGATACTCACGTTGTACTGAATCAGGTAGGGATACGCGTGCTCATGATAATCCCACCCCGGATTCTCACCTACGAGTGAAGGCGTAACGGAAGAAAACGGATACGGGTATTGCGCAAAGAGCTGCACGTCGAGAACCGAAGGCGGCGACAATCCGAATGGGGGCTGGTAGAGGGAAGGTGAAAATAGTTCGTGGAAGAGCCCGAAGCCCATTCGAATCGAGGTCTTGTGGTCAGAGAACGGATCATAGGCGAGTCCGACGCGCGGATCAATGTTCTTGTATGCCGGATTGTTGGCGAATATATGGGAAACGTTCGTAAAGCCGGTCGAGGTAGCAAAATTGGTGATTGCATAAAGGTCGTTATGCAAGGAGTACGGATCGGTCACAAACTCCCATCGCAAACCCAGAGTCACCGTCAACTTCGGCGAAACTTTCCATTCGTCCTGAACATAGGGAAGGTATTCCGTTTGCCGATAGTCCCGATTAAAGTAAGTCCCGCCCGAGCCAATTACTATAAACGCCTGACCCGCGAGGAACTGGGAGAAACTGTTGAAAGTCCAATCACTATCCGAGAAGATCGGATTAAAAGTGTTGGATTGATCGTATTGGATCCTCCCGCCAAACCGTATGGTATGTTTTCCTATGTTCCACAACAGGTCGTCGGCCACTGTATATCGATTTTGTGTAAAGTTGAACGGGGAAACGAGATCTGCGCCGATTCCGCTGATTCCGGGAATATTGACGATACCATCTTCGTGGCCGGTACCCAAGTACTGCTGGAGGGCTCCCGCGTATAGAAACTGTAGAGGATGGGACCCGTTGGGCGCTGTAGCGGGATAAGGATCAGCCGAAGTTCGAACGAGACGCGAGTATCCTACGTGGAGCGTATTGACCAGCGTAGGCGAAAAAATGTGCCTCTCTTCCAGGACCGAAAACGTGGAGTGCGAATTGTCAATTTCGGGCCCCGAGATCGGGAGTACACCATTGGGGTACGGCTCCGACAGATGTGCTTGATCCGAGACGTATCGGGCGAAAATGGAATCTTTGTCGGACAGAATATAATCAAAACGCGCCAGCACATAGTTTTCGCTGCCCAGCTGATTTGACTGCGTTATGACAGTTCCCAAACCGCCGCCGATGAGGGCTGAGGGAGTGGGGAAGAGGGATAATGTATTGGCGATCTCCTGTGCAACCGCTGGGTTAGTGGCCGTTGGAGTGCACACGCCGGGAACATTGCACGCGGGAACCGTCGCCTCGTAGGATTCCGAGAGCAGCTGGCGGACTCCTTCGTAGTTCACGAAAAAGAACGCCTTATCTTTCTTGACCGGCCCGCCGACGCTTCCTCCAAACTGGTTTCTGCGGAAAGGCGGAACGTTCAGGCCATTAAAGAAACTCCGAGCGTCGAGCGCGCTATTTCGCAAGTAATCGTAGGCTGACCCGTGAAAGACATTCGTCCCGGATTTGCTGACTGAGTTGATCACACCCATTCCGTCAAATTGCGCGGTGAAGTTGTTAGTCAAAGTCTGAAACTCGCCAATCGCTTCCACCCCCAACGAAGTTCCGAGAATGGACCCCATTCCTGTATTCCAGAAAGTCTGCATGTTCTCGCCGTCCAGTAGGATGGCCTGCCCAACCGGCCTGGCGCCGCCAATGGAGTAGATTCCACTCGGTGAACTGCCATATAGAACATGCAGGCCGTAGCCGGCAAACGACGACACCCCCGGAGCGAGCTGGATGAGCTCCTCAAAGTTCCGCCCGTTCAACGGCAGCTCGGCCATTTGAGTCTGGCTGGTAATATTTTCGATGGTGGCGTTGGTCGTCTGCACTTGTGAAGCTTCTGCCTGCACCGTCACCGTTTGTTGCTGTTCCCCCACGGGCATGGAGAAATCGACCACGCTGTTGGACCCGATGATCAGAGCGACACCTATGCGCTGGACGTTCGCAAATCCCTGTTTTGAAGCTTCTACCGAATACTCTGCGACAGGAAGGTCCGGAATCAGGTATCGGCCCTGGCCATCGGTCGTGGCCGTCAATTCAGCCCCCGTTCCAGCGTTCTTGGCGCGTACTGTCGCCCCCGGAACAGCCGCACCGGAAGCGTCCGTTACGGTACCCTGGATCGTTCCCGTTGTGCCTTGGGCCGCCAACCGACACGGGTCGCGCAGCAGGGTAGCGCACATAATAATGCAGGTCAGCAACGTAATCAATCGTAGATCGATGCTTTTCATTCTTCTTGCCCCTCTGTTGCTATTAAGCGAGTGTGATGGTAACTCATGCCATTTGACTCCAAGTGATTTGTGCTTGCAATCCTAAGTTCAATACACTGAACAAATTCTGGCAGGCGATGCGCTCAGACGCCCGAGTGGTGAATAATACTCAAATACTTGTCCGCGGTCTTGATCCCGACGAGCCTCGCTGGATTCTCAGGGCAGGGTCGGCTCTGCGTCAAATATCGTGTTGTGCAATCCGATCTACCTTGCGAATCGCCGTTTCGAAGCCCTTCGCGTTTAAAACACGCGGAATTTAATCTGTTTGTTGGACATTTCGGCGGATCATCGATTACCTGGAACCGGCGCCGCCTGACCACGCATTTCCGGATGACGGCCAGGAACCTATGAAACTCGATCACATGCAGCCGCTGCAAGCCTTCTGGCTATCATTGGTCAAGCGTTCGCGGTTGCCGCAGTGCCAAGTCATGGCCACAGCCGCCCCGTACCATCCAGGAAGCAATTCAGTCCCCTTCCGGTAGTGCCAGGTGGTCCACCCCACCCGCAGCAGTATCGTACGCACGCCGGCGGCGCAACGTACATATCTTTCAGTTTTTTCCGAAATTCCGGATACAGCGCCTCCGCGCCACCCAGCACGACCTCGACGGGGAGATGGTACATTCGCGTCACCTCGTTCACAAACGGGTTTTCTCCGGGCAGGTAGTGAGGCACTGCGCCCTCACCCTTGAGACCAGGTAGCTCCGCTTCTGGCACGCAAGGCGCCGGCACTATCGCCATGTTGGCGGTGGGATCCAGTTGCCAGCTTCTACTGAGGATGTGCGGCTGCGTGAGATATACCGGATCGTCGATCAAGGCTGTGACGGTCAGGGTGTTGCCATGCCGCGAGAAGTGCATGGTCAGCGTCGTCTGATCGCTAGCAACCACGCCGTTACGGCGGATATATCCTTCCTTCATGTGCGTGGTGTAGGTCGTCAAAGTAGTGCCTTCCCACACACCCGTCGTGAAGCCCCCAAAGGAGTGGACGGCATTCTTAGAGGGATGCGGGCGCCCGTCCATCCAAATGGTCACCGTGTCTCGATCCAGGAAGGCGTTGATTTTCCACGCCAACACTGCGCCCGTTACTGGATCGCTCTCAGACCAGATCTTGAGACCCTGTGGGCCGATCACGACGTAGTGCGGTGGATAATAAAGGCACTGGCGCTCCGGCATGGACAAAGAGGACGCCGAGTAACTCAAGGCTCTCGCGCGACCCTCGGCGCTCAATGGTAGCCCCGAATAGTCAACTGCTTCAGGCCCAGGAGTGCGATCCTGCCAATCTTCGTGTTCCCTGGCTACCCAATCCCCAGACAGATCGATCTGGGCTCGTGCCGGCACAACGATCAGCATCCCCACAAGGATCAATAGAACCAATCCGATTAGCCCGGCCTTAGTCATCATGATTAATCCATCCGCATGGGAACGATATCGACAAGTTCACCATTTCGCCGAGCAAGGCGTAGGATCCCACTTCGCACCATCCGGCTCCATCTTGAAATTGGGGCTGGTGACCCATTGCAGTTGCAGATATCTGGGATCGTCCACCAGGGTCGTCACCACCAGCCACTGATCGCCATTTTTCTCTTTATATAAATCCCAATACTCGGTTAATACCGCATCCGCACTATATGGCACGCCGTTCTTTCGCAGATATCCCGGCCGCATGTGGGTCGTTACTACCTTCAAACTTCGAGCGACCACTCCTCGCCTGCGCGCGGCTTCTCCGGCAATCTCCCACTCCGCGGCAGATTCTCCCTGCCAAGTCGGCTTGGCTTCTTTGGGCGTTTTCCACGAACCAAAATGGAGCAGCCGAGTCTGCATCCCGACATCTGTTTCAACCTTCAGCGTATTGTCATCTTGCCAAGTGATATGCAGACGGCCTGGCACGCGCATGATCCCCGCGGCGCCGTATGACCTGCACTGTTCACCGGCTGCTTCGTCTTTCGCCGGGTCCCAGGTGTCGGCCACCCGCTTGGCTTCGGCAGTAATCGGCACGCTCGCGTAATCGCCTTTGGCCGGAGTCACCATGCGCCAGCGCCAATCTTCGCTGACTATCGACACCCAATATCCGGTGAGATCGATTGGAGCAGCAGCTTTTGCGCTGGAGCTCTGAGCGAAGAGGCGATTTCGCCCGACCAGCGACAACGCTACCGCTGCAACGAGAATCGGAAGGCGATGCGTTCTCAATGCTTCTCCGTGAGGCTCTTATATAGCGCCTCGACAAACATATTTGTGGTTGACCGACCCGACTCCGCGCCGTACCGTCGGGCGTACCCTTGCGCGGGATCGGCGGCTTTGACTTGTTCCAGCGTCTTGCCGCGCTTGATCATGGCTTGGATTCGATCGCGAATAATAGTAACCATGTCCCGGTACTCCACCAGTTCGGCCTGTTCACAAATCCGCCCATGCCCGGGCACCAGCAGCGTGCCGCCGGGTCGCCATGGCATGGGAAGTACGGGGATGGTCACTTCCATCAGGCGGTTCAAGGCGTCGATCTCTCCCTGGATGCTTCCTCCCTGTTCGAGAGCGATGACAGGAAATCGATCGATGTCGAAGATATCCCCGGTGACGACCACATCGGAGCGCCGGAACAAAACAAAGCTGTCACCATCGGTGTGGGCGGTCGGTTGGGCTAGGATTTGGATGCCTTCGTCGTTGAGGTACAGAACCTTCTGCTTTCGCCCGAAGGATTCCGTCGGCCATCCTATCGTAGGGTACGGAGCTTGCGTGCCGCTCGGCTCACTCATCCTGGTGAAGACGTTCTCAGTTGCGACGATCGATGCGCCGCCCCCATTATTTATCGCGGTGCTGACACTTGTATCTCCTGGAGCGATGCCGCCAGGCTTAAAGAAGGATTGGCCTGCCGCGGCCATCTTGGCATTCCCGCCGACATGATCGGCATCGGCGCTGGTGTTGATGATATAGCGAATTGGTCGACTGCTGAGCTTCTTGATCGCCCCGAGCACCGTGTCCGTCATTTCTGCTGAACCGGAATCCACCACCACCACCCCGTCTGATCCGATCTGGATGGCAATGTTGCCGCCGGCCCCCGCGATCATGTAGAAATTTGGGCGGACCTGCAACACATCAAGAGTCTCACCACTCTGGTCGTTCTGTTGAGCGGAGGCGAGATACACGGACCCGCTTATGCCCAGAACAGCGACTACGACGCGCCACCATCGGTTGTGGGTAGCTACGCTGAGGCATTCGGAAGCATCAGTGAGCTTTATTCGTGAAATAGCCCGCGCGTCAAACAGACTAAATGGCCTGACCATTAGCTGCCGCGCTTGGTTCGTGCATTATTGGTCCCCACATTTAGCGACATGTATCATAAGTCAGAGTGTACCGATGCGCAATCCGGTGTTCACTCTGTTGAACACTATTTGACTCGCCGGGCTATTAAAATCATTCGTATTTTTCTTCTGCGATGTTATACTCGATTCCGCTATGAGCTCACCCATGCGCGTAACCTGGCTGGTGTTCATGAGCCTTGTGGTCTCCTGCGGTGCGATGGTCGGAGCGGTGCGCCGGACTTCCTTGGACATTTATGCAATCGACGTGGAAGGCGGGCAGGCCATCTTGTTCGTTTCTCCCAGCGGCGAATCGCTCCTAGTGGATAGCGGAAATCCTGGCGCGCGGGACGCCGATCGGATTGCGGCTGCCGCCAAGCAAGCGGGCGTTGATCGAATCGATTATCTGGTCGTCACTCACATGCACGGCGACCATTTCGGCGGGGTACCCGAGTTGATGAACAGATTGCCGATCCGGAATTTTGTCGACCACGGATTGCCGATTTTCGAGACCTCCGAAAGCGCGGTGACTGGATTTCGCGCCTACGCAGCGGCGCGTGACAAAGGACACCATTTGCCCGTCAAAGCGGGCGATAAGATTCCCATACAGGGTCTCGATGTCCGGGTTGTCACCGCCGGCGGCACGGCGATTGCGACGCCCTTGAAAGGAGCCGGGGCACCCAATACGCTTTGCGGCGACTTCAAGCCGAAAATTGAAAACGACGCGGCCAAGGAAGACGGACGATCTGTGGGGATCGTCATTCGCCTTGGGCGCTTCAGCGCCATTGATCTCGGCGACTTGACCTGGAACAAGGAAGTCAATATGGTCTGCCCCAACAACCTGCTGGGCACGGTGGATCTATATGTCACGAGCCGCCACGGGATCGCCGCAGGGTCCGCGACTCTCGTTCACGCGCTGAAACCGCGAGTAGGCCTCTTTGACAACGGCGCGCGGAAAGGCGCCTCCAGCGAACCATTCTTGATCCTCAAGAGTTCCCCGGGACTCGAGGATATCTGGCAGCTTCATTATTCGGTACCTCGACCACCCCTTGCTCTATTTGGGGAAACCACGGACCAGGGCGGCAAGGATCTCAATGCGCCGGAGCAGTTCATCGCCAACATCGACGAGCAGCACACCGAGGCGCAGGCCCATTTCCTGAAGGTATCCGCGCAGCGCGACGGCGGATTTACCGTAACGAACGAGCGTACTGGATATAGCAAAGAGTACAAACCACTGGATCAGGCGCGCTGAGACACAAAGGGCCTCGTCTTGAGCGCGTCTAAGACTCTTTGAGGCGTAAAGGGTACCTGCCGCATGCGCACTCCCAGCGCGTCGAAAATCGCGTTTCCAATCGCCGCGGGAACCACGATGATCCCTGGCTCCGCCCCACCGGTCGGCGGTTCCTCAGGCCGATTCAACAGAACGATATCCACGTCCGGGACGCTTCGAAAACGGATTACCGGATAGCTACTCCAATCCGTGCTCTTCACACCCGCAGCGTCGAACTTGATCTCCTCCGTCAGGGAGCGGCTCACGCCTTGCATGATGTTTCCTTCGATCTGCATCTTCAGGCCGTCGGGATTAATAATGAGTCCGCAATCCTGCGCCATGGTGACTCGCTTCACCGCTACCTGCCCCGTACGCTTGTCAACTTCCACTTCAGCGATTGCCACAATGATGGTGCCGTTCCGAACGGACAGCGCCACGCCTCTGCCCGAAGCATTCGGTTGGTCAGAGTTTGGCGCTGGCGAGGGACGTGCTTTCCACCCGGCTTTTTGAGTTGCGGCCAGCAAAGCTTCCCGTATCCGTTTGTTCCCAAGGTGGCGAAGCCGAAATTCAACGCCATCGACACCCAGGCCGCAAGCGATTTCGTCCATGAAGGATTCGCTGCCGAAATTACGCGCCGGCTCGCCAGGCGAACGCAAGGCGCAGGTTCTCAGTGGTGTCGGATCGTCTTGCGGCCATGCAATGACGGAACCCGTCACCTTTTGATTCTCCACGTCGTAGTATTCACCGCCTCCGGCAGCCCCGTTGGGGTTTCCGAGCAACGTGGTCTTCACACCAATCTGTCTTTCCGCCAATTGAGGCGTTCCCTGAGATTCGCTCCACGGGAATCCGCGGTCCAGATAGTCCCAGGCAATGATCTTCCCCTGGGCGTTCACCGCAGCTCGCGCGGTCATGAGCTGCTGCGGCCCCTTAGGCGACCACACGTGCTCATCCTCCCTCATCCATTGGACGCGCACCGGTTTACCCACCGCTCGAGAAAGCAATACAGCATCCTCTGCGGCATCGTCCGCCGTCAAGCGCCCATAACATCCCGAACTCTCCGTAAAAATGACCTTTACATTCCTCTTGGGAAGACCCAGCATGCTAGCGATGCGGTCGCGTGTAGTGAACGGTCCTTGTGCCCCAGTCCACACCGTCACCTGGTCTCCAACCACATTTGCGACCGCGCAAGATGGGCCCATCATGCCGTGCATTTGGAACGGCCAGTGGTACTCGGCTTCGAAAACCTTAGTGGCCTGTAAGAACGCAGCATCCAGATTTCCTTTATTTGCAACTGGCAGGTCGCGGGAACTCTTGGCGCTCTTAAGATACGCATCAACCTCTTCAGCGGTCTGCAGCTTGGAAGATGGCGTCGACCAAGTGACCTTCAAGGCCTTGGCAGCCTGGATGGCCGCCCATTCGGTTTCAGCCACCACACCTACAAAGCTTCCTTCTCGCACCACTTTCACCAC
>Ga0207024_10265_pt1 | contig 13280 bp, 12 predicted proteins | sample Alteio_BWMinCont_44_FD_153470 | JGI IMG/M metagenome (GOLD analysis project Ga0207024, IMG submission 153470) | Enriched cells from forest soil in Barre Woods Harvard Forest LTER site, Petersham, Massachusetts, United States -... | ecosystem: Environmental > Terrestrial > Soil > Temperate forest >...
TTTCTGCGAACGTATTTTCGGTCCTACTAAGGATTGGGAATGTCATTGCGGAAAATACAAGCGTATCCGTTATAAGGGTATTATTTGCGACCGTTGTGGTGTTGAAGTTACCGAAAAGAAAGTGCGTCGTGAACGTATGGGACATATCTCCCTGGTGGTTCCTGTGGCACATATCTGGTACGTTCGTTCGCTACCAAGCAAAATAGGTTACTTACTTGGTCTTTCTACCAAGAAACTGGAAATGGTGGTGTATTATGAAAAATACATCGTTATTCAATCAGGACCTAAATTGGCTGAAGGTATAAAACCAATGGATTTCTTAACCGAAGACGAGTACATTAAAATACTCGAATCACTTCCGAAAGAAAACCAACATTTGGATGACAACGACCCAAATAAGTTTATTGCAAAGATGGGCGGTGATGCACTGAACGATCTCCTCAGGAGAATTGATTTGGATGCACTCGCTTATGAATTGCGTCACAAAGCAAATACCGAAACAGCACAACAACGTAAAAATGAAGCCTTGAAACGCTTACAAGTTGTTGAATCATTCCGTAAGGCAAACACCCACGTTGAAAACCGTCCGGAATGGATGGTATTGAAGGTGGTTCCTGTTATTCCGCCGGAATTGCGTCCTCTTGTACTGCTTGATGGTGGCCGTTTTGCTACATCAGATTTAAATGACCTTTATCGTCGTGTTATTATCCGTAATAACCGTTTGAAGAGACTTATAGAAATTAAAGCTCCTGAAATTATCTTGCGTAATGAAAAACGTATGTTACAGGAGTCAGTAGATGCATTGCTTGATAACTCACGCAAATCTACCGCTACCAAAACAGAATCGAACCGTGCACTGAAATCTCTTGCCGATAGCTTGAAAGGTAAACAAGGACGTTTCCGTCAAAACTTGCTCGGTAAACGTGTTGACTACTCAGCCCGTTCGGTAATTGTTGTAGGTCCTGAATTAAAACTCCACGAATGCGGTCTTCCAAAAGACGTAGCGCTGGAATTATTCAAGCCCTTTGTAGTATGTAAAATTATAGAAAGGGGTATTGTAAAGACTGTGAAATCAGCCCGTAAACTGGTAGATAAGAAAGTTGCTGCCGTGTGGGATATATTGGAAAACGTAATTAAGGGACACCCTGTGTTGCTTAACCGTGCTCCTACCTTGCACCGTCTGTCAATCCAGGCTTTCCAACCTAAGCTTATTGAAGGTAAGGCTATTCAATTGCATCCGCTCACCTGTACAGCATTCAATGCTGACTTTGACGGTGACCAAATGGCTGTCCATCTGCCTTTAGGTAATGCAGCGGTGTTGGAAGCACAATTATTGATGCTTGCATCGCACAACGTGTTGAACCCTGCAAACGGGGCTCCTATCACGGTTCCTTCCCAGGACATGGTACTTGGATTATACTATATGACCAAGGCTAAAAAGACCACCAAGGAAGTGCCGGTGAAGGGCTCAGGACTTGCTTTCTACTCAGCAGAAGAAGCTATTATAGCTTTCAATGAAAAGAAAGTAGACCTGCACGCCATAGTAAGGGTTAAAACACCTGTAAAAGAAAAAGAAGTTATCAGCGATAAATTGATTGAAACCACCTTGGGTCGCATCCTGTTCAACCAGGTTGTGCCTAAAGAAATGGGTTACATCAATGAATTGCTCACCAAGAAAAACCTTCGTGATATTATATCCGATGTGCTGAAAGTTGCCGGTATGGCAAAAACAGCCAAATTTCTTGATGATATTAAGGATTTAGGTTACTACTACGCATTCAAGGGCGGATTATCATTCAACCTGAATGACGTTGTAATACCGAAGGAAAAAGAAAAGATGATTGCCGATGCTAACCTCCAAATTGACGAGGTGCGCGACAACTATAGCCAGGGTTTCATTACCAACAACGAACGTTATAACCAGGTAATTGACATTTGGACACATACCAACTCTAAAATTACCAAACAGGTAATGGATCAGTTGAGTAACGATCGTCAAGGGTTCAATGCAATCTATATGATGCTTGACTCTGGCGCTCGGGGTTCAAAAGAACAAATTCGTCAGTTGTCCGGTATGCGTGGTTTGATGGCTAAGCCTCAAAAATCAGGCGCTACCATGCAGGAAATTGTGGAAAACCCTGTTATATCGAACTTTAAAGAAGGTCTCTCCATATTGGAGTATTTCATTTCTACACACGGTGCGCGTAAAGGACTTGCTGATACTGCATTAAAAACAGCAGATGCCGGTTACTTAACCCGTAGGTTGGTAGACGTTTCTCAAGACGTTATTATTACAGGCGAAGACTGCGGAACCCTCCGCGGGCTTACTGCCAGCACACTCCGTAAGAATGATGAAATTGTAGAAACCCTTTACGATAAGATTCTCGGACGTGTAAGCTTACATGATATTCATAATCCTGCTACCGGCGAGCTGATTGTTGGTGCTGGTGAAGAAGTTACCGAATACCATGCAGAGAAGGTGAAGAATTCGCCTATCGAAAGCGTTGAAATACGTTCAGTACTCACCTGCGAAATGCGCACAGGCGTATGTTCCAAATGCTATGGACGTAACCTTTCTACTGGCCGTATGGTTCAGAAAGGTGAAACCGTAGGTGTTATTGCAGCTCAATCTATCGGTGAGCCTGGTACACAGCTTACTCTTCGTACATTCCACGTAGGTGGTACAGCAGCCAACATTATGTCTTCTTCCAAAATTGAAGCTAAATACGATGGTATTGTTGAAATAGAAGAAGTAAGAACCGTTACCAATAAAGGCCCTGAAGGAGCAAGACAAGTTGTAATATCCCGTTCGGCTGAGTTGAAGATTTTAGATAAGAACACAGGACTCGTGCTTACCACAGCCAATGTGCCTTATGGTTCATTCTTATATACTAAGAGCGGAGACTCCGTAAAAGCAGGACAATTGCTCTGCGATTGGGATCCGTATAATGCCGTTATCATTTCCGAGTTCTCCGGTAAGGCTGAATTTGAATTTATTGAAGAAGGCATCACTTTCCGCGAAGAATCAGATGAACAAACCGGGTTTAAAGAAAAGGTAATTATCGAAACTAAAGATAAAACCAAGAATCCGCTCATCAAGATTGTTAGCAAGAAGGAAACCCTTAAATCATATAACATCCCTGTAGGATCGCACGTTATCATCTCTGATGGTGATGGCATCGAAACCGGACAAATCTTGGTTAAGATACCTCGTATCTCCGGTAAATCGGGTGATATTACAGGTGGTCTGCCTCGTGTAACCGAATTGTTCGAAGCGCGTAACCCATCGAATCCGGCCGTAGTATCGGAAATTGATGGTGTGGTGAGCTTTGGCAAAGTGAAAAGGGGTAACCGTGAGGTGATGGTTGAATCGAAAACAGGTACTAAGAAAACCTACCTGGTTCCGCTCTCCAAACACATCCTGGTACAAGAAAATGACTTTATTAAAACAGGAGAAGCGCTCTCAGATGGCGCTATTACACCAGCCGATATATTGTCTATCAAAGGCCCGACAGCGGTTCAGGAGTATCTTGTGAACGAAGTACAGGAAGTATACCGTCTGCAAGGTGTGAAGATCAACGACAAGCACTTTGAAGTGATTGTTCGCCAAATGATGCGTAAAACTGAAATTGAAGATCCGGGAGATTCCGTATTCCTCGAAAGACAATTGGTTCCTAAGAGCGAATTTATGCAAGCTAACGATGAACTATATGGTAAGAAAGTGATTACCGATGCAGGTGATTCAACCGACTATAAAGTTCACCAAATAGAAAGCGCCCGCAAACTGAGAGACGAAAACCTGCGCCTGAAACGCGAAGGCAAAACACTTATCCAGTTTAGGGAAGCTGTGCCTGCTACGTCTAGCCCCATACTGCAAGGTATCACCAGGGCTTCGTTGCAAACAGAAAGCTTTATTTCGGCTGCATCCTTCCAGGAAACAGTACGTGTACTCAACGAAGCTGCTATCAGCGGAAAAGTTGACTACCTGCAAGGCCTGAAAGAAAACGTTATCGTGGGTCACTTGATTCCTGCCGGAACAGGTTTACGCGAATACGAAAAGCTCATCGTAGGTTCTATGGAGGAATATCAACGCCTCATGGAGTCGAAGAAAGAAAACGAGCTGGCAGAAGTAGAAAGCAGATAATCTGACAATTCATATTGGATAACGAGGGAGGTGTTACAACCTCCCTTTTTTATTTGAGTAAACCGAATTAGTTTTTTACTATTTTGTATCTTAAAACCAAAACATACCATGAGAAAAACTACCATAGTACTTACCGTGGGCATCATTGCTTTATTGACAAGTTGTAAGAAGAAAGATGATAATAATGCAACTCCAACCAACCCTCCTTCGAATGTTGTAACTATCAATTCAACCCCACAATTTACCGGTACAATTAATGGAACCGGCTACAACCTGATAAATGGAAACACTTATTCCAGCGGAGTATCCTCAAATAAACAGATAGGAAGCCCCAGTAAAGGATCGTATGCATCGCTTATTGGGAATGATAACACCAATCAGCCTTATCTTACCATTAATAAAGGAACAATGACATTTAATGGAAGCGCGCCCGATACCGCTTCTTTTGATGCCTTTTTTCCTGTGGGTTCTTACACATATTCAATAAACTATGCCAATGGCATTGAAATAGATTGGATCGATCCCAATGGAAACCAATATAGTACCTCTATGGGTACAGGGAATCAATCGAACAGTAGTTTTACGGTTACCGCCAAGCATGTAAGCATGGTTTCAGGTTATTACCAGGTCAAAGTTTTGGCCACATTTAACTGTACACTTTATAATAGTTCCGGAGCAAGCATTACACTTACTAATGGCACGTATGTGGGCTCTTTTGAAAACGATTAAATAAAATAATTACTGCTTAAACAAGCTAAGGGAGGTGTTACAACCTCCCTTTTTTATTTCTGAATTACAAACTTGCCATCTCCCAGCAATGCTCCATTTTCAGAAACTATACGGTAAAGATAAACTCCGGCAGGCTGACCACTCAAATCAATTTGGTAATTTGATAAGTTGGTGATTTGATAATGGAAATATACCTTTTCTTCGAGCATATTATAAATTTCAATATTGCTATTAACTAATATCTGTTGGCCATTAGCCCGGAGCGTAAATATTCCGTTGTTAGGGTTGGGGAAAAGGGAAATAGAAGGAGTAGAAGATTTAATAGTTACGACTCCGTTGGAAGTTGATTTAACATATCCCCATCTGGCTATAAAGATATCTTCATCAGACCCTCCTGGGGGAGGAAAAGTATCGCCGGCGCATATTATAGTATCATTTTGAAAACATCCAGCCAGATAAACATATTGCCCAGAGGAATCAGAGGCTACTCCTCCTCTTGTTGCTCCTAGATCGACTCCAAGATTATTAACAATAGAACCATAGAGTACATTTCCGGAAGTGTCTAATTTTATTAAATAAGTAGAGTTTACTACCGAGGGACTTGGCTGCATTTTGTAATTACCAAACTTAAATGTATCGGCATTGGTATAATAATAATCAGATGAACCTTCCAAATAAATATTATTCAGCTCATCAGAGGATACTGTTGAACCTACCCACCCAACAGAAGATTGTTTTGCCCACAGTACATTTCCTGCCGAATCATATTTGCTTAAAAAGGTCATCCAACTAGTGTAAGTGGGAGAATAAAGAGTTTGATAGCCAAATTTTACGGTGTCAGAAAAATATCCTGTTATATAAATATTATCAGCCATATCAAGTGTTAATGACGAAGCATATACAGAACTGTTAACAGAGGTACCCCTGCTTTGTTTAGCCCATACAAAACTGCCCAATGATGAATACTTCACTAAAAATGCCGAAGTCGAACCTACAGGACTACCTATGAGCGTATCGGTGTTAAAACAAAGTGTATCGCAAAATAATCCCAGCACGTACGCATTTCCGATAGCATCGCATTCAACAGAACATCCATAGGTGGTATATGTACTATAGTGTCCTGCATTTGGTCTATGAGCAAAATTTGTCCATAATACATTTCCTGCCGAATCGTATTTTATGATACAAAAAGTGGTAACGGCAGGGTTAATCATGGTATCCGGTCCAAATGAAACAGTATCTTCAAAATAACCGGTAATAAAAACGTTACTAAACTTATCAGTGGCTACAGAATAACTTGAATTAAAGTTATTAAAATAATGTGGAACTGATTGCTTTGCCCAGAGTACATTTCCTGCTGAATTATATTTTATTAAAAATGTAGCATAGCCATTGTTTTTTGCTCTTAATGTAATGCTACCAAAAGTAGTTGCCCCATAAAAGCCTCCCGTCACATAAACATTGCCCCATGCGTCAGTTGCAACCGACGAACCTTCACTTTGGGAAGGGAAACTATCTGCTGCACTTACAACCCAAATAATCGTTCCTACTGAATCATATTTTATCAAATAGGCTTCCTCCCCTATACTTGTTAACGAATAAGGAGTAAATACTATTGTATTTGAAAAATTTCCAGTTAAATAAACGTCCCCCTTATTATCAGTTACCAGGGAGGATCCATAGGCATCTGTTTTCATAGAGGTACCATATCCATCCCTTGCCCAATCCCAATTCTGCCCATAAGAGAATGAAAGGCTGAAAGTGAATGATAAAAAACAGAAAAGTAGTTTTAATGCTTTCATATAGCTTTTTAATCTGAGTACACAGGATTGTTACTATGAGAAACGTAAACACTTTGGATAATGTTGGGCATGAGTGTGAAACAGGGCATTATATATGTTTTATATCTGACAATTGTTTATCAATTCAAATCGCAATGTATTTTCTGCTAAATTCCTATTACATACTAAAACCTTGTCATGTATCCAATAAGTCAGTAGACATCTTTCCTAAATAAATAACAGGTGATTGTTAAATAAAATGAGCAGAGCGGACAAAAGGGTATGGTGATAAACCCTTTTTTTGACAAGAAAATCATGTCAAAAGACGTTTACCATGAATTGGTCAAGGACGAAAAGGCATTTGCCCGGATATGTGGCGTAAAACGAGGTTTGTTCGAAGATTTATATGTGCTTGTTGCAGCGCGGATGGAGAAGCAAAAAGAAGAACATCCTGTAAGAAAGAGAGGGCGGAAAACAGTAATGAGTTTGGAGGATAAATTGCTGCTCATGCTGATATATTACCGGGAGTATCACACCTGTTTAAGTATATCAAAAACATTCGGCATTAGTGAAGCCTATGCAAGCAAGCTTATTCACCGCATGGGACGTTTGGTAGCCGAGGTGTTGCCCTTGAGCGGGAAAGGAACCATCCATCATGCCGACATTAAAGCCGTACTGATAGATGCCAGTGAACAAGCTATCGAACGCCCTCAAAGAAAACAGAGACAATACTACTCAGGTAAAAAAAACTCATACCGTCAAAATTCAACTGGTGGTAGATGAACAGACCCATGAAATTTTAAAAATTGATTGTACCAAAGGAAGGGTTCATGACTTCGCTTTGTTTAAACAAAGCAGAATATGCCTGCATCCCGACACAGAAATACTGGCTGATTTAGGATACCTGGGTATGAATAAGGTGCACACCCACTCTCGTATACCGTATGTAGGCTATAAAAAACGTCCACTAACAAAAGAACAAAAACAATTTAATTATCAGCTCAGTCAAAGAAGAATACGCATAGAAAATGTAATACGTCAATGCAAAATATTCCGCATTGTCAAGCAAACCTATAGGGGAAAACACAAGAATTATGGATTGGTCTGGAATGTTGTTGCACGTTTAGTTAATTTTAAAAATCAACTTATTTAGGAAAGATGTCTAGTGACTTTGTTGTATATGCCTCATAGTCAAGGCTAGTTTTTTCTTAATACCACACAAGCCTTAAATTTCCTACCAAGAGAACCTATAATTTTCAAGCTTTTTAAAACCTCTTTAGGGATTTGGTACACAGTGATTTACGTAATTTATAAATGCCTCACATTTGCCGTGCATTTGTATTGACCCATTAATTGCAACACTATGCACATTAGGTGTTGCATGCGTAATATACTGAAATTCAATTAAAAATATGCAAATAAGACATTCCTGATACCGCAAAAAGTGTTGCAATTAGCATCCGGAAAAAATTCATGAAAATTGAAATGTTGTTCTATTTTGAGTAGAATTTCTAAACAGGAATACATCCGGGATAAAATTTTAACATTCTCGAAATGTGGCTATTTTGAACAAAATATGTAGTAAATAAGCGAGATATACGTCATCTGAGAAAGTAATTATACGGCCACAAAGATTTTTTTTTATATTTTTGCGACTCTCATTCACAACCACCAACCAAATAGATGGATAAAGCATCGTTGAAAAACTATCCCAAGTTTACGCTTGGGGACACTTTTACCAAGGAGCAATTTGATTTTTTTAATAAGTACGGATTCGTTCATTTTACCGGCGTTTTCTCCCCCGAAGAAGTAAAGGAACTGATACTGGGATATGAGGATGCGCAAGAAAAGCTACTCGCCTCCAAAGATAAATTAGTGAATGGTATACCTGTCATTTTCGGGCACGATGAAAACGGTAAACGCATAGTTCAGCGCTTTCCTTACACTTCGCACTGGAGCGACCGGATTCACCAAATGGCCATAGACCCCCGTATACAGGTGTTTAAAAACCTGTTGAAGCATAAAACAAGCCGTGTAACGGAAGATGAGCGCGACGGAGTGGTGTTTAACCACTATGTTAACTCAAAGCATAGCCGTTTTAAACAAATGGGCTGGCATACCGATTCCATACGTGAAGTATTTTATGGTAAAAAGGTTTATGAAACCTTAAACATTGGTATTTACCTTGATAATTCTTCTGCTATAAACGGTGGATTGCGCATATTACCAGGTACTCACAAGCAAAACCTGTTTGGAATGCTGTTTACTAAAATGTATTACCGTAACACCAAGGAAGATAAGGACGAAGTGCTTGTAGTAGCAACCGCAGGCGACGTGGTGGTGCATCACGGCCACATGTGGCACCGGGTAGGGCATTCTGAACATAAAGATGGTGTAAGCCGCCGCAGGATTATGTACATACCTGTTTTATGTGGTCCGAAACAACAACCAAAATCTCCCGGTAAAAAGAAAACCCCTATTTATCACCATTTACAGGCATTTGCTAAGTTCGACGGAGAAAAAAGTTAACCTGGATGTAAGATTTACGAAATATGATTTGTATGTCTTTGTTAAATCTTAATTCGCAAATCTTTAATCATACATTCTTATGTCATACGCACTTATAACAGGAGCCAGTAAAGGCATAGGTAAAGAGTTTGCAATAAGTTTAGCCAAACGCAAATACAATTTATTGTTGGTGGCACGTACGGAAAATTTGCTTTCCGGGCTTGCAGAAGAACTTCAAAAAAAATATGGTGTAACGGTGCATTACAAAGCAGTTGACTTATCTGCTGCAAATGCTGCAGAAGAGATAGTTGAATGGTGCAAAACCGGCGGCTACGACGTTAATGCGATAGTGAATAATGCCGGCTATGGCTTGCATGGAGCCTTTGAAAAAGTATCACTTACTGAGCAATTGAATATGATGCAGCTCAATATGAACACCACCGTTCAATTAACTTACAAGGCATTACCTCTTTTACATAAATATTCCGGCAAAGCATATGTACTGAATGTTGCCAGTACTGCAGCTTACCAGGCGGTACCCTATTTGGCTGTCTATTCTGCTACCAAATCGTTTGTACTCTCTTTCACCAGGGCTTTACGCCAGGAATTAAAAGGTTCTAACATCTCTATTACCTGCCTTAGCCCAGGTGCTGTTGATACACACTTTATGGAGAGAGCAGGCATGGACAAAGTGAAAAAAATTGCCAAGCAGGCTGCAAAATTCGATATGCAAGCCGATGTGGTAGCTGAATTTGGAATAGACGCTATGTTAAAAGGCAAATCGGAAGTTGTGCCGGGAATGGCCAATAAGGTGGGCGTTTTTGCAAACAGGGTAATGCCTAAAAATGTAGTTGAGGGGGTTGCAAAAAGCCTCTATTCCCCGGAAAATTAACATTATTAAACTATTCTTTTAAGGTATCGGTTAAATAGCCTCGTCTGCTAAAGTAGGATTCAAATCATATTTACCGACCTTTAAAAGCATTACATTTGCACACTTTTAATTTTCCTACAAGCTAATTCTGTTATGGTTATTATTATATTTTTTCTCACACATTGGTTCCTTTCATTATTCTGTCAAACCTTTTTTAATCATAGGTACGCTTCCCATAAGCAGTTCACTATGAGCAAAGGCTGGGAAAAATTCTTTTATTTCATGGCGTTTATTATCCAGGGTTCCTCTTTTTTAAATCCTCGCGCGTATGCTATTCTGCATCGTATGCACCACAGCTACAGCGATACAGAAAAAGATCCTCATTCTCCGCACTTCTTTAATGATATTTGGCAAATGATGCATCAAACTAAGAAGATGTACACTATGTATGTGGATCATAAAGTGGAACCGGAAGAAGCTTTCAGAGGCAATTACCCTGTATGGCCTTTAATTGATAAAATTGGTGACCTGTGGATTACCCGTATTATTTTTGGTTTGGCTTACACCGCTTTTTATGTGGCCTATGCTACTAATCCTTTTCTTTATTTATTATTACCCATACAATGGTTGATAGGCCCTGTTCAGGGCGCTATTGTAAACTGGTGCGGACATAAATATGGCTATTCCAATTTCGATAATAAAGATCATTCAAAGAATACCCTCCCTATGGATTTCTTTTTGTTGGGTGAACTTTTTCAAAACAATCATCATAAAAGTCCTAACAGTCCAAACTTTGCAAGACGCTGGTTTGAGTTCGACCCCACATTCCCGGTAATGCTTCTGCTGAATAAGCTGGGAATAATTAAGATGAGAAGGGTTCGGGCGAAGTAAAAACGAACTTGTTTTTGGGTGGACTTCCTGTTCCTTATAAAAACTATTTTCAGTGCTATTAGTCTATTTATAAATTGAAGAGTTTTTCATATAGTACTTTGCTTTTGAATAAAATTTTATAACCTTTATACAATTATTCCGTTTATATGGTAAAATACTCTTTTCAAAATGAAAAGTTTACTTTGCCTAATACTATTTCAGGTTTTGCTTTGTTCTCCCTCTTTTGCAAGAGGTATTTTATCTGATACATCCAAGCATGATACCGCTTTTGTAAGAGATGGCTCCTCATTCGAAAAGGCAGTAATCATTAATGAAACCAGCGAAAGCACTGGGGACCCGGCAGAATATGCTTGGCTGGCATTAAACTATCCGGGCTATATCATGAATTCCCAATCCTTAGTTTATCATAATAAACACCCTTATGACATACTTAATTTTCAAACACATGAAGGTGTTTCAAAAAAGATTTATTTTGATATAAGTAATTTTTTTGGCAAGTGGTAGTGTAAGTGATGGATTACATTAGAAGAACGACTTTCATAATAGCAGTTCAGCTATTATTCTGCTTCCAGGCTTTTGCATGGAATATTGCGAAGGATACATCGAGGCCCGACAGCATAAGAGATGGCTCATCATTTGAAAAAGCCATTATTATTAATAAAACCCATGAAGGGGCCGGAGATACGGCTGAATACATGTGGCTGGGGGCTCATTACCCCGATTATAACTTATACGGACAATCGGTGGTTTTTTATAATTACAGGGCTTATGATGTAATTCATTTTAAAACAGATTCGGGAGTGCCGAAGAAAATATATTTTGATATAACTAAGTGCTACGGAAAATGGTAATCTCAGCGACGTAGATAAGAAAAGAAAGATCATTTATAGATCTCCACATCACTATGTACCTGGGCCTGTTCAAAGGCATTGAGTTTCATTTTATCCACCAGGTCCATCTTGCGCTTATTAAGTAATATCTTTTTAATGTTGTCTTTTTCAAATGAAAAGGGCGATATGCTGTTTTTTACCATATAGCCTTTTATACCTAAATAATAAGCATAATTAGTATCGGCCAGTTGTATGATGCGGTTATTATTGGTTTGTAGAAAAATATCCTGGTTATATGTTTCAATAGGTATTTCTTTCAATACATCATCAAACATCAGCCAAACATTGTCATCCAAAAAATAATTGGCTGCATTTTGGTTGCAATAACCTGCCAGTTTTTCCTTGTCTTTAATATCGGCAGAAGATATCCAGCCTTTCAATTTTTCCTGTGCGGGTGCCTTTTTCGGCACCTTGACGTATACAATCCGTACAATATCATTCTTTAGCTGGAAATCTTTTTTGTTTTGATTATAATAGTCTTCTATTTCCTGCGCTGAAATGGTGGTGTCTAACTTCTCCGCAATCAGTTCTTTTTCATAAGCATAAATAATGAGGGAATTTTTGTAATCCTCCAGTTGCCGTGAAAAATCAATTTCTTTAGGGTCCAGGTTATTCATAGCCTGGTGCACTATTACCTGTTGCTGCATCCACCGGGTAATAAATTCATTTATAATTTTAAGACTATCGGTTGGTTTAGAACCTTTGGGAACAATTCCCGCTATATCGGCTTGATAGAGATAAGTATCAAATGCCCTGGCAACAGGCTTTTTAGCAGGTTCGTTGTTTTTCTTTATAACATTACAAGAGTATAGTCCTGCTAGGATAAGAAAACAGCACAGAAATATTTTTTCTTTTTTTGAGCTCTATTGCCATTTCCGTAATAGTTCAATAAGATCGGCAAGCAGATGCCCTTTTGGAGTATCAGCTTCTGCCGGATAAACTTCCATAATCCTGTTTAATAATGCTTCAGCCTGGTTAGTAGCTAGTGCACCATGCATATTTTCAATAGAGGTAAGAGCCTCCAGGGCAATTGGGAAATCGTCATTGATTACGATTTCTACAAACATATTTATACTGGGGGTACAGTCAAGATCGGCCTCCCAGCAGGCAGTCAGTAATTTCTTTTTGTTTTCAGGTTCAGCCTCACTAATAGCAGTCATCAGTAATTTGGCCACCTTTGGTTCTTTTTCCTAAGAAAGCCAGCACTTGGGTTCTATCCGATTTATGCCTTTCATCACAAATCAGTTCAATTAAAATATCCATCTGTTCCTTTTTCGCTTTGTTCTCATCTTCTATACTGATGAAAACAGTATTATACGCTTTAGGATCTAACAGTTTATTCTTTAATAAGTCTCTGTTTAGCGGCATTTTAGAATAGTATTTTAGGATGTAAAGTTACGATTAATGTAAATGCCAGCCAAAGATAGCGGCTATATCATCCCTCCATACAAGCAAGCATTGGCACC
>Ga0207024_10197_pt2 | contig 13055 bp, 11 predicted proteins | sample Alteio_BWMinCont_44_FD_153470 | JGI IMG/M metagenome (GOLD analysis project Ga0207024, IMG submission 153470) | Enriched cells from forest soil in Barre Woods Harvard Forest LTER site, Petersham, Massachusetts, United States -... | ecosystem: Environmental > Terrestrial > Soil > Temperate forest >...
CCTGCATGAGGATATGGACGATGTCGGAGTAGCCTTCGAGGTAGAGATTGAACTCGGGATGAAGCGCGCGCCAATGGATGAGCTGGTTGTAGGTTTCGTGATTGCGCCCGCAGACCACGATGGCCTGGCACCGGTCGGCATGGCGCACGAGCGCGGGAAGGAGATCGAGATGGTTGTTGGCCCCATTGCTGCCGGTGGTCAGGAAGACGGTGAAAAGGTTGGGCTCCAGTTCGAGCTTCTTGACGCGAAACTCGGCGCGTTCTTCCGCGGTGGTGAGGATCTCAACGTAGGAACGCGGATGCATGAGATGGCCGCGCACGCGGGCTTTTTCCCGCGGAAGACCTTTTTTCACGGCGTAATCGCAGGCCGTGGGTGTGCGCGAAATGTAGAGATCAACCGTCGGCTCGATCCAGTTGATGGAGTAGCCCCAGCCGCCGGAGAACTCGCCGCAAAAGGTGGCGCAGCGGACGTTGTCAGGGCCGAGGATTTTCCGCGCAAGCTGGAAGTAGCCGCGGTTGAGGCAGTCGTGCACGCTAAAAATGAGATGCGGGCGGTACTCGCGCAGCACTTTCTCGTAATAGGCGCGGCCGAAGGAGACGTTGTTGCGGTTGATGAGGCTGAGCAGCTCAATCAATGAATAATAGGCGGCATGGAGGAAGTGCGCCTTGCGCTGGATCCAGTTGTAGAAATCCACTCCAACGCGGTTAACGACGGATGATTTCTCGAGCATTTGCTCGATCCGAACATCCACCTTGTGGCGGTAGAGGTGGAAGCACCATTCGGCAAAGGCCTCGGCGCGGGCGTCGTGGCCACCGCCAGTGCTTGAACTGAGAACGAGGATGCGGATTTCGGGCATGATTGGAATTTAGCAGGCGGTTGAAAAACTCTGCTACCCGTAGTAACTGCGCAGTGCGGCACGGAGGAGCACGCGCGGTGCCATGCGGGCGAATAGCGGCGCGAGGCGGGCCTGAAAAAATGATCCGGAGCGGACGGTGCCGCTGCGGCCGCGCAGAAGCGCACGACGCAGGTCGGCGGCCGCACGCGCCGGCGCCGGGGCAGCCCTGAGGTTGGCCTCGAGACGCCGCCAGGCGCGGGCCTCGATTTCACTGAGCTCGGTGGAGGATCGCTGCATGGCTTGGTTGAACGGCGTGCGGTAGTCGCCGGGACGAAAGTCGATAACTTTGACATCCGTGCCGCGGGTTTCAAAGGCCAAACTTTCGCTGAAAGCGGAAAGACCGGCCTTGGCAACGTTGTAGCCGCTCATGAAGGGAAGAGGGAACTCCGCCGCGAGCGACGAGACATTCACGAGGCAGCCTCGCCGGCGGGCAAGCATCGGGCGCAGGGCGGCGTGCGCGAGGCGCAGGGTCGCCAGCATCATGGCGTCAAGCTGGGCCTGCCAGACGGCAAAGTCCATCGCAGCAAACGGGCCGAAGACGCCGTAGCCGGCGTTATGGATGACGAGGTCGAACGCGCCGCCGGCGGCGTCGGCCGCGTGGAGAAAATTTTCCTCGGCCGCCGCAGGGTCAGCGAGATCGAGGACCACTGGGGAAAAATTTTCGCGCGCGCCCAAGCGGGCCGGGTCGCGGGCCGTGCCCCACACGCGCACGCCGTCGGCGAGCAGCATTTCGACAAAAGCCGCGCCAAGACCGGAGCTCGCGCCGGTAACAAATGCCGTGGGGTAAAAATCGGAGACTTTGGTCGCGGACACGTTTAATTAACTTGTTTGAGCACGGTGCAGACGTTGGCGCCGCCAAAGCCGCTGCTGTTATTGAGCACGACCTTGGGCGCCTCGGCCACGGTGGTACGGAGAATGTTGAGGCCATCGCACAGGGGATCAAGCCGGCTGATGTGGGCCGAGCCCGGAATGAAACCCTCGCGCAACGCAACGGCACAGAAGGCGGTCTCCATCGCGCCGGAAAGCGAGAGGCCGTGGCCGGTCAGGGCCTTGGTGCCGCTGATGGCGGGGCGGGCGCCCGGGGTCTTGAAAACGGCTTTGAGCGCCTTGATCTCGGACGCGTCGCCGATGGGCGTGGACGTGGCGTGCGCGTTGACGTAATCGACTTCCTCGGGCGCGCAGCCGCTGCTTTTCAGCGCGAGCTTCATGGCGAGGTGCAGGCCGACGCCGTCGGGGTGAGAGATGGCGACGTTGTAGCCGTCGGAGGCCTGGCCCCAGCCGGCGACTTCCGCATAGGGGCGAACGCCGCGGCGGGCCACCTCGGCCTCGCTTTCGAGCACCACCACCGCGCCACCGCCGGTGCCGACAAAACCGTCGCGCGCAACATCGAAGGGACGCGAGGCGAGGCTGGGATCGGTTTGCAGTGAAAGCGCACGCATGCCCGCGAAGGGCAGAATACTGTCGGTATTGCAGTCCTCGGCCCCGACGACGAACATGCGCTGTTGTCGCCCGGTCCGGATTTCTTCACAGGCAAAAGCGAGCGCGTGCATCGACGACGCACAGGCCGAGGAAAAACCGCAGGAGGCGCCGAGGATTTTGAAGTGCGCGACGAGGTTGAAATTGAGCGTGCCGGCGATGGAGGCGACAATACCGAGCGGCGAGGTGCGCATCACGCCGACCTTGAGCATGCGTTCGTGATAGTGGTGCGTGAGGAAGGGCGAGCCGCCGGAGGCCGCGTAAAGGCCGGTCTGCGGGTTGGCGACATCGTCGGGAGAGAGGCGCGCGTCCTCGATGGCCTGGAGCATCGAGCAGTAGGCAAAAAGCGAATTGGGCGCGAGGCCGCGGAGAATTTCGCGCTTGATGGAATATTTTTTCGGGAAAACCCAATCCTCGGGATCGGACGAATCGACGGAAAATTCCTTGATGGTGCCGACAATTTTCACCGGCACGTCGGGCTGGTCGAAGGGCGGATAAACCTCGAAGCCGTGGCGCAGCTCGCGCAAGCTGCGCGTGATGCTGGCAAGGTCGTTGCCGATGCTGGTGATGAGGCCGAGGCCGGTGATGTAAACTTTACTCACGATGCGGGGCGAGCCCGGCGGGCGCGCAAACCAAACGCAGCCGGCTCCTGAAACCCAAGACAAAGGCCCGCCGGTGCAGAGGTCAAGCGGGGTGCGCTCAGACGGCGGCGGGGGAAATGATGCGGGCCGCGGCCGCGGGCAACGAGTGCACCGCTTTCGGAGCGGCGACCTCGGGAACGGCGGCCGGCACCGGTTGGGCAACGGCCTCGCGGAAGCCGTAAGTCAGGGTGATTTCCTCGACGTAAACAGCCTTCTCCTGGCCGACACGAATTTGCCCTTCAATGGTGGCGAGGGGCATTTTCAGGCGTTTCGGCTTGATGGAAATGGTGAGCGTGTCGCCGGGTTTGCAAATGCGATGGGCGCGCACGCCTTCGCAACCGGTGAAATAAATGGTCTGCGGGTCGGCTTGCTTGCCTTCCTCCCCGTGGCCACCCTCGATCAGGAAAAGCACGGCCAGCTGGCCGATCGCCTCAAGCATGATGGAGGCAGGCATGACGGGGTTGTCCTTGAAATGGCCTTTGAGGAAAAACTCGTCGCCGGTGATCTTGTATTTCGCGCTCGCGCTGCTCGATCCGATGGTGGCCTCGTTGAGAAAGAGAAACGGGGGCTGGATGGGCATGACCGCTCCAATGTGTTCAATGGGCAGGAAGCGCGATGGCTTGGGCGGGGGCAGGCCGCGGACTTTGCAATCGATGAAAATTTTGATGTCCCCGAGCGTCCGCAGATTGCGCAGCTCGTCGTTGTTGATCGACATCTGCAGCGCATCCTCGACGAGAATAACGATCTCCATCATCGTCAGTGAATCAATGCCGAGATCCTCGATCAGGCGAAGATCGTCATCAGCTACGCGAAGCCTGGCCCGCTGGTCGGGCTCGGCAAAGCGCTCAATTATGCCAATGACCACCGTGGGCACGGGCGTGGGGTCGCCCGTCTTGCGAAATTTGACCGCAGCTTCGATCGTAGCCGGGGAACAGCGTTTCAATGCTTCCGTCAGAGCGGCTTCATCTTCGGCCGTAAACGATTTGGCTGAAGTCGGAAACGGCTGCTTGCTGCCATTAACTTCAGGATTCTTGTGAACATCTTCTGCCATTGTTAGTTCTCTTGTAAATTATGAGGTTTTCTGTTGTAAACCTAATTCTTCCGCCGCTTCCGTCCGGAAGTCTGCAAACTCTGGCAAGTTCTATCAATAGATTACTTTCGATATCGCCCTAAGTTCTGTAAAAAAGATCCTCACTTTACTAGCACATTGCGGTAACAACTTTTACTTCATTTGCCTCTTGCATGAACGCTACCCTTGCGCCGCAGCCTGTTTTCCTAATTACGCATGAGTTCTATCCGAAACGTGGCGGCATTGCAACGTTCACGGAAGAAATCGCAAAGGCTTCGGCCAGCCTCGGCTACGACGTCGAGGTATGGGCCCAGTCCGCGGCGGCCGGCACGGAGAAAGCCTGGCCCTTTCGTCTGCGCCGTCTCCCCTTGAAGGGCACGCACGGTTTAATCTGCCAGTTACGCCTCGCCTTCCAGCTCATCGCCGAGCGCCGCCGCCTGCGTTACGCCACGGTCTATCTGCCCGAGCCCGGCCCCATGTTGGGGCTGATGTTGCTGCAATTTTTCAAGGCGTTCCGCCCAAAGCGACTTATCCTCACTTTTCACGGCTCGGAAATTTTGAAATTCCACCGCAGCCCCCTCAAGCGCGTCCTCGCCCGCAGCCTCATCCGCCACGCCACGCGCATCAGCACGCTCACCAACTACACCCACCAGCTCCTCTGCGCTCATTTTCCCGAGGCGATCGGAAAAACTTTTCTTACCCCCGGTGCGCTTCGCTCCGATTTCGCCATTGTGCCAGCCCCGCCGCCGGCCACGCAGGACAAAATCGTCATCCTCACCGTCGGCCGCCTGCACCCGCGCAAGGGCCAGTTTGCCACCCTGCGGGCGCTGCAATCCCTGGATCCGCGCTTCCGGGCGCAGATCGAATACTGGCTCGTCGGGGGTTCCAATCGCGGGAACTATGAACGCGCGCTGCGCTTTTCCGCCGCGCAATCCGATTTCCCGGTGCGTTTCTTTGGCAGCGTGCCCGATGATGAGCTCGACCGCATCTACGATCACGCCGCGATCTTTGCCATGACCAGCATTGATCACGATTGCAGCATTGAGGGCTTCGGCCTCGTTTATCTTGAGGCGGCCGCACACGGCCTGCCAACCGTCGGACACACCATCGGCGGCGTCAACGAAGCCGTGGTGGACGAGGTTACCGGCCTGCTCGTGCCGCCAGACCGCCCCGCGCAGCTCACCGCCGCCTTCGAACGCCTCATCACCGATCCCGCGCTCCGCCACCGCCTCGGCGATGCCGGCCGCAAGTGGGCGACGCGCAACTGCTGGCGCCAGTCGGCCAACCTGCTTTTTAAGCAAACGCCAGTTGAAGTGAGCTGATTCGGTCCTCGTTGGCGTAAAAAAAATTGCCCCGGCGCCGGGGGCCGTTTGTCTCGCCGCATGTTCCAATCGCGCTCGCAACTCACGGTCCGCTATGCCGAGACCGACATGATGGGCATCGTTTATCATGCGAACTATCTGCCGTGGTTCGAAATCGGCCGCACCAACCTCCTCAAGGAAAATGGCCTGCCCTACCGCCAGCTCGAAGCCGACGGCTACCGCCTGCCCGTGCTCGAAGTCACCGCGAAATTCCTGCGCCCCGCGGTTTACGACGACGCGCTCACCATCGTCACCACCCTGCGCGAAAAACCGGTGCTCCGCATCAAACTCGAGTATGAAATCCGGCGCGGCCATGAACTCCTCGCCACCGGGCATTCGCTGCACGCCTTCATCAACTTCCAAGGCGAGCCCGTCCGTCCGCCCGAGGCCTTCACGAAGAAAATGAATGAAATTTTTTCCGCCGGGAAAACCCCGGAATAATCATTAGTCACTCGTCATTGGTCATTCGCGCCCTGCGCGTATTCTTCGAGTACCACCGCCTCCGTCTCCGCCGCGCGCGCCACCGCCAAAATTTTTTCGGCCGAATCTGTCAGCCGGAATACCGCCCAGACCGCGTGCGCCCGCACGATGGGCGAGGCATGGCCCGCCAGGCGCGCCAGCGGCTCCAGCAAATCCACATCGCCCGAGTTTCCCGCGACGACGCACGCATTGCGCAATAGCCCGGCGAGCTTCACCCGCTTGATCGCCGTACCGCGAAACACCTCCGCGAACCGCGCCGGCGTCAGCTCCAGCAGGTCGCGCAGCGAAAGCTCCGCGATTTCGCCGCGCGCCGCCAGCAGCACGCTCCGCGCCGTGCGCGCAAAACGGTTCCACGGACACACATCGAGGCAAATATCGCAGCCATAGATGCGCGTGCCGATGCCCGGACGGAATTCCCGCGGGATGATCCCGCGGTTCTCGATGGTCTGATACGAGATGCACCGCCGCGCATCGAGCACGCCCGGCCGCGGCAGCGCGCCCGTCGGGCACTCGTCCATGCATCGCGTGCACTTGCCGCAGAGCAGGCCCACATCATTTTCGTTTTCCGCCTTCCGCTTTTCGCTTTTCTTCGTTAGCGGCGCATCCGGCGCGAATTCCAATTTCGTCAAAATCGATGCGAGAAACAGCCAGTTCCCGAAACGCCGGGAGATCAACATCGTGTTTTTCCCGATGAAGCCCAGCCCTGCGCGCGCCGCCCAGCCGCGCTCCAGCACCGGCCCGGTGTCCACATAGTAGCGGTAGTCCGCGCTGCTCGCGTCGAAAATTTTTTCGATCTCCTTTCCCGCCGCCACGAGTCCCGCTTTCAGTGTCTCGTGGTAATCATCGTGCAACGCGTAGCGCGCCCACACCGGCCGCGCCGCGCCTTTCGCCTTCCGTTTTTCGTCGCGCCAGTAATTCACTCCCAGCAAAATCACCGATTGCGCACCCGGCAGCACGAGTTCGGGGTGCGCGCGCTTCTCCGCCGTGCGTTCCATCCACGCCATGTCCGCGTGCAGGCCCCCGTCGAGCCACGTGCGCAAGGCCTCCGCACCCGGTGCGGCTCCGGCCACCCGCGCAAACCTCACCTCGTCGAAACCGAGGGCGTGCAGTCGTTGCCGCAACTCCTCCTGCCGCGCGTCGGCCTTCATGGTTATTTCCCCGTCTGGCCAAAATCCGCCGCCTCGCGACGGTAGATGCGCATCACGTGACTAACGATGTCGTCCAGCGGCCGTGCATCGGTGAGGATGAGCGTGCCAGACCGACGGTAAATCGCCTCGCGCTGCGCATAAAGCTCGCGCAGCCGGGCCTCGGGGTTTTCCACGTTGAGCAGCGGACGGTGAGAATTGCCCGCGGTGCGCTCCAGAATCGTCTTGATCGATGCCTGCAGGCAGATGACCACGCCTTTTTTCTGCAGCAGCTCCAGCAGGCCCGGCTGCGCCACCAGCCCGCCGCCGCACGCCACGACCGTGCGCGACGACGGATGCCCCCGCTCGATGAATTCGCGCTCCAGCAAGCGAAACACCGCCTCGCCTTCCTCGGCGAAGATGCGGGCCACCGGCTTGCCGCGCTGGCGCTCGATTTCGTGGTCGCTGTCGAGCAGCGCAAAGCCCAACCGCTGCGCCGTGATGCGGCCGACCGTCGTCTTGCCCGTGCCCATGAAACCGACGAGGTAAAGGTTGGCGTCAGAAATGCTCATGAGTAATACCGTGAAGTAACGCGCTTCAGCCCGCGTTGCCAAACTAGAAAAACTTAGATTCTGCGCGCATTTGCGTTTCCCTTCATTGCCTGACAGCCCTCTTCTCCGCCAGCGCGCTTCACCGTCCACCACATGAAACTTCACGTCTCCCACCTCACGCGTTATGATTATGCGCAGAGTGTCCACTTCTCACCGCACCTGCTCTACCTGCGCCCGCGCGAGACGCCCCTCCTGCGGGTGAACAGCTTCGGCTTCAACCTGGCACCCGAAGCCAAGCTGGTCTGGACGCGCGACTCGCACGACGTCCTGCTCGCGTGGGCTTATTTCTGGGCGCCAGCCGCCGCCTTCAATATCCGCAGTGAATTCGAGGTCGAGACGTTCGACACCAATCCCTTCGATTTCATCCTTAAAAACTACGCCGCCAAATTCCCCTTCAACTACGAGCCGCTCGAAAAATTCAACCTCACCCCCTATCTCGCCCCGCCCTTTGCCGAGACACAGTCCCTCCTCCGCCACTGGCTCGACGAGCACTTTATCGACCGCCCGGTCGAGACCACACCCTTTCTCACCGCGCTCAACGAACTCATTTACGATACCCTTCATTACCTCTCCCGCCACGAGACCGGCATCCAATCCTCGCGCCGCGCGGTCGAGGTTTTTTCCGATGAAGACGAGCGTGTTGGTGCGCGGGTCGGCGCCCCAGGGGCGGTCGAACTTTGCATCGAAGAGCATGTGCACGCCTTGGAAAACGAGGCGCTTGTCCGAGCCTTTCACGCTGAGCACGCCTTTCATGCGGTAGATGTCGCCGCCTTTGGTGCGAAGCAGCTCGCTGATCCAATCGTTGAGCTTCTTGGAGTCGAGGTCGCCGGGCGAGGTGAGGCCGACGCTGGCGACGTCGTCCTCGTGCGAATGGTTGTGCTCATAGTCCTGCTGCCAGCCGGGGCGCGCATTTTCACCCACGACCTGAATGTGGAACGGCTCCTCGCCGCAGCCTTCGAAGGCCATGTAGAAACCGGGCTGGTCGATTTTTAATTTGTAGCGGCCGGAGCCCTCGTCGAGCAGGAGGCGCTGGAGCGTGCCGCCGGGCGCGATCGTGTCGCCGGACTTCGCGCGATTTTCCCAGTCGGCAAAAACAAGCACCGCCGCGTCGCGGGTGGTTGCGAGGTCTTTTTCGTCGAGCGACTTCACCGGCAGGATGGCGACGTCGAGTTCGTTGGCATTGCCATTGTGGTGGTGATGATGGTCGTGATCCCCGTGGTCATGATCTTGCTCATGTCCGCAGTGGCCAATCACGAGTTCGTGCGTGCCGGCGGGTAGCGCGTAAGCGCCGGCCCACTCGAAGGGGTACTGCGGCTGCATGAACTTCGGATCGAGCTCGGTGGCGCGCGAGAGATTGAAACCGCCGACGTCGAGGACGGCGGAGAGCGGGACATTGGAATTTTGCGCGCGGTAGACCTTGGCCGCGGCGTTCATCTTGCGGATGCGCGCCTCGAGTTGGTTGAGCTCGGCCGGGGGAACGAGGTCGGTTTTGTTGAGGATGAGCACGTCGGCAAAGGCGATTTGCTTTTTTGCCTCGGGCGAATCGTCGAGGTGCTGCCAGATGTGCTTCGCATCCACGACGGTGACGATGCTGTCGAGGCGGAAGCGCGTGCGCATTTCGTCGTCGGTGAAAAACGTCTGGGCGACGGGGCCGGGGTCGGCGAGGCCGGTGGTCTCGATGAGGATGCCGTCGAGGCGGTCCTTGCGCTTCATCAGGCGGCCGAGGATGCGGATGAGGTCGCCGCGGACGCTGCAGCAGATGCAGCCGTTGTTCGTCTCGAAAAGTTCTTCCTCGCTGGAGATGACGAGCTGGTTGTCCACGCCGACCTCGCCGAACTCGTTTTCGATCACGGCGAGTTTCTTGCCGTGCTGCTCGGTGAGGATGCGGTTGAGCAGGGTGGTCTTGCCGGCGCCGAGGAAGCCGGTGAGGACGGTGATCGGGATGGGTGTGTCGGGCATGACGGAAGCCAGTTATCTTCCATCAAGAAGCGCAACGATGCAACTGGCTTCCTTGAACATCCAACATCCAAAATCCAACGCTCAACCTCCAAGTCCTGACACGGAACCAGAAATACCAAATGCAATAAATGACCAATGACAAATGACCAATAACCAAACTACGGCCCCCAGGTCGAGTAGAGCGCGAGATACCAGAGCGTATGATGGTCGCCGGAGAAACTGCGGCCGGTGCTGAAGAGCAGGCTGATGTTTTTGGTGAAGTTGAGGTAGCCGCCGATATTTGCGGCCGCGTGTTTGTCTCCTGCACCACACGATATTTTATCCCGAACTCCGTGTCGCCCTGTCCGGAGGTCCATGACTGGCGTCCAAGAGACGGTCTTGCGTGAGAATGCAGCCGGCGGGTCTTTCAAGGCTCGCGAATCGTCAGCTTGGGAAACCAGCGGCGGAAGTCATCAGGATTTCGGGTGATCAGGCCATCGCGGTTCGCTGCAAATCCTCCGATCAGAAGATCAGCCACGGGTCGTTTGGGAATTTTGTGCGCACGGCGGGCCGTGACGTAGGAATTCCACGCGGCATGGGCGGCTTCGGTGTCGGCGGTTGTCCAGGGTTCGCTGTGTGAGATTCCGGCCTGATCGAGGAAATTCTTTTGTTCGGCCAGGTCGCCCGCGAAGGCAGCGGACAATTCAATCATGGTGACCGGGCTGACAGCCAGTCTGTCGGACAGCAATTTTTCCAAAAGTTTGGCCGATCCTTTGCCGAACTGTGGATCATTCTCAAACACATCCAAGATGACACAGGTATCGACGATCCAGGTCATTTTCTGGTTTCGCCTTCACGCAGCTCGGCCATCCAGTCGCTGGTCCGGCGCCGCGGCCCTTTCCGGATTTTTTGCGCGTAACCGAGCACGGACATTGGCCCGGGTGGGGCGTCCGCTGTGACTGTCACACGAAACTCCCGGTCGGAAATTCGTTCCCAACTGAATCGTTGTCCCGGATGCAATTTCATCGACTTTCGCAGGCGGGCGGGGACGGAAATCTGTCCACGATCGGTCAAGGTGGATTCACTCATTCCTTAAAATTATCATGTAGAACTATCATGTCAAGTCGGTGTGGACTCCTTGAACGTCCAATATCCAAGTCCTGACGCGGAACCAAAAATACCAACTACCAAATACTAACTGCAAATTACGACGAATGACCAATTACTGCACGGTGCGCAGTTGCACACTGTCGATGAGGCGGTCTTGGGCGAGGATGTCGGTGGCGATGATGATTTTGTCGCCGCGCTTGATGCGGCCCGAACGGGTGAGGAGCGAGATGGCGCTTTCGATCGTGTCGTTGGGTTCGGACGCAAATGGCATGAGGAACGGCTCGACGGCGCGCAGCAGGTGGAGCTGGCGGAAGGTCTCGATCGTCGGGGCGAAGGCCAGGATTGGCGCGCGCAGGGGCCGCAGCGAGGCGAGGCCACGCGCCATGAAGCCCTGGCGGGTGAAGGTGAGCAGCACGCTGCCGGAGATCTCGTTGGCCATGACCACGGCCGAGTGGAGGACTTTCAATTTGTCCGAAACCGCCTTGTCCAGCTCGACCGACTTGCCGGTCTCGGCTTCGTCGGCCTCGACGCGGCGGGCGATCTTGTCGAGCACCTCGATACATTCAAGCGGGTAGAGGCCAACGGTGGTTTCGCCGGAGAGCATGACGCAGTCGGAGCGTTCGAAAACGGCGTTGGCGACATCGGTGATTTCGGCGCGCGTGGGCATGGGCTGCGAGATCATCGACTCGAGCATGTGGGTGGCGATGATGACCGACCGGCCATGGGTGAGGCAGGCCTGCACGGCGCGGCGCTGGATGATGGGCAGCTCTTCATACGGCACCTCGATGCCGAGGTCGCCGCGAGCGACCATGAGCGCGTCGCAGGCCTGCACGATTTCATCGAGATGGGCGATGGCGGACTGGTCCTCGATCTTGGCAATGATTTTAGCGCGCGACTTTTGCTCGCGCAGGAAGTTGCGCAGGTTTTCAACATCAACCGCCGTGCGCACAAACGAAAGGGCGATGAAATCGATACCTTCCGCCAGGCCGACGAGCGTGTCGGCATGGTCCTTTTCCGTGAACGAAGGCAGGTTGACCTTGATGCCGGGCAGATTGATGTGGCGGCGCGATTTGAGTTCGCCCGCCGTGAGAACCTTGCAGCGGATGCGGGCGGCGTTTTTCTCCAGCACTTCGAGGCGGATGAGGCCGTTGTCGACCAACACGGTGTCGCCGATTTTGATGTCGTTGACGAGGTCGCGGTAGTTGACGTCCACCGAGCGGATTTCCTCGGTGTGTTCGCCGCCGACGCTGGGCCTGACGGTGAAATCAAAAATCTCACCCGGCTTCAGTTCGATGGGCGCGGTCAGGTCGCCAGTGCGAATCTCCGGGCCTTTGATGTCCATCATGATGGCGATGTCGCGGCCGACGCGCTGGCCGACGGCGCGGATGCGGCGGATCATGGTGCGCGTCCACTCATGGGTGCCGTGGGCCATGTTGAGACGGGCGACGTCGGCGCCGGCGCGGATGATTTTCTCGAGCATTTCCTCGCTCTCGGTGGCGGGGCCGAGGGTGAAAATGATTTTTGTGCGGCGGGAAAGGTCAGGGGACGCGGGAACGGTCATAATGTTGGTTGCCGGGAATGCCGGGTTTGTGCCTGACATGATAAATAGAAACGGGCGGCGCTTTAGGAAAAATCGTCAAAAGGCGTGCCGTCGCCGGGGGCGACGATGGACAAGGTGCAACCGAGCATGGCGCGCACGGTGGCAAAGGTCTTTTCGATGGCTGCAGTGCTGTTGCAGTCGCGTGACAGGTGCGCGAGGTAGATGCGGCGCCAGCGTGGGCTGGCCACGGACTCGAGCAGTTCACGCGCGCGGTCGTTAGAGAGGTGGCCGTGACGGCCGCTGATGCGCTGCTTGGTGGCCCAAGGGCGCTTTTGGTCCGCCTTGAGCAACTCGGGACAGTAATTGGCCTCGACGACGAGCACGTCGGCTTCCCGGATGCGTTCATGGATATGCTGCGGCGCGTGGCCGAGGTCGGTGAGCCAGGCGAGCGCGCGGCGCGGCGAGAGCAGGCTGCCTTCTTCGCCGTGCGAGAACAGGAAGCCCACCGGTTCATGGGCATCGTGCGGCACGGCGAAACTCTCGATTTCCAGGTCGCGGAAGCTGAAGTGCGTGCCGGTTTCGAACAATTGCCAGGCGGGGCGGTGCTTGAGGCCGGCCTGCGCGGCGCGGGCGGTGGCGGCGTTGGCGAAGATTTTTATATGGGGAAACTTTGCGAGGCCGCCCAGGCCGGTGGCATGATCGCCGTGTTCATGGGTGAGAAAGATGGCATCGATGCGGTCGAGGGACTCGTCATGTGCAGCCAGCAGTTCGCCCAGGCGGCGGGTGGAGAAACCGGCGTCCACCAGCACG
>Ga0207024_10270_pt1 | contig 12970 bp, 11 predicted proteins | sample Alteio_BWMinCont_44_FD_153470 | JGI IMG/M metagenome (GOLD analysis project Ga0207024, IMG submission 153470) | Enriched cells from forest soil in Barre Woods Harvard Forest LTER site, Petersham, Massachusetts, United States -... | ecosystem: Environmental > Terrestrial > Soil > Temperate forest >...
GGCGTTGCGCGAAAGGCCGAGGGCGCGCGCGGCCTGACTCTTGTTACCGTTGGCACGGCGGAGCGCTTCGCGAATGGTTTCGTCTTCCCACTGTTCCAGCGTCATGCCCTGAGGCAGGACGTGCGGCGTACTGCCGGACGAAGAGCGCGCGGCATGGTCATCGAGATAAATGTCCGCGACGTCGAGCGTTGCGCCGGAGGAAAGAGTCACGCCGCGCTCGATAATATTCTGCAATTCCCGGATATTTCCCGGCCAGTGATACTCCATCATTTTGTGGAGCGCTTTTGGCGTGATGCCGGTAACGGGTTTCGCCGATTCCTTGGCGTAACGTTCCAGGAAAAAGGCGGCCAGCGCGGGAACATCTTCCTTGCGATCGCGCAACGGCGGAATGTCAATCGCCACTACATTGAGGCGGTAATAGAGGTCTTCGCGGAACGTGCCTTCCTCGAGAGCCGCGCGTAGGTCGCGGTTGGTCGCCGCAACCAGGCGGACATCCACCTTGTGCGTTTTGGTGCCGCCCAGCCGCTCGAATTCGCGGTCCTGCAGCACGCGCAAAAGTTTGACTTGAATCGCCCCCGGAACATCGCCGATTTCATCCAGGAATAGCGTGCCTTTGTCGGCCAGCTCGAATTTTCCAAGCTTGGTGCCCGAAGCGCCGGAAAACGCGCCCTTTTCGTATCCGAACAGTTCGCTCTCCAGCAAATTTTCGGGAATCGCCGTGCTGTTGATTTTGATGAAGGGGCCGGAGGAGCGCTGCGAATGTTCGTGGATGGCGCGCGCGATCAAATCTTTTCCCACGCCGCTTTCGCCGCCGATCAGGACCGTGGAATTCGTGGGCGCAACGCGCTCGACCAGCGCCAGCACAGCCTGCATTTTGTCGCTCTGCGCGACGATGTTGGCGTAGGCATAGCGGCGCCCAAGCGCTTCGCGCAGGTCGCGGTTTTCCTCGCGCAGACGGTGAGAATCGAGTTCCTTGCGGATAATCAGGACAAGTTCGTCAAGCGAAAACGGCTTGGTAATGAAATCGCTCGCGCCAATTTTCATCGCTTCCACGGCGGCCTCGACCGTGCCGTGCGCCGTCATCATCACCACCGGAAGCGCGGCGTTCACACGCTTCACGGCCTGCAGAAATTCCAGGCCGCTCATTCCCGGCAGGCGCAGATCGGTGACCACGAGATCCGGTTTCTCGCGAATCAGAATCTGCAGGGCCGTCTCCGCATCCCCCGCCGAGTGCACCGCAAAACCTTCTTCGCCAAGCTGCAGCTCCAGCAGCCGCCGCATTTTGGTTTCGTCCTCGACAATGAGAATCGTCGCTTTTTCCTGGCGTGTGGTCATATGGGCTTTTGTAACACAGCCACTCCTGGCTGTGCGGTTTTGTGGGCCAAAGATACGCCAACAATTTAACCGCGATCGCAAAAACCGCACAGGCAAGAGTGCCTGTGCTACTCAAGACAATCGGGTAGCCAGCATTGTGCCAGTCCGCCGGCTCGGAAGTGAAGCCGCAAATCGCGTGCGTTGGTATGTGGAAGATGGGCGTGTGGTTCCGCCCGATACCTGTTTATCGGGGTTGAAAATCGGCGCTTTTTTGGACCTATAAGACGAAGATCCGGGTCATTCAATTGGCTCGGTGTGGTACCCCGCGACCACGCCCTTGTCGTTGATGCTTCGCAGAACCGTCCCGTAGCTTTTGCCCGGGCTATCGATCTTCGTGAAGTTCCCGCGTCTGTCGCGCACAAAACCGCGAGGAAATCCGCTAGAGTCAGAATAGTATCCAGCCACCGAGCCATCCGAGTTGATGCCATAGGCGAAGGTCCCGTAGACGGCCTTTGGGACGTCGAACGTGGTAATCAGGCCGTGCGGGTCGCGGACAAAGCCGTGGTTCAGGAATTGGGCGTCGGCGAAGTAGCCCGTGATTGCGCCGTTGTCGTTGATGCTGAAGGCGAAGGTTCCGTGGACGGCCCCAGGGGCTTCAAAAGACGTGAATGTACTGTCGTTTTCGCGGACAAAGGCATGACTCACAAAGCTGGCGTCCAGGAAATTGCCAATGACGGCGCCGTCCTCGTTAATGCCCAGGACGTTGGCCCCGATGAACAAACCAGGAGCAAGACCCGGAATATCAAAAATGACAAAGTTTCCGTGCGGGTCGCGCACAAAGCCGTGGCTGGCCGTGGCTGTGTCCACGTAAAAACCGGCGACCGCGCCATCATCATTAATGGATTGCGCCAGGGTTCCGCCCAAGGCGACGTTGCCGGCGCCCGGGGAATCGAAGAGGGCAAAATTTCCGTGAATGTCCCGCACATAGCCGTGGTTCACAAAGTTGGCGTCGAGGAAGCTGCCCGTGACCGCGCCTTTCGCGTTGATGCTTAATGCGGTGGTTCCGTTGACTGAGCCCGGGGCGTCGAACAGAGTGACTGCGCCGCCCTTTTGCCCCGCGAAGGCGTGATACGAGTTGAAGGCATCAACATAGTATCCGGTGAATGAGCCCGTCCCATTGATGCTCTCGGTAAGGGCCCCATAGCTGGCAGCGGAAATATCAAACGTGGTGAGTGAACCCGAGTTTGTGAAGGCGCCCAAAATGCGCGCTTCGCGGCCCGACCCCGGGACGCACCCACTGGAATTATTCGACCAAATCTGCTGGATCCTCCATTTGCTGTTCTCCAACGGGATCCAAGTCTGGAAGGTATAGGCGCAGGGGTCGCCAATCTCATTTCCCCCAGAGGCGCCCGGAGTGTACCAGGCATCGAGATTTGGGTCCGTAATTGTCTCCATGAACTCATGAGCGGTAATGCTGGTCATGGAGCGCGAGCCGCCGGAAAGAATACTAGGAGTAAAATCCGGATCTAACTCCGCGATCCCGCAGCCCGACTGGATGCTGGTAGTGTTCGGCACGTAGGCATAGTGGATCAGTGTGCCGTCCGAACTGGGAACATCGTTGTGATAACCGCAAGCTGGGAAATCGGGCGGAAAATTAGAAGTGTAGACAAAGTAGATCGCCGTGGGATCCGCCTTAATGCCCACGTCCACAAGGAGGTTCGGGACACCCGCGGCGATGACGTCATTCCCCTGGGCGTCAAAAAAGTTAGACGGCGGGGGCGAAACTTCGTAGAAATTGCCGCCAAACCGTGTGTTGGCCTTGCCACCGAGCATGTACTGGTCGGCAATATGGAGAAATGCCGAGCCGTCCAGGTGCTCCAGGAAATCATCGAGAGTGTCCGTTGCGTCGGATGGGAAATCGGAAGACTTTCCCCACCATATCGCATATGTAGTGCTGCTCGGCAGCACCGCGCCGCCGTTATACACCATGTTCGGCGGACCCGCGACGGGAGCGGCGGCCGCAACGCTCATGCCGCTCGAGCGATGAATTCCGATATGATGCTGTTGTTGAGCTCCGCGCATCGCCTGAGCGTTGGCCTGCGTCACCAAAAAGCTCAAAACTGTAAGTAAAACCGCGGCACATAGAAGTACTTGCTTGAGGGCACGCATAGAGAATCCTCCGAACTAGTCTGGAAGTGGGGCCGATGGTGCGAAGCCGAGGACCGGCTCCACAGGACTTTGGCTTCAGACAGTGTTATTGTCAAGTAATATTAACAAACAGCGAGCTATAGAACGTATAGAACCATGTTTTGATTTTTGGCCGCGAGTGATTTGTTCTCCGGATTACCCGGCGCCAGCCGCGGCGATTGGAAGTTGTCTCTGCAGATGCTGTCCCGATCGCGTTGACAAACGCATCGGTGGACGGGCACAATGATTTTGCCTCGCAACACCCGCAATAGTGCCCGAATGGCGGAATTGGCAGACGCGCTAGCTTCAGGAGCTAGTTCTCGCAAGGGAGTGGAGGTTCGAGTCCTCTTTCGGGCACCATTTTTCAAAGTGACTGGTAATTGGTGACTGGTGAAAGTCTGTCTTCCTGCCTTTCTTACGCCTTCGATTGATGCTACTTTCTACCCGGGAACAGAATTGTCGCGGAAAATTCCATGAGCGAGCATTTTGTGTTTCACGATTTGCGCGAGTTGTTTGCGAAGGCCAACGAGGAGAAATCCGGCGATCAATTGGCCGGGATTGCCGCGCGATCCGAGCGCGAGCGCGTTGCGGCCAAGCGTCAACTGGCGAACCTCTCCCTTGCTGAAATTGTTCGCCAACCCCTGATAGATCCCGACAACGACGATGTCAGCCGGCTGCTGCTCGAATCCTTCGAGCAGCAGCGATTTCAGTCCATCCAGAGCATGACGGTCGGCGAGTTCCGCGAATTCATTCTGGAAGATTCCACCAGCGAAGAGCAGCTGAAACAAATCCAGTGGGCGATTGTTCCCGAGATTGCCGCGGCGGCCGCCAAGATCATGAGCAACAAAGACCTCGTACTGGCCGCGTCGAAAATCAGGAATGTGACGCGCTGCCGGAACACCATGGGCGAACGAGGAGTGCTGGGGATTCGCATTCAGCCGAATCATCCGGCCGATGATATCGGAGGTATTTTGCTGGCCGCGTTTGAGGGATTACTTTACGGATGTGGCGACGCAGTGATTGGCGTGAATCCTGCGTCGGATTCAGCGGACACCACGGCCGCTATCTTGCATGCACTGGCCCGGTTGATAGACGCTTACGGCGCGCCCACGCAATCGTGCTGCCTCGCGCATATCACCACGCAACTGGAAGCCATGCGCCGCGGCGCTCCCGTGGATCTGCTCTTCCAATCCATTGCCGGGACCGAAGCGGCGAATCGAAGTTTTGGCATCACTCTCGATATGCTGTGCGCAGGGCGCGAACAGGTGATGGAGCATCATTCACGACGAGACGTTGCCTGGAAGGGCGACGACGTAATGTATTTCGAGACCGGCCAGGGCAGCGCACTTTCCGCCAACGCGCATCATGGGATTGATCAACTGACGCTGGAAGCCCGCGCCTACGGCGTGGCACGCGTGTTCCATCCGTTCCTGGTGAATAGCGTGGTGGGTTTTATGGGCCCGGAATATCTCCACGATGAACGGCAGATTATTCGCGCGGGCCTCGAAGATCACTTTATGGGAAAGCTTCTCGGGCTCCCGATGGGTTGCGACGTGTGTTACACGAACCATGCGGCGGCCGATCAGAATTCAGCCGACAATCTGTTGCTGCTCCTGGCCGCCGCCGGCTGCAATTATTTTATGGGCGTGCCGGGCTCGGACGACGTGATGCTGAATTATCAATCCACCAGCTATCACGATGCGCTGGCCGCAAGAAAACTGTTTCATCTGCGGCCCGCGCCGGAGTTTCTGGCGTGGCTGCAAGCGATTGGAATTTTCCGGGACGCCGAGCCGGTGTTGTTCGATGCTGCCGCGCGGGGCCAGTTAATACAGGGACTCGAATCTTCACTGGGAGAGATTGTTTAGATGGCCGGAGACTCGGATTTATTTCTGGAGCGTGATTTCCCCGAAGTGCTGCGGAAAATTCGCGAGCGCACGCCTGCTCGTATTTTTCTGGGCCGCGCCGGCGCAGCTTACCGCACCGGCGCGCAATTGGAATTACGCAAAGCCCACGCGGCCGCGCGCGACGCCGTGCAAGCTGAGATCCAACTCGATACCGCGTTTGGCGAACAGTTCGTGAATCAATGGAATTTGTTTGAAGTTTCAACCGAAGCGCGGTCCAAGGCGGAATTTCTTCTGCGGCCGGACCTCGGACGCATCTTTTCCGGGGAGACGAAGCGGGAAATTTCCAAGCGCTGTTCGCGAGGCGGCGATATTCAGATTGCTATCGGAGACGGACTGTCCGTATCCGCGATTTCCGCGCAAGTACCGGCGCTACTGCCAATGCTTTATGACGGAGCGCGGGCGCGCGAATGGTCCATTGGCAACACATTCGTGATTCGTCACTGCCGGGTCGGAATTCTCAACGAAATCGGGGAAATTCTCGCTCCAAAAGTGGCGATGCTATTGATTGGCGAACGCCCGGGCCTGGCAACGGCGGAAAGTTTGTCGGCGTATATGGCCTACCGGCCTGGTGCGGGTCACACGGACGCCAACCGGAATCTCATTTCAAATATTCACGCGCGCGGAATAAGCCCACGGGCAGCGGCCGATCGCATTCTAAATCTTGCGGCGCAGATGATGACGGAAGGGATGAGCGGATTTGAAGTCAAAGAACGGTTGACCCCCGTAAGCAAGTCTTCGGCGATCCCGGAATAGAAATTTAAATCTTCGTACATTCCAGGATTTCACGAAAAAAACCGCACCCTTCACAATGATCGTGAAGGGTGCGGCACCTGCAAAATATTCGATCACGGCTTGGGAACGCTGTTGATCGTCTTCAAAATGCGAGAAACGATCTGGTAGGGATCGCCTTCGGAGTTCGGCCGGCGATCTTCCAGATAGCCCTTGTAACCGTTCTTGATGAAGTGAATCGGCATGCGGACGGAAGCGCCACGATCCGAGAGACCATAACTGAACTTATCAATGGCTTGCGTTTCGTGCAGGCCGGTCAAGCGCAGATGGTTATCCGGGCCATAGACAGCGATGTGATCGGCAACGTGGTCGGAGAACGCTTTCATGAGGGATTCAAAGTAGGCCTTGCCGCCCACTTCGCGAATGTATTTCGTCGAGAAGTTGGTGTGCATGCCCGAACCGTTCCAGTCGCCCTTGATGGGCTTGCAGTACAGCTGCATATCCACTTCGTATTTCTCGCACAGCCGCATCATCAAATAGCGCGCGGTCCACATATCGTCCGCGGCTTTGGCTGAGCCCTTGGCAAAAATCTGGAATTCCCACTGGCCTTTGGCGACTTCGGCGTTGATGCCTTCATGATTGATGCCGGCGGCAAGGCAGAGTTCCAGATGCTCTTCGACGATCTGGCGGGCGATGCTGCCCATATATTTGTAGCCAACACCGCAGTAGTATGGGCCTTGCGGACCGGGGTAGCCGTCTTTCGGGAAGCCCAGAGGACGCCCGTCTTTATACAGGAAATATTCCTGTTCAAAGCCAACCCAAAAATCAGGGTCGTTCTCGATGGTAGCGCGCATATTGCTGGGGTGCGCGGTGCCGTCAGCGTGCATGACTTCGCTGAGAACAATATAAGCATCCTTGCGGCTGGCATCCGGGTACAAAGCTACTGGTTTTAGCACGCAGTCAGAACTCTTGCCTTCGGCCTGCATGGTCGAGCTGCCGTCAAAACCCCAATTCGGAATTTCAGCAAGCGTGGGCGGATGGTCATACGCTTTCATCTGCGTCTTGCCGCGCAATTCAGGTACGGGCGTCTTGCCGTCCAGCCAGATATATTCAAATTTGTATTTGGTCATAACTTTTTGGTGAATCTCCTTATCAAGAATTCATAAAGATTTACTTCAGGGACGCGCTGAACGACCCAAACCGCCTGCCAGCGAACGCGTAGAATATCTCGCCACTCGCGGTCCGTCAAATCGAAGTTATCTTTCGATAGGTTCGCTTTTTGTGATTCCTGATTGTGGGAACAGGGCTCGCATTCGAGCCCGTCCATTCGCAATTCCCGCGGATCGGGCGCTTAAATCTGTGAATAGGGAGTTGGCGTGAGAATCAGATTCGTAATATTGGAAACAATCGGCTCAAAGGCATACTTCGGCTGTGTCGAATACGCCTTCCAGTCATCGGAGGCGCGGAAAGCGGCCCACTGCTTGTCGCGCGTGGCCAGGCTGTCAAAGCACAGCATGTAGGTAAGACTGGGGAGGCGCGGGCCGATCAGCGTCTCGCTGTAGAAAATCTGCTCGAATCCATTCTTGGCAAAAATATCCGCTTCCCCCGACTGCATCATCTCGACTTTGCGGCGATGATCCTGGTCGGTTGCGCCTTCATAAATGCGCAGCTCGAAAACTCGCGGGCCGTGCGTGGGCGTCGCTGCCGGAACGATGAGTTTTGGCCATTTCTCAAATGCCTGCAGGAACGTGCTGGCCATCCGATCGAACGCAGGTTCGCGAGCGGGAGCCGTGAGGAACGCCGCGCCTGCCTTGGTGTATTCAGCGTCCTGCCCTAGCCGCGTTTCCACGGTGGCCAGCGCTTCCGCCGACTGCCCTGGCATCAGAACGTAAATCGAGGGCGTGTCCGGCCCAATGGAAATATCGAATACGCCGACGGGACCAATACCTTGGCGGGTGAGCGCGGGGATCAGCGCGTCACGAAAAAAATCATCGCACAGCTTGCGTTGCGGCCCGCTATTGAAGTGGTAGCGTCGAAGCTGGTAGAACTCACGCCCTTTTCCAGGAGCAGCCCCTTGCGCTGCGCCTTCCGCAGTTGTGATCGCACCCCCTTGCGCGGTGACCGCGAGCGCGGATGCGGCCAGTGATGCAGCCAGAAAATTTCGTCGTTCCATGAAAATCCTCCTGTATGAACGAGTATTTTTGCCGTATGTGTCCCGCCGGGCTGCCGTTCCAGGCAGGTATCCCTTTTCAGTGTTAGTCCAAATAAGCAAACAAAGCCACTCGCCTGATTTGCAGCGTATCGTCACACAATTTATTGTAGCTGTCCATGCCGAGAAGGCGAAAATGATCCATATCGGAACATCTTTGTACAGCGATCTATTTATATCTACATCTATTGCTTGACAGATTAATAGTGCTTGGCATAGCCTATGAAACCTTTTGACGATCTCGGAGAGGGCCACTGATTGAACGAAAGTTTTGAATTTGAAAGGCGCCGCCAGGGGAGCCGCGTGCACATGCGCGTCCCCGTTGAAGTTCGTTGCACGACGGCGGATGGCAGGCGCCTGGAAGAAAAAACACACACTGCGGTTGTAAGCGTGCAAGGAGCCATGGTGCAAATGTCTTGCATGGTGGAAATGGGCGCGGAGATGGAGATCACGAACCATTTTTCGCAGCAGACCGCCAAGTTTCGCGTGGTGTGGGCAAGAAACGCCGAGGATAGCGGTTCGTGGGAAATTGGCGTGGAATCGCTGCAACCGCTGGGCGACTTCTGGGGAGTACGTTTTCCGCCGCGAGGTGATTCCAGCAGACTTTCTTAATTTGACAATTCAGGATAGTGCTATAATCCAGCCAGATTCTTGCAGTCGAAGAGCGGTACGAGTACGAATCGCAGTTCCCCTTTCCACCCAGTGCCGTTCTTGCAGGGAGGAAAATCATGTACGAAATTCAATCACTAACCTTGACGCTGCTCATGATTTCGTGGGGTGTAATTACGGCGGCTTTGGCAGTTTTGGTCATTTATCGCGGGACGCTTTCGTCCCGGGAGGATGATCAAATCTTCATTGACGCCGCCGAGCAACATCATTACCAGGAGCAGGTGGCCATCATCGCGAAAATGAAGCGCTTGACCAAGCCGATCATCGCCTTGGCCGTGCTATCCGGCGCCCTGCTCCTTACCAGCGCCGGCCTTTGGATGTATAAAGGCTTCAAGAGTTTCTGAAGGCTTCCAGAGTTTCTACGGCCGAGCGGGCTGAACCGAATCGGCAGTGGGAGAAGGACTTGCCGAAGTAGAGTCCACGATGGAGGAATGATTTAAAACGATCACCCAATGATCGCCCTGCTTATTCAGGATTACTGTAGTGTGTCCGTGAAATAGGATAGTTTTGCCTTCCAGGACAGCCGAAAACACAAATTGATAGGTGGCCCAAGCGGTGTTGCCGGTCACTTTGATTACGGTATTGGACCTATCCATCCGCCCGCCGGGCACCTGCGCGCGCTGCGCCTGATAGGCCTTCAAGAAATTGTCCCACCCGATCACCGGGGGTTCCCAAGCGCCGCTCACAAAGACGACATCATCGGAATAGTATTTATGCAGGGAATCAATGTCGCCGATCTGCCAGTACCCCAGCGCCTCACCCACCGCCTTATCCACAGCTTGCGAATCCGGCAGGGGAGGAAATGTAGAACTGAGATCGGCATGCGCAGCTGCATCAGCTGCCGCGGCAGCCGCGGCTTTTTTCTTGTCTTTGCTCTTTTGCGCCGCAACGGATGCGGAGGAGGTGGTCAAAATCAATGCCAGAACCATCCAACCGGCGCGCGTTCCCAGGCGCTTTCTCGCGAACATTCTCATATTTCCCCCCGCCGTGAAGATAGCATGAACCTTTTTCGGAAGGCGTGGAATCCGTGGCGCCAGTGTCGTGCTAGTGCACTTTTTCATTTGCAGCCATCTGCGCGGGCAGAGCGATTTTGCAGGCAGTCCGATTGAAGAAGAAAAGCTGCGTAGGCTAGTCATTAAGTAAAGACAACTTGCCTCGCCGGTCCCGCGATGGAGACTGGCGAGGCAATCTCTGGTTTTCGGCTAGACTTGCGCCAAGCCGCCATCCACAAACAGTTCGGCACCAGTGACGTAGCTGCTTTCGTCCGACGCAAGAAATAAGACGGCTTTCGCGATCTCGTCAGCCGCGCCCATGCGCCCCATCGGCACGCCGGACGCGAACCCGGCCTTTATTTGTTGGATTTGCTCCTCCGAGGTCCCGAGTCCATTGAGGATCGGTGTGTCAATTGGGCCGGGACTAACGGCATTCACACGAATCTTGCGGTCTTTCAGGTCCGTGGTCCAGCTTCGGGCGAAGGAGCGTACTGCCGCCTTCGTCGCGCTGTACACACTGAACGCCGGGAAACCTTTGGACCCTGCCACCGAAGCGTTCAGAATGATGGAACCGCCGTCTTTAAATAAACCCAGCGCTTTTTGCACGGTGAACAATAGGCCTTTAACGTTGGTATTGAAGGTTTTGTCGAAATGCGCTTCGGTAATGTTCCCCAACGGGGCGAATTCACCGAGTCCGGCGTTGGCAAAAAGGATGTCTACGTGGCCCTTTTGCTGTTTTACCGCTGCATACAGGCGGTCGAGGTCCGCAAGGTTGGAGACATCGCCCTGAATGCCGGTAACATTCTTGCCGATTTGTTTTACCGCTGCGTCTAGTTCGGTTTGACGGCGGCCGGTGATGAAGACATAGGCCCCTTCCGCGACAAAGCGTTTGGCCGTGGCCAGGCCGATTCCGCTGTTCCCTCCGGTGATGACTGCGACTTTCCCTTCCAGTTTTCCCATGATGTTTCTCCTTTGCGCCTTTTGTACCTGCCGGTATATATATGTCACGCGGGAATGCCGCTGTCAAGACTTTTCTTACCGTTCGGTATGGAAGCCATGTTAAAATACTTTTATATGAAAGCAGCTGCAAGAAATGCCAAGCCTAAAGCCCCCCTGGGGCGTCCCCGTGCATTTGATCCGGAGGCGGCCCTGGAGCGCGCGTTGCAAGTATTCTGGCGAAAGGGCTATGAGGGCGCGTCCCTTTCGGATCTGACGAAAGCAATGCGCATCAACCGGCCCAGTCTGTACGCCGCGTTTGGAAATAAGGAAGCCCTCTTTTTCAAGGCGCTGGATCGTTATGTGAACGGGCGGGCTGGCCACGTGCGCGAAGCGTTGAATGAGCCGACTGCGCGCGCCGTTGTCGAACGGCTGTTACGGGGGACCGCCGACATGCCGTCCGACAAAAAGAATCCCGCGGGGTGTTTGTTGGTGCAGGGCGCGCTGGCATGTGGAGAGTCCAGTGAAAGCATAAAAAAGGAATTAATTTCGCGCCGCAAGGCAATCGAGGCCGTTATTCGCCAGCGTCTCGAGCGCGCGCAATCGGAAAACGACCTGCCGGCAGGTTCAGATCCCGCCATTCTTGCGCGTTACCTCGTAGCAGTCATTAACGGCATGGCGGTGCAGGCGGCAAGTGGAGCAAGCCGTGAAGATTTGCAGGGTGTCGCCGAGACGGCATTGCAGTCCTGGCCTGGCTGACGAGCGCGTCACTTAAATCGAGTCTTGCGGACAACGTCCAATCCGAAGGTGCCGTTTTCGTCGCGCAGAGCAAGTACGGAAAATTCCCGGTTCACCGTGTATTCGATCTGGATCACTTGATACTGGGTGGTTGTAACGTCGGTGATGTACGTAATCACCAATCCGCGGGAGACCTGCTGCTCGATGGTCACGCTGGCGATTGAATTTTGCTGCGTGTTCAGCCCAGAGACCGAGGGCCCGACACGGAAATGGCTGATCCCAAACAGCCGCTCTATGCGGCCGCCGAGTTGACTGGATATGGCTTCCGAAAGCAGTGTCGAGGCGCCCGCTCCGGGGTTCTGCCCGGTGGCGCTGCGCTGGTTGCTTTCCTGGCTTGTTTGCCCTAGAGCCAGCAATTCGACAATGTCGCTCGTGGGCAACGGCGGATCGGAACGATAGGCAAGAGTCATGCGGCTCGCGGGGCCGGTGAAATCCAGCGTAACTTCATATTGGCGAATGGTGGTGGTGGCCTCCACGTTCAATACTGGGTCCAGGCGGAATGGATTGGCGAAGTTGATGTCTCCGCGAGCAATGGTGTACTGATTGCCGCGAAAATTCATACCGCCGTTTAGCAGGTGAATGTGGCCGAGGAGAATGGGATGCTCCCACGTGCCGCGCAAACGCAGGCTCGCATCCGTCTGCAAGCGCGCCCCGGCCCACTCCATCCGCGAATCAGGACTGGACTCTCCCTGAATATCGAATTGTAGATTTCGCAGAAATGGAGAGGCGGTGTTCGGCCCGCTCACGGGTTCCTTGGAGGATGCCATAAACGCGGCCAGGTCAGATCCTTCGGCCAGCAGCAGACGGTCAAGCACAATGCGGCCAGAAAGCGTCGCGGCCTGCTCGTTGCCGGAAAGCCGCAGTGTTCCTTCCATCAGCCAGCTCATTCCCACGGGGTAACGTATGCGGAGCAGGTCGGACCGGACATTGAGCGTGTAATTGATGGGGCCCTCGCCGTAACTCACAGTGCCGCCGATATTGAGATGGCCGCCGCCGCTTTCCGCGACCACGTTTTCGAACACCATGCGCGCAGCGTCAAAATTAAAGTCCCCGGCCACGTTGCTGAGCCCCGCAGGGAAATCTCCGTAACGAAAGGATGCGTCCTCAAGATGGACTTTGCCGTTGAAGCGCGGCGTGCTGAGCGTTCCTGCCACGGCGGCATTGATTTCGGCGCGTCCGCTGGCCTCCATTTGCGGAATGAATCCGGAAAGGAGTTGCAGGCTGACCGCGCC
>Ga0207024_10019_pt1 | contig 12869 bp, 9 predicted proteins | sample Alteio_BWMinCont_44_FD_153470 | JGI IMG/M metagenome (GOLD analysis project Ga0207024, IMG submission 153470) | Enriched cells from forest soil in Barre Woods Harvard Forest LTER site, Petersham, Massachusetts, United States -... | ecosystem: Environmental > Terrestrial > Soil > Temperate forest >...
AAACCTCGGCGTTCTGCTCGGGGGCGTTTCTTGGTTGTGATGGACTCGTCAGTCGCGTTACGCAATTGGATCCTCGAAATGCTTTCGTACGGAGCGCCTCCAGGCGTGATTCTTGGTGAGAGCGAGTCGCTATCGTGGAGTCGCCCGGAAATCCTCGAAGTGCTCGCCGGTTTAGGGCGCCAGTTGGAACTAGCTCGCGATCGGCGACGAATGGCCCAGTCGCACGCAAGCTGGATGGGCGGCATCCTTAGGAGCCTCAATAGCGGTTCTACCGTAGCGAAGAGGCAAGATATAGAAGCCGAAGAGTTCTATCGCTACTACTACGCGCTCAATCGTCCCGTAATCCTCAAATCCGTCGTAACATCGGCCGAGTTCCAACACTCCTTTGCGACGATCAAAGCCGGATATGGCGGAGTGACCGTTGAGGCAATGTGTTCGCGAGTGGAAGGAGGCGCTGCGGCTTCTCGCTCCGAGCGCGTGACAATGCTGTTCGCCGAGTTTGTCGATCGCATTCTATCTGAAAAAGATAGCCCGCTTTATATAACAGCCCAGAATAACGTTATCTGGGGTCCGATCGGAGAGCTTTTCTCTAGTTTTTCTCCAGTTCCGAACATCTTGGATTCTTCGCGCTGCCGTGACGCATCATTGTGGATAGGGCCGCAAGGAGCCTGTACTCCTTTGCATTACGATAAGCGTAACGTATTGATCATTCAGCTTCTCGGAACAAAGCAAATCTGGTTGCTGTCGCCATACGAGGAAGTCTTCTTATATCATAATGCGGATTCGCTAACGAGCGAAGTCGACCCGAGCGATCCCGATTTCGTGCGCTTTCCATTGTCGCGATTTGCGCGCTCGGCTGCCGTGAAAGTAGAGGAAGGGGACGCACTATTTGTGCCGGTCGGCTGGTGGCATCAGGTTCACAGCTTATCGCCGACCTTATCTATGTCGATGAGTAACTTTATGGTGGACAATATATTCACCGATAACGTGTATTGAATGAGCGAGTGATGAGCTAAAATGTTTGATGCGCTCTCCCTCGACATTGCCGATCAGCTGATGTTGGGGATTCCTTCGGATGCGATTTCAGTGAACGGCACTACCGTCGATACTGAGCGAGCTCTTGCGGTATTGGCGGACCTTCATCGCCGCCAACGTATCAGAAGCGCACGGTCATCCGCTTCCCAAGTACACACATTGTGGATGGCGGGCGTGCGGAGGACGCTTCTACGTTCTTGCAGGCAAGTGGCGACCGTGGAATCGATCGGCCGGGATGAGTTTTATTGTCACCACTATCAGCAAAACAGTCCCGTATTCATCCAAAACATCGCTCATTCCGTAGAAGATACCTTTCGTTGGTCATTCGACGACATAAGACGAGCATTCGGCGATATTATAGTTCGCGTTCAACGAGAACGAGCGGACTTGGCCGAGGACCCAAAGTATCAAGGCCGGAGTGTCGCCATTAAACTCGAGAGCTTTATCGATGAAGTAGTTAACGGCAGCAGCCGGGACGTTTATATGACGCCGGCCGGCGGCGCAATCGATGGCCGACTAAGAGAAGCGCTCGACGAGTTTCACCCACTGCGGGAAATTATTGATACTGGGTGGTCGCCGGGGAATTGCGTTATGTGGATGGGCCCGGCCGGTGCTCTAACCGGACTACACTATGACCTGGCCAATGTCATGATTATTCCGCTGATCGGCCGTAAGAGAATACTATTGATCTCTCCGGACGAGCAGCGCTTTGTCTATCAAGCGAACGGAAGGCCACTCAGCGGTGCAAATATGATGGCCCCCGACTACACGCTGTTTCCTTTACTGCGCTTCGCAACGCCGAGAGAAGTCACCGTCGTTCCCGGATCGGCACTGTTCGTTCCGGTAGGCTGGTGGCATGCAGTAGAGAGCCTCGATCCCACCTTCTCGATTACGGCCCGCGGCTTCTTTGCGACAAATGACTTTGGTGCGCCATGCCATATGGATTAGTGTGGCTCGTTCGCGCGACCATCGGGGCAACGCTGGCGCTAGCGGCGATAGCGAAAGTAAAGCATTTCTCGTCGTTTTCAACAACTGTCGCTCAAGTCGGCATTCCTTCAGATCGGGCTCGGATAGCATCAAGCGCCTATGTGCTCTTCGAATCGCTCGTAGCGCTGGCGTGTTGCGTTGTTAGGAACGACTCGGCAGTAGCACTTGGCATCTTTCTCATAGGCCTAAGCTTTTTCGGAGCCTCGCTATACGCTCTTGCACGTGGGCGGCACATCGCGTGCTCGTGTTTCGGAGATAGTTCAGGAGATCTTGATTGGATCTCACTTGGCCTGGGATTAGTCTTTATCGTTACCGCTCTACTCTTGTACCGCGCTGGGCCATATGAGAAGAATAGCGCCGTTGTTGCAACGATGGCGTTTTTCTTGGAAGCCGTATTGGTTGCCCTCATAGTACTCAAGCTGCGGACCGGGCGCCGGTTACAGCGATCGAAGCTTATCCCGCCTGCCGTTAGTCCCGGAGCGCCGTTACCAGAGATTTCGGGCCTTTGGGCTCATACCATGCGTCCAGTCGCGATGAACGATATCACGCTTGACGTTGTATTGTTATTTATCGACTATCGGTGTCATGTCTGTAAAAAGCTTGCGGCAAGTCATGACTTCCTGGAAAGAATCTCCGCCATCATTGTTCTTCCCGGCCCGGCAGAGCGTTCTCTAGAGTTCATTGAAGAGAACGGCATCGATCGCTCTCGGGTCATCATTGATTACGAGCGCAGAACGCATGATAACTTCGCGCTACGCGTGACACCGATATTAATCGAGATACGCAGCGGGGTGATAGCTAATGTGCTAAGCAACTTTCCCGAAAAGCTCGAGTTTTCGGAGCAGAAATGCTGAATAAAATCGCTGGAGCGCTATGTATACTTCTGTGTGCTCGATGTCTAGTTGTAAGCGCGGCGGAGCCTACTGCTGCCTCCAGCATTACGGTTCATATCGTTGACGGTTCAGGTAAGCCAATTTGGCTGGCACAAGCCACCATTTATGGGCCACGCATCCTGATAGCAGCGTCAACACGTACCGGAGACGCGGTTTTCGCGGCACTTCCCGCCGGCTTGTATCGTTTGCATATCGCTCGTTATGGTTATCAGGCTGTTGACGTCGCGGGTATTAATGTTGGTGTGAACGCCGATTTGACGGTAACGGCGAGTTTGCCGGCGAGCACGATCAAGCAGATCGCAAACGTTACCGTCAGAGCACGCCCACACGTAGCATCGCAGCAAGTAGATCTTAACAACGCATCGGCAGAAATAAGCAACTCCCTCGTGACGGCGTTGCACTCACTTCCAGGCGTCTCTATGAACGCTGCCAATCAAGCCTCGATCAACGGGTATACGCCGGGTCAAACGACCGTGACCATTAACGGCGTACCCGTGTCAATGCCCGGAGTAGCGCAAAATCTTCAGCTATTCAACACTGACATATTTTCGAGTGCGAGCGTGATGCCTCAGGCCGGAGGAGGCGGAACTGTTAACTTTCAGACACAAACGCCGACGCTCGCCTGGCAAGGCGTGGCCCGAGCCGTGCTCTCCTCTGACAATGGTGAAGATATTGCCTTGCAAGAAGCGGGGACCGTCGGTGATATCGGCGTTTCGTTCACACATGCTTGGAACATGCTTTCAAACCCGTTGGAAGGCGCGAGCTTTTTTGACACCAGCGGCCTTTTCTATGCGCATCGGGCAGCCGATACGGTAAACGCCGACGCTTTACAATTACGGTACGAGTTTTCGCCTAGTAACACGTTACTAGCAAGCGCCGTTGGAATCGACGCGACGCTTCCGATCATCTGCACGGAGTGGACCGGTGAGATCCCGTGCGGCTATGGGCCGACAAACCTTCAGCAAAGCGCCCTGCAGACGTACCAAATTAAGGATGTTGTCGCCATAGGTAGGACGACGTTATCACTTACGCTTTATGATAACGCGTCAAGTGACGACGTCAATCAGACGGGCTACTATGTGAACGGTGTGCATTTGCCGTCATCTAGTGTTGGTAGCAGTCGTCAGAATGGCGCGAGCGGGAGTGCTCAGATTGCGATTGGCCATTTTCTGCTCCCGTTAAACTTCGCCATATCATCGACCGTAGCGAATGCAGCGGGGTCGGCGTTCGGGCCGTTGCTGCCGACCTTCGTCTCGCGATATTCGTCACAGAGCATTTCGACGGCGCTTCCTCTTATTAGCCGGCCGCGCTTGAACATGGCTGCAAACATCGGTTTTCAAAGTAATTCAGCCGAAGGTTCTGAAGTTAGCCGAGCGAACGCGAGCCTCGTCCTAGGGTATGTATTCTCAAATCAGGATAGCCTCAACGCGTCATTCAGCCCTGGGAACTTGGGCGCTCCGACAGCGGCTTTCACGGGCATCTCGCCGCCGAACTTGCTGCAGTTCATCTGCTCGGAGAACGTCGGAATAGGAAACGGTCCATCAACGGCGAGCGTAGCAAGTACCCAAATGCAGTCCACGTTGAGCTGGACCCACAACGCTGCGCGTTGGAGCTCGCAGGTCAACGCATACTACGACCTACAGCTGAATGCGCCGGTTCTCGCAACAGTAAACGCACTTTCTCTCGCGCCTTCTCTCTTCGGGCCGAACTACCTGACCGAAACGCAACAGAACGCGCAGTCCGCTTGCGGCAATAACCGGATCCCGGATCTTTCGGACTTGTATTACCACATTGCCGGCATTGCGAGCAAAGCCGTTTATGAAGGCGGGGCGGTTACGGTCACGTACGACCTCAACGATAATGCAAACATCGCTGCCAACTACTCCACAACTGTTGCCCGAGCATATGGTAGCGACCCAACGCTTTTCGGGCCGCGTTCCACGGTGATTTCCGGCGAGCAGCTTCCAAATGTGCCGATCCATACGGCGAACGTCGTATTCAAGCAATTGCTGGGTACCAACACTGTCGGCTTGTTGCAAGTGAGTTACTCGTCCGCAAATAACTCGTTCAATCTTCCGGCCTACGCCGACGTTGATATGGGTACGCTGATAACTCTAAGACGCGGACTGTTATCGATTTCGCTGACAAACCTCGGGAATCTTCGACCGGGGCCATTTGCTACGACGAACGGCGCGGTACCTTTGCGGATGCTGGACGGCGATTTCCCGACTGTCGCGTATCCCTTAATGCCCCGAACGCTCAACGTAGGGTACCGATTCCATATAGGATTGCCCGAGCAACAGGTGTCATTCTCAATACCGAACGAGCAATTTCAACCCCTGCCGACTCTAGGATTACGAATTCAGATTCCCGGCGTCGTCCCGTTCTCAAGTGAGCCGCCGGCCGATCCATTCGCTGTCGATCGACAACGAACGCTTTGCGGCATAAAAGACGTGCCTCTGGCAGATGCGGTCTTAGGTGCTTGGCGCTCTTACGTGCAGGGCATTGAAAAGGCACGCATCGATGCAGCGTATCCAGCTGCCTATCCAGCGATGCAGTTTGGCGCTCTTCAATTCAACTATCTCAAATATGACGCGTCGTATGTTGTTTTCGTCACTGCCGCCCCAGAAGAGACGCTTGCTGATTTTACCAAGCAGTTCCAGCCGGTTGAGGATTGCGCTCTCATACAGGGCGGATCGCAATCAGAACTCTTGCTGCGCCACCTTTATGATTACCCGGCCACCAGCACCGGTGAGTTTGCTCTCATTCCATTGTATGCACCGGAGGGCGGCTTATACCACGAGACGTACAAGTTTAATACTCCGCAGTCGGGTCTGCCGGAACCGGAGAATCTACGCTACGCCGGATCGCCACCGTCCGCTCCTGCAGATCGCGCTTTCACCGTCAAAGATTGGCCCGGATGCTCGCCGGAGCTGCGGCCGGCTGCCATAGAGTTCCTGCAAGCCGTTCGGCAATACGTCCATGCATACTTTGACCTCCGTGAAGCACCGTCGAGTCCGCAGGGGCTCCTAATTGCACCTCACGCGAACGGAGAGAAATCTTGGATTAGTATTCGGACTGAAGATCTTGATTCACTGAGCCTGCTGAGACAATGTCTCTATTTCACCCCAGCGACGCATGCCACATTGCAGAAGTTTGGCTTTAGTGGAGATCCGCTCCCGGCGCTGAACTACGCGCCGCTCCTCGGGTTTTACGACAGCCGCTGACGTTACGTAAACGTCGAGAGCCCGGTAATGGCCTCACCGAGGATGAGGGTGTGGATTTCGTGAGTACCTTCGTAGGTGAGGATCGATTCCAGGTTATTCATATGCCGAACGACCGGGTACTCAAGCGTGACACCGCTTGCGCCCAGAAGCGCACGAGCGGAGCGCGCAATATCGAGCGCGGCTCGCACGTTGTTGAGCTTCCCAAAACTTACTTGCGTAGGATGAAGCGGTTCGTTGTCTTTCATGCGGCCGAGGTGTAGGGCAAGGAGCGTTCCTTTATTCAGTTCGAGTAACATGTCGACCAGGCGCTGTTGGGTGAGCTGAAAGCCGCCAATCGGACGATCGAACTGGATGCGCGACTTTGAATAGTCGAGTGCGGTTTCATAGCACGTGCGCGCGGCGCCCATCGCACCCCAAATGATCCCGTATCGTGCCTCGTTCAGCGAGGCGAGCGGCCCCTTTAAACCGATAGCAGGCTCGAGCAATGCTTCGGCGGGCAGCCGGCAGTCGTCGAACACCAACTCGCTGGTAACCGAGGCGCGAAGAGAGAGCTTACGCTCGATATCGCGCGCGCTGAAGCCGCGCGTTTTTGCCGGCACGATGAATCCACGGATTCCGTCGTCAGTCTGCGCCCAGATAATCGCCACATCGGCGATCGACCCATTGGTGATCCACATCTTGGTCCCGTGCAGTATCCAATCGCTTCCGTCGCGTCGCGCAAAGGTGCGCATCCCCGCCGGATTGCTGCCGAAATCCGGCTCGGTGAGCCCAAAACAGCCGATGCACTCCCCGCGTGCCATTCGCGGGAGCCATCGTTGTTTCTGTTCCTCGCTCCCCCAGCGATAGATCGCAAACATCGCAAGCGAGCCTTGCACCGATGCAAAGCTGCGCACGCCGCTGTCACCGGCCTCAAGCTCAAGGCACGCAAGTCCATATGCAACCGCGCCGGTCCCGGCACAGCCGTAACCCTCGATGTGCATGCCGAGCACGCCCAGCTTTCCAAGCTCAGTGGCCAGCTCGCGTGGAAAGATCCCGCGCTCGAACCACTCCGAGATATTCGGGAGCACGCGCTCTCGGACAAAATCACGTACACTTGCGCGCATGAGGCGCTCTTCATCCGAGAGTAGTGAATCGATCGCGAGAAAGTCAAGCGGGTCGGGCTTAGTTCCCTTCACGGCGCGACGTACAGGAGGCTACTTCGAAACGGTGCTTTGGTGGAGGGAGACTTTGTTGCCCTCGGCGTCAGGGAATGACGTTAATCGACACACCGGCGTGTCATAGATTTCCTCGACCTCTAAACCGCGTGCGATCAAATCCTTTCGCGTTTGCTCGATATCATCAACCTCGAAGACAATACTCGCCGCGCTTCCGGCCGGGCGTTCGGCCCACTCGTCGGTCATCACGGCAAAGTAACCGCCCTTAAGCTCCGCTTCAGCATACTTCACGACGTCGCCCTCGGAGAACGCATCGCTGAACTTCAATCCGAGCACGTCACGATAAAAGTCCCGCAGCTTCGCAACGTCTTTTGCGGGATAGACGGTAAACGCAATCTCTTTAATCACACTGTCCTCTTTCTTTCACTCTGTGGATTTCTGGGCGTGTCATGCACGGCATAGCTTCCTAAGGAAACGTTGGGTTTCCATCTGTCACCCCGAACGCGGTGACCGTTTGTCATCCCGAGCGTAGCGAACGGAGTGAGCGTAGTCGAGGGAAGCGCCTCGAGTCGCCGCATGTGATTTCGTCGGTCCCTCGACTCCGCTCGCGTTGCTCGCTGCGCTCGGGATGACAATTTGAAGCAGGCCGCCGAAGGCGGGCGTTCTTTTCCGCGCCGCGCTCGGGATGACAAACCCGTACTCATCTTTTTCCGTTCCGAAGGCTAGCGAGTTCTTTGAACAGCTTGCGCTCTTTTTCCGTGAGTTGTTGAGGCAATCGTCCAATCAAGCGGACGTATTGATCTCCGGCGCCGGTGCCCTTAACCTTCGGCATACCTTTGCCGGCAAGACGCAGGAGACGGTTGTTTTGTGTTCCCTCAGGAATCGTCATCGAAACCTGCCCGCCCATCGTGGGAACTTTTACCTCACCACCCAAGACGAGATCGTACATGTTGACCGGAAGATCGACGTAAAGGTCGTCGCCGGTGCGCTTATAGGTCGGATCGTCGAGGAGTTTGACGACGAGAAAGAGATCGCCGTTGGGCGAGCCGGCGCCGCCTTGACCGGCAAGCCGAATACGCTGTCCCTCACCGATGCCACGCGGAATCGTCACCTCGAACTTCTTGGGGACGACGACGTGACCGGTCCCGTGACACTGAGGGCAAAGACGCCCATGTTCCGTTCCGGCGCCGTGGCAACGTGGGCAGACATCCTCGATTTGAAGGGAGACCGCTTTTTTGCCACCCTCATAAGCGTCGTGCAGTGAAAGCTCGATCGTCGTCTCGAGATCTTGTCCTGGGTTTCGGCTGGTCGCGCCGGCTGCCTGACGCCGGCCGATGCCCGAGAAGAACATGTCGAAGAAATCGGAGAATCCGCTCGACTCGGGCGTGAACTGGAACTCGTATTCCTCGGCCCCTTGCTGCGTACGGTAGCGGCGCTGTTGCTCGGCTTGTTGTTCAGCCTGCTGCCAGTTCGGGCCAAGCATGTCGTATTTGCGGCGTTTCTGAGCGTCGCTGAGTACTTCGTAGGCCTCGGAGATCTCTTTAAATTTCTCCTCGGCCTCTTTCGTATTTTTTGGGTTGGCGTCTGGATGCCACTTGCGCGCAAGTCGGCGGTAAGCCGACTTGATATCTTTCTCTGCGGCGTTCTTGGGAACGCCGAGCGTCGCATAGTAGTCCTTATACTTCATCCGTCTTGCTTTGCGACGATCACCTTTGCCGGACGTAGCAGCTCGTCGTCCAGCATATAGCCCTTCTCGGAGACCTCCACGACCGTATCGTCAGCGACGCCGTCGCTTGCCGCCGCCGTTCCCACGGCTTCGGCGATGCGCGGGTCAAACGTCTTACCGCGCACGTCGATCGGTCGAACGCCTTCTGCGGCGAGTACCGCCTCGAATCCGCGTAGCGTGCGCTCCACGCCGTCGCGTAGCCCCGCCTTGTTCGAGTCGGAGGCCAGCGCACGCTCAAGGTTGTCCAACACCGGAAGAAATCGTTCGATCAGAACACGCCGGCGCTCGGTAAGAATCTTTTGAAGATCGCGTTCTACGCGTTTCTTGTAGTTGTCGTAGTCTGCCAGAGCACGCCTGAACCGATCGAAGTTTTCATCGGCACGTGCGTTTGCGGCCGCGAGCTGTTCACGCACGGAGTTCTTATCATCATCGACTTCCGTGATGATTGAATCAATGGTAGGTTCTTCCGAGGAGTCGTAACGTTCTGTATTCATTTCTACTTCAGCGAGGTGCGCAAAAAGAAGTGGGCCGCGAGACCCGAGAACGATATCTCGCGACCCTATATTTTACTGCGACTCTTTGAACTCAGCGTCGATGACGTCTTCGTTTGGACTCGCAGTATTCGTTGTTGAGCCGTTGCCCGATGCTGCGCCCGCACCGTCGGTCGGTGCGCTTTCACCACCCGGCGAGGCGGTCTTGTAAAGCAGCTCGGCCATCTTGTAGCTTGCCTGTTGCAAACGGTCGATTGCGGGCTTGATCTCGGCAACGGTACCGTTATCGCTGAGACGCTTGAGATCCGCAAGTGCGTTCTCGACTTCGCCGCGAGCCGATGCGTCGAGGCGATCCCCGACTTCCTTCAGCGACTTCTCCGTCGAGTAGATAAGGCTCGAAGCCTGATTCCGGACCTCGGCTTCCTCGCGTCTATCCTTATCGGCGGAAGCCTGAAGCTCAGCCTCTCGAACCATCCGATCGACTTCGTCTTTGTTCAAGTTGGTCGACGCGGTGATCGTGATTTGCTGTTCTTTGCCGGTACCGAGATCCTTAGCGCTGACGTTCACGATGCCGTTGGCATCGATGTCGAATGTCACTTCAATCTGCGGAATACCGCGAGGCGCGGGCGGAATGCCTTCCAGCCGGAAACGCCCGAGCGTTTTGTTATCCCCTGCCATCGGACGTTCGCCTTGCAGCACGTGGATGTCAACTGACGTTTGACCGTCCTCGGCTGTCGTGAAGATCTGCGACTTTTTCGTCGGAATCGTCGTGTTGCGCTCGATCAAGCGCGTCATTACGCCGCCCATCGTCTCGAGTCCGAGCGAGAGGGGCGTTACGTCGAGCAGGACGATGTCGCGGACTTCGCCCGCGAGCACGCCCGCTTGAATCGCTGCGCCGACTGCGACGACCTCATCTGGGTTGACCGTGAGATTCGGCTCTTTGCCGGTCAGTTTCTTGACAAGTTGCTGGATGACCGGCATGCGCGTCGCGCCGCCGACCATGATGATCTCATCGATCTTCGAGATGTCGAGTTTCGCGTCGCCGATTGCGTTCTTGAACGGCGTGATGCACCGGTCGGTCAGATCGCTCGTCAGCTCCTCGAACTTGGCGCGCGTAAGCACGTAGTCGAGATGCTTGGGGCCCTCTTGATCCGCAGTGATAAACGGCAGATTGATCGAGGTCTGTACAACCGATGAGAGTTCGATCTTCGCTTTCTCCGCAGCCTCGGTGAGGCGCTGGAGCGCTTGGCGATCTTTGCTGAGATCGATTCCCTGGTCTTTACGGAAGCTGTTGACGAGCCAATCGACGATACGTTGATCGTAGTCGTCGCCGCCGAGGTGCGTGTCGCCGTTAGTCGACTTCACCTCGAAGACGCCGTCGCCGACTTCGAGAATCGAGACGTCGTACGTTCCGCCACCGAGATCCCAAACGAGGATCGTCTCGTTAGCTTTCTTTTCGAGTCCGTACGCCAGCGCTGCTGCCGTCGGTTCGTTGATGATGCGCAGGACCTCAAGGCCGGCAATCTTGCCGGCATCCTTCGTCGCTTGCCGCTGCGCGTCGTTGAAGTAGGCAGGCACGGTAATGACCGCTTTGGTCACCCGCTCACCTAGATAGTTGCTTGCATCGTTGACGAGCTTTTGCAGAATCATCGCGGAGATCTCTTGCGGCGTGTAATCCTTGCCGTCGATCTTGACGCGATAATCGGGCTCACCCATGTGCCGCTTGATCGACGAAATAGTCCGGTCGGGGTTCGTGATCGCTTGCCGCTTCGCGAGCTGACCCACGAGCCGCTCACCGGTCTTCGTGAATGCGACCACCGAAGGCGTCGTTCGCGAGCCTTCGGCATTAGGAATAACGACGGGTTGGTTTCCTTCCATGACGGCAACGACGGAGTTTGTCGTGCCTAGGTCGATACCGACCACTTTAGCCACGGTATATACCTCTTTCTTTGAAGTTGTCGCAGCCGTCCAGGACCAGCTTTTTCCCGTCGAGCACCGGCGTTTGAGGTAAAATGCCGGCGCGCGAGATACGCCTTGCCGCTTACGGACGACATTGGATAGTTATCGGATGTCCATCATACAGGACACCCAGAGCTTTTGTTCCCTTTTTGAGACAGCTCTCCCCACCCGTGGGGTTGCAGGAGCACCTTTTTAGGGTTGTTGGACCTGGACCGCCGCGGGGCGCTCGCCTAGCTTGACCAGGACGAGCTTACGGTTCCCTTGCGACCAAACGTCGAGGCGGATGGTGTCGCCGGGCTTCTTCGAGCCGATATAACTCCGCAGCTCGGCCGATGAGGTGAACGTCCTACCGTCGGCGGAGACCACGACGTCGCCGGGTTGAAGGCCGGCCTGGTCAGCAGGCGAGCTCCCCTCGACCTGAATGATCGCAACGCCGCTCGAGCCGCTGTAGCCGATCTGATTTTTCAAGCCTGCGGTCATGTCTTCGAGCACGATTCCAAGGAAGCCCTGATCGGTTCCCTGATGAATGCCGGGATGCTCCTCGAGGCTTGCCACGACTTTGCGGACCGTGTTTGCGGGAATTGCGAATCCGATTCCTTGCGCATAACCGGAGCTCACTGTCGATTGATTGATCCCGATCACGCGGCCTTCGATGTCGATGAGCGGGCCGCCTGAGTTGCCCGGATTGATTGGAGCCGATGTCTGTAAGAGGCCTTTAAAATTGATCTCCGTCCCGTTTCCGGTGCCGATCGGTTCATCGCGGTTGAATCCGGAGACGACGCCGACGGTGACCGTCTGCTGTAACTCGAGCGGTTCGCCGATGGCGATTGCCCACTGCCCTTGTTCGAGCCGGTCGGAATCTGCAAATGACAATGGCGGAGGCAGCTTCCCGTAATCGTCGACTCTGATGATTGCCACGTCGGCATCGATGTTAGCGGCAACAATATGTGCCGGCACTTTGTCGCCGTTTGCAAAGACAACGGTCAGCTTCGTGATGCGGCCGCCCGGAGGCGCAGTGACGACGTGCGCGTTCGTGACGATGTCACCCTGCGCGTCGTAGACGAAACCGGAACCTGACGCCTGTCCGTGGTAGGGCTGCACGATGCCGGGGCCCTGCTGATCTAGCGGATCGACCGGAATAACTTGTTGTCCGTTGACCTCTACCTGAATCGCGACGACCGATGCTTTCGTGCGTTTGACGGCGCTGACGATACGGTCTTGGTCACTGACCGGGCTAAGCGGCGCGGCAGAAACAACCGTGGGTGCGAGCGTCGGAGCGGGTGCGCTCCCAGTGTGCGTGCTCGTGTAGAGCATCACGAAGCTGACCGTTGTCTTTGCAAACGGCGACAAAGTGCCGGCACATATTGTTGCCGCTAACATCGATGCCGACGTGGCAA
>Ga0207024_10246_pt2 | contig 12854 bp, 7 predicted proteins | sample Alteio_BWMinCont_44_FD_153470 | JGI IMG/M metagenome (GOLD analysis project Ga0207024, IMG submission 153470) | Enriched cells from forest soil in Barre Woods Harvard Forest LTER site, Petersham, Massachusetts, United States -... | ecosystem: Environmental > Terrestrial > Soil > Temperate forest >...
CAAGCGCTGGATCTTCGTTGGCCTGCTTGGATTAGCGATGCTCGCCGATGCCGGCGATCGTTGGATCGTGGCGCAGGGCGCATTTAAGCTGTCGAGCAGCATGGGCAGCGGTATGCCGTAATCCTCGCTGATTTGCCCGATTTTGTGCGTCTCGCTAATTGCGCAGTTCGAACATCCGCCTAGATGAAAGCGTGCGAAGACGCGGCGCGCTCCGGCGTGCAGACGAAATGCTTCATCAACGGTCATCTCTGGGGTAAAGTGCTGCTCGTTTTGGCTGCTCACGATTGTTTGGAACTCCTTATATATGGGGGTCATTGGCTACAACGCCCCGGCCGCTCCTTGAAGTTGCGTCGCGAAGTACGCCTGTAAGCCGGATTCTGTGCCCTTCGACAAAGGTCGAAAGGCGGCGACCATCTCTCTGGGATGCACGTTACCGTGCACCTCGATGCGACGTGGCTCGTTCGGACGGGCCGTCCGCTCACGCTTGCACGTGAAGGAGTCGAGCGATCTTGCTTCAGGTGGGGTTTACCCAAGCCCGCGTCACCGCGATGCTCCGTGAGCTCTTACCTCACGATTTCACCCTTACTGCCGAAGCAGCGGTATGTTTCTGTGGCACTTTCCTTCGGGTCGCCCCGACAGGACGTTATCCTGCACCCTGCCCAGTGAAGCCCGGACTTTCCTCTCTTCGACCTCAGCCGAGGAGCGATCGCCCAGCGTACTTCGCCGCAAGAGTATATCACATGGGTCGAAACTTTCCGACTTTCGTAGACGTAATGCCACTTTCGAGATTTGTGTGAAAAGATACGTTTTCAACGTGCTAATCGGTTCAGGAGTCGGCGTTGCATCCGGTCTCGTGTATTTTCTCCTGCTCCATGAACCCGGCTCCCTATTTTATCCGTTCTCGGCGATCGCGTTTATCGGCGGGCCGTGTCTTGCCGGGCTGCTAGCCGCGCTCAACGTCCCTGGGCGAAGGGTTGGGGCTTTTCTTACGACGAGCAGCAGTGTCTTTGCAGTGGTGTTTATATTCTTTTTGTCTACGTATATGATCTGGCCGCAGTTTGAACGCACGAGCATGAAGCTGCCCGCGTCTTGCAGCAGCTTTCACGGAAGTCCTCATCCACCCGCTGCGCTTACGTACGTCCTCTCCGACCACAGAGGCACGGGCATACTCGTTGCAGAGGGCGAAGGCGTCGCGGTAGTAGCCGTAATATCCGATGCACCGCTCCATCCTAGCGGCGTGTACGTGGTGGATACAAGCGCTAAGCGTGTCCTGAACGCATTATCCTTTCCCAACGACGTCATCATGGCTGCGGTTGACGATGGGATCGTTCATATTTACAACGACAAAATAGGCTACTCTATCGACGCTCGTACCGGCGAGTTCACGAAGAATATTTTACTTACAGACAACTACGGCGGGTTGAGCCAGAGGGATCGGCCGATCCTCGCGGACATGTCCGGCGGCAACGCATGGTATGTAGAAACCAGCGCCATCATTTCCTTATGGGACATTGATGGCTCCGTGTACTCACGCCGCCAAATGTTTTTCAATGCTATCGCGCGCGGTTGCTTCGTCAACGGAAGAAGTGGTGAGGTAACGAAGCTGTAAAGGCAATTGCGTTATTTCGCGGCGTAGACGCGCGACGCGAAGTTGACCAGCGGATATACCATCCGCGACCGGTCGAGATCGTCGAAGCGAAAGACGACCGAGATGGGACGCGATTCCGTCCAGGGCGCGAGGCGACCGTTGGTTAAAGCATTCGTAAAACCCCAGATCGCGCCAGGACCGCTCAGGCCGTTCTCCGCGTCAACCACGGACGGCACTCCAGCGGTCGACTCAGCCCAAAGCATGCGCATCTTCACGGGTCCGCGAATGGGCACATTGGAACGATTCACCATGACTACCTGCAGATTCATTGTAGACGTTGCCGGATCGAAACTCGTGGCCGTATAGCGCAGCGCGACTCGGTTCGTAACGTCCGTATACCCTTGAAGCGATTGGTCGCCGTTGCGGTACGCTCTTCCGGCTACGCGGATCGGAACCGTATACAACTGTGGCGAGCCAGTTGGATTTTGTGTCCAAAATGGATGGAACACGCCTTCCGAATCGGCGACCATCGAGCGCGTGTCTCCCGGAGTATTAATGGTCATCCAATCAGGTCCGGCGCGAGAGAGAATCGGATCGCTGGTTCCGGGATGACGAGACGAGGATGCGCCTCCCGAGGCCGCGTCCGCGCCGAAATAGAACTGACGCGAGCCTAGGATATTCTCGGCGTCAGGCGAGACAGCGATACTTGGCGTAAACGATTCGCCTCCGTCATATGAAGCGGCGAACCGAAGCTTGTAGGCTTTTCCGGCCGCGTCGTCCCGCGTGTCGTACCAGGACAATCCGACAACGCCTCGGTTGTTCACGCTCAACGTCGGCTCTGTTTCGACCGGCGCCAGAGGGAAGCCGCGGCGGGGACTGTCCTCGTGGATCAGGGCCGGCTTCGACCACGTTTTGCCGCTGTCATCGGAGTGCACGATTGCTAGTACGCATTCGCTGCCGCTCGACGTGGCATACGTTGTATAGACGCGCCCGTTAAACGGTCCGCCAGAGGTGTCGACGGCGGCATTCGTAAGCGTGGCGGCATTTGCGCACAAGCTCCCCAGGATCAACGCGCGCGTGAGCGTTCTTCCTCCGTCGGGGGAGCGCACGATTCCGAACTCAAATACGGTACCGCGCGACCCGTTAAGCGGAAAGCCTTCAAACGGAATAACGAGCGTTCCATTCGGAGTGATCGCTCCTTCCGACGCGTTCATCGACATGAACCGCTTTGAATCAGGCGACATCACCGGCGCCGTCAGCTTCCCGTTTACAATCCGGAAGATATCCCAGCCGTCGGTACCATTCCCAATCCCGTCAGCGTAGAGGTAGACGTTCCCACGATATGGGCTGTGGGTGTGATCGACCGTGATGTACTCGCGGTCTTGGAACGGCCGGTTGACGATGAGCTTCCACGTTTTTCCGTAATCGCGCGACTCAAAGACATGCTCGTTGCTCGTCAGGTGCGGGCCCCCGAAGATCGGTAATCCGGCGTAATACGCGTCGCCGTTAAAACCGAACGTGCAGGCCGGGTCGCCGGTAAAGACGGTTGCAGTATCATGAAGTGTAGAAGACCAGGTCACCCCACCATCCGCACTGATGTAAACGATGTTGGATCGGGCGTTGGTTTTGGGATCGAACACGGTTGTGCACGCCATCATGCGATTCGTATTCTCGGGATCGGCGGCGGCGAGCACCTCGTAGATTTCAATGGCGGCGTTTGCCTTGCTTACCCATGACTGCGTCCCCACTGAGATCGGGCCTTGAGATGAGATCGCGCTTTGGCCGCCGGCAGGCGAGGCAGTTCCGCCGCAGCCCGCCATCGACAGACCGAACGCGGCCAAGATAAGTGTCGTAATAACTCGCGAAGGCAGTTGAATCATTTCAATCATTTTATGAGCAACGTTACGATGACGGCGCGAGGACCATACCCTTCGGCATAGAGCGGATATGGAAGTCCTGCGACGGTCGCGGCCGGGTGCAGATTCCCTTCCGAATACACCTGCGTCGAGTTATCGTAAACGCCCGTAAAGTTCCTGAACGTCACCAGCAGCGTTGTGCCCTCATGAATTCCGAAACTTAAGTGGGCGTCGAAACCGACGAAACCGGGGACGAAATAGGTGTTGTTTTTTCCAAAATACGTTCCGACTACGTCAGCGTACGTGCTGGGATTCCAGCGGTATCCGAACGTTCCATGTGCTTGCGCGTACGGAATATTCACGCCGCCGACAAACCCACCACCCCCCGATGTAAAGGAGCCGTTGAAATTGACGTCCGGAACGACATTGATATTCGTGCAGCCTGCGCCGGTTGCAAAGTTACAGATCGCCGGCGCTGCATTGTAGAAACCGGCCGGCACGCTCACGACGAATCCGCGCGTGAAGCCGCCGGAAACGTTCCAGTAGACGCCGTGGGGGACGTTATTGCGTGCCTCCATGAGAATGCCTTCGTAGCGCGATTCGCCGAGGTTTCCGAATTGCGTCGCAAAGAGCGGTTCACTCGTGTACATGCCGTCCTGCATGCTTGACGAGTAGAGCTGCCCGAAGAGATTGGTGCGATAGAGGTCCAACGAGACGATCGTATCTTGATGGATGCGCACGTCCGCCCCGATGTCGAAACCAAATGATTGTTCCGGTTTAAGATTGAGATTGGGCCTGGTGACGAAGCATTCCCCGCCGGAGCAGGACGGAAAGTTTGTTCCGATCAGGTCCTGCAAAGAAGGTTGCGCGAATCCTCCGCCCGCTGAAGCGCGAAACGCGATTGCCGGCTGAGGATGCCACACAAACCCAAGACGCGGAGCCGTGTAATGTTGCTGTACATCAGTATAGGTTTGGCCCGTCAAATCTAACGGGTTTGTCACGTGATAATCGGCATTCATCGTGTAGACCGAAAGATCAAGCGACGTCTGGTCACTCGGATCCGCGCCCACGAAGAGCCGCACTTCATTCGTCGTTTGGGAATTTGCCGACGGAAAGACGCTGGTAAAATGTAGAAAGTATGGATATCCTAAGTATGAATTGCTTGCTGAGGGTGTATCGTAGTACGAGGTAACCAACGATAGGCCGCCGCGGACATTATTGCCCAGCTGCGTGGTGTAATCACCGTACAGATCTCGGTTCTTGCTCGCGAACCAGCTATCTTCAGCAATGATCCCGTAAGTAACGTGATAGATGCCTCCATTGAAAATTGTCGGCACACCGCCCAGTACCCCGCCGCCATAGAGTCGCTGAGTGGCCTCCGAAGGACTGCCCAGAACGCACGTCACCAGCGACGAATCCTGCAATGCCGCGAACTGGAAGGTTCCCTGGCCGATTCGTGCATTGAACTTCTCCTCGGTCAGCCCGCTCGAGGTCTGCGTGGGAATCGTTGTGAGAAATTCGCCATTATCGGGAAGCAACTGCAAGCCGGGGCGGACGGAGCCGGTATAGCCTGCTGGCGGCGTAAAGTCCGTCGTATAGATCGGATAACCCGCAAACTCGTCGTAGGACTGACCGGCGTAGAACACCTCGACGCTCATGGACGGCGAGATCTGGTAGGTAAGCGCGCCGGAGCCGCTGCGCTGCGTCCAGGCCGTGCTGATATCCACGCAACACACGAGCAGCCCGTTTGAGACGCCATAGTAGGGAAATGAAGCCGGTGCGTACTTTGGCGACAACAGATACCCCGTCGCGCACGAGCCCGTGCAAGAAAACGGTTCGCCATTGATCTCGTAGGGCTCGAAGGCTGTGTCAGCCGGTATGACCGAGCCAGTCGTGGGTCCAGGACTGTGGTTGAGACCGTACGTGAACGTGCCCGAAAGTTTGTTCCAGCGGAAACCCGCCACCCCGTTGGCGACGATCCCGCCGTAGGGATCATTGCTGAATGAAAGCGCCCAGTTGTTCTGTTGTACCGGTTGCGGCGCGTGCAGCACGAAGCTGCCGCCGATCGAGTCAACGATGCTCGGCGAATTCGCGCCCGGTCCGCGAACGACGTCGGCAGAACCGAAGCCGTTCAATGGAAATAATCCAAGGTTCGTTCCCGTGCCGGCCAACGTTGCGAAGTTCCCGGTAATGACCGGCATGTCGTCGAGCAGAATCGCGGTTTCATACGGCAGCGCGCCGTTGATCGAAATCTGGACTGGAACTTGCGGGCCCTCATTGACCGCGGCAAACGTCGTCGCGCCGGTATAAAGGCCGGCCTGCGCGATCCCAGGGATCTGCTCGAGAATGTCTCGCCACGATGTGACGCCTTGCATAGCATTGAGCGCTGGGCTGACTTGCGTGACCGATGCTGGCGTAACGTTGAAGCTGGCATTGCCATTGCTTTGCACTTTTGCGATCGTTTTGAGATTTGAATATGCCTGGTATTGAATGGCCACGTTGATATCGCTCTGGACCGTGATATTCGCCTGAGTTACCGAACCGAGGCCAGGCGCGTTCGCGGTAATGGTATACGTGCCATATGGGACGCCGACAAAGATGAAGAGGCCGCGGGCGTTGGTCTGCGTTGAGTCACTCTTTGCACCGCTGAGCGAAACCCTCGCGTTCGCCACCGGCTTACCCGTTGTGTCCGAGACACTGCCGGAAATCGTGGCGCTCGTCGTCGGTGAAACCTGCGCTTTTGGCGCCGACACCGTGAGCGCAAAGAATACGAACAGGCAGGTGAAAGTCTTAACGAAGCTGGGGCTGAAAAACGTCTTTCTGAGCATGATCAGAAACCTCACGCGTCTAGAATACTGAGAGAATTCTTAGAGCCCTTAACCTTAAAATGGATTGTAGGCGACCCCACTCGGGATAGGTATCACGGGTTCCCACTACCTTGCGCAAGACGCTACCTAGTGGATTTCCACTAGATGGGTATCGGCCTGGGATTCCCCCGCCACAATCGAAAGACCGCAAAATGCGTCTCTTTCTGCTGCTAGCCGTTGGCGGTGCTCTCGTATCGGCCTTGATTATCGGCAGCGTGTCGGCACGGGAGCATCAAAACGACCCACAGCCTTCCATCATTCTTGGTCAAAGCGTCTGGGTTTCGGCTGATCGCCCTGCGGATCCGGACGTCGAAACGTTCCTAGCGATTGATCCAAAAAATGCTGACAAAATGGTAGCGGCGACGATTTCGTACGACGGCGGCAACACCAAGGTTGTCGCCTACTTTACTCAAGATGGCGGCGCTACTTGGCATAGGTCCGGAACTCAACCAGGTGGCGGCGACCCGGTCGTCTACTATGACGTTACTGGCGCAGCGCTATTTGGCAGCATAGGCAATCTCTTTCCAGTCTGGCGTTCGAGCGACGGCGGCGTCCATTGGAATTCAAAGACACTCGTCCCCGGCGGCGGCCCGTATGATCGTGAATACCTGGGCATCGACAGAACAAATGGTCCGTATGCGGGCCGCATTTATGCCGCCGGCACGGTTACGGTCGAAAAGCGTGCAGGTGGCTATTATCCCATGCTCGGCATCGCGTACTCAGATGATAATGGGCGTTCGTTTGATCGGGCGACGACTGTCGACGCGACCTTTGACAATGGAGAAGCTGGTGGCTTCGGCGGAGCCGCTGATCTCCTTGTCACCAGCAACGGTAGACTGGTCGTGCCGTTCATCGCTACCGCCGGTCTAAAACCAAGTCTGCCGCGCGCTTTTTGGGTGTTTGTCTCGACAAATGGCGGGAGGTCGTTCACGGCAAAGGAGGGTCTCCCGTTTGACTGGGGGCCGCGACGCACTATTCGTAGCTTAACGGCGGACAGCAATCTGAGGGCGGCGATCGATTCGTCTGAAGGTCCTTACAAAGATCGAATCTACGTCACGTACATGAACTTTGCGGACGACCGGTACAACGTCGAAATCACCCACTCGGACGATCTTGGAGCGTCGTGGTCGTCTCCGGTTCGTGTAAACGACAACGTCAATCGAGATGACATCTCAAACATTGCCATCACCGTCAACCGCAACGGGGTCCTTGCAGTTGTTTGGAACGATCGTCGCGACGACCCGACTGACATGTGCTTTCGCCTTTACGGTTCTGCTTCGCTCGACGGTGGTCAGACATTTCTCCCCAATGTCGAAATAGGCTCGCATCCGGCTTGCCCAGATACTGCCGCGAACTGGTCCGGCTCGATAAATAGTTTTGCGAGCGATGGGACGGTCACCTTAAGTTCGGTAGGTGATCGTTTCATGAATGGCGGCGAGTCCCAAGGACTTGCCGCGAGTCCCGATGGCAGATTTCATGTGACGTGGAGCAGCGACGTAAACGACGTGATGCAGCTCTGGTATAGCAGCTTCACGGTGAATGGTGTCGCTCGCGCGGTCGGTGAAGAACCGACTCCTCTCACCCAGTCGAGCAGCGCTACGCCCAACAATCCCGATATAACAGCGCATGTGAGGATCGACGCCGATAATCCGGTGATCGACTTCAAGGCCAAGTCGATCGAGTTTACGGCCCAAGTCAGGAATATGTCCAATTCGTTCGTTGCTGCACCCTTGACGCTAGAGCTATCCGATATCCAATCGGATTTTGAGAACCTCACCATAGCCAACGCCGCCAACGGACAAAGCGGGGTTGGGGCCGAGTGGCGCATCCCAGTGAACGGGCAAGGTTTGTCACCCGGCGAGATATCACCACCCTTAGTGATACGATGGCACTTTAATGGGCGCGTTCCTCCACCGAAACATCTACTCTATCAGTTCGACGCGCAGTTCAAAGTCTTGACAAAAGCGACGAATTAGGGGGAACGGCAACGACTCTTTTTTTGGAGGCAAGGAGACTCGAACTCCTGACCCTCACGCTGCCAGCGTGATGCTCTACCAACTGAGCTATGCCCCCACGTCTGCGATTGCAGCATCCTGTGCTTGTCGAAGGGCGGCTGGAGTCCTCCGGAAAACGTGAGACCCCGAGCTAACGGTTTGGCAGATTATGATTTTGCTTCGGCCCAGGAGCCGAGCGGGTGAAGTGTACTATGGTACACGAACCCCGAGGCGACAACAGCCCAAGCAAAATAAGGGGATGTAGCTCAGCTGGTAGAGCACCTGCTTTGCAAGCAGGGGGTCAGGGGTTCGAGCCCCCTCATCTCCATATACGTTAGAGAGGAGGCTCGTTTGGATATACGCTCGTCGGCAACGATTGCACTGAGCCTCATTCTTTGCGCGTGCAGCAGCGTGACGACCTACAGCGGCACATTGCGTACCGAAGCCGTCGATGTCGGAAGCACGGTTGGCGGACGTGTCACGAGCGAGCTGGTTGCCACCGGCGATCGTGTGCACGCAGGCGAGGTACTCGTGCGACTTGACGATCGCTCCGAGCGCGCGGCCGTAGACGAAGCCCAAGCGCGCGTCACTGCGACACAAAACCAACTTTCCGCGCTCGAGGCAACGGCAGTTCCCGCCGAGATCGCTTTGATGCATTCTAATGTGCAGGAAGCGCAAGCAGCCCTTGCAGCCGCGCAGGTCGCACTCGACGAAACGATCATTCGAACGCCCAGTGATGGTATCGTAGAATCGATCGATCTCCAGCCGGGAGATCTTCTTGGTCCGGGCCTCACCGCCGTCGTGATTGATACGCTGGAAGATCCGTACGTGCGCATCTACGTTCCGCAGCGGAGCCTGCAAGAGTTTCGTCTTGGGAAGAACGTGACCGTCCGTAGCGACGCACTCTCTGGCGCAACATTTTCGGGCATTGTCGAACAGCAGGATCTCAGTGCGCAGTTCACGCCGCGCGATGTCCAGACAGCTGAAGACCGCGGCGATCTCACCTTCGGCATTAAGATACGCGTACACGATCCTCAGCATCGGCTCTACTCCGGAACGACGGTCACGGTAACGCCTTGAGAGCGCCGTTCGACGTCCACGGTTTGGGGGCCGTAATCTATAAGGAAGCACGCCACATTATGCGCGAGCCGACGACGCTCGGGCTGATCCTCGCAATGCCGCTGATGCAGCTGTTGATCTATGGATACGACATCAACTTGCACGTCGAACACGTTCGCACGGTTTACTATAGTGAAGACCGTGGACGCGTTGCCGGCGACTTTCTAGCGGCTCTCGAAGCGTCTCAATCGTTCGACATCGTCGGACGGGCCGGCTCTCCGCAAGCGCTACGGCAAGCAATCGTAGCGGGGAAAGCTCATGTCGGGTTCGATATCCCAGCGACATTTTCTGCCGACGTTCTGCGGGCAAAGCCGTCGGCCGTACAAGTGCTGATCGACGGAGCCGATTCCAACACCGCGCAAGCCGCGTATGCAGCCGCGATGCAAGTCGGAGCAGCCTTTGGGCTACGTTTACACGAGCTTGCAGAAAGTCCAGCGGTCGACATCCGGCCCCGGATGCTATTCAATCCGTCGCTGCGCACGACGAACTTCTTGGTACCGGGTTTGATCGGCCTGGTCATGCAGAATTCGACGATCGTTCTCACGGCACTCTCAATCGTCAACGAGCGCCTCGCGGGCACACTCGATCAGATGCGGGTGACACCAATAGGATCGGCGGCGATTGTGCTCGGAAAGTTGATCCCGTACGCAATAGTCGGATTTCTCGACCTGCTGCTCGTGCTTTTTGCAATGCGCGGTGTCTTTCTCATCCCGATTGCTGGAAGCGTTACGTTGTTGCTGATCCTCGGCACCGGTTTTCTCATGACGATGCTCGGGATCGGATTGCTCATCTCGACCATTGCGCGCTCCCAGATGCAGGCAATGCTGATCACGGCCTTTTTCATATTGCCGTCAGTTTTGCTGTCCGGCATGTTTTTCGACATTGATTTAGAGCCGGCACCGATGCGTGCGATTAGCTATCTCTTGCCGACCACATACTTTTTGGAACTGCTGCGCGCCATTATCGTACGGGGTGCGACGTTAGGCGATCTGTGGGTGCCCGCTACAGTCACATTGGCGTTCGGCATAGGAATGTTAGGAATAGCCAGCGTTCGCTTCGCCGCCACCCAGTAATGCGCCGCATAGTGAGGAGCAATATTATGAGAAGAAGCGCGACGATCGTAGCCACGATAATTTTGTCGGCCTTGTGCTTCTCCAATCACGGAGCTTTTGCGGACGAACATTTCTTCAGCGTCCGCGACTCGATCGAGATGTCGCGACCCTATCCGCAGGATACCGCCATTCGTTTTTCTCCGAACGGGAAATATTTCGCGACGATCACCTCGCGCGGTCAGATCGCAACCGATACCGTCGAGTCGACACTTTGGGTGTTTTCAGTCGCGGCGGTACAGGCATTCGTACGGGGCGGACCGACGCCTCGACCGATCGTTGCGGCGCGCATCGCGCAGATACCCCTCTATGGTGAAAACGCATCGTACAGCCCGGTAATGATGAATTTTCGATGGGCGCCGGACTCGGAAAACCTGTACTTTCAAGCGCAAGGAAAGATCGGCGAGCGCCGGCTTTATATGACGAATATCGCGACGCGCGAAGTTCGTGCACTCACGCCACCCGGCTACGACGCCGCAGCATTCGCATTCGTCGAAGGCGGTATCGCATGCATCGTAAGTCCTTTCACGACGAAGGCAGAGTATGGGCAGCAAATCAACGCGGACGCCATCGACTTGAGCGGGGTGACCGGCGAAAGTTTTTATTACTTGCTCTCTCCCGGCTACCATGACTATGGCGCCCGTGGCAATCTCTGGATCTTTCGCCATGGCATAAGGACCGTCGTGCGCGATGCCTCGGGTGCTCCGCTCGACGTCGCGACCTTCGGCGTACCTGAGATCGCCCAAATCTTTATGATCCTCACACCGTCTCCCGACGGGAAGATGCTTGTGGTAGGCGGATTCCGCCGCAATTATCCGGCGGAATGGAGTGCCTACCAGCTCGTTCCCGGCGGTATGATGGACATCGCATCGCATGTTGAACCGGAGAGTCCGGCGATGCGCGATTTGCTCGCCGAATACACATTTGTCGATACGGTGACGGGACGCGTGAAGTATGCAATCGACGCGCCGATGGGGCTCCTCGTCATGGGCAACTACGGCGGCGACGGCATCGCATGGGCGCCAAACGGCGATGCTGCCGTATTGCTGAGCACGTTCCTACCGCGCAATGCGGGCGCCACGGAGAATGCGATGCGCGCGTATCCCTGTCAGGCGCTCGTTGTGCAAACGAGTACCTGGAATCAGCAATGCCTCCGGTATACTACTGCCGTGGATTACCAGAACACATTTCACGGTGTTGAAGATTTGGGCTTTGCCGATCCGGCATTTAGCATGGACGGGCATACGCTCTGGCTTGCGTATAAGAAGCCCGCGCATTATCCGCCGCCGCTGATCCAACAGCAATATTCATATTCCGGCGGGACGTGGATGCAGACTGCATTCACGCGGCGCGAGAGCGGCATCGTTGCGCAAACGCCGTTTAACATGGAGTTCCGGCAAGATCTCAATACGCCTCCGGCGCTCTGGGTAACGGGGTCTGCGAGCGGCGCCGCTATCAAACTCTGGGATCCTAATCCTCAACTTGCGGGAATGAATCTTGGAAAGGCAATCGTCTATCGCTGGCGCGATTCAACCGGATATCCGCTTGTGGGTGGACTCGTGTTGCCGCCGAACTACGTGCGCGGCAAGCGATATCCGCTCGTACTGCAGACGCACGGGTTTGATCCGCAAGAAGGCCTCTTTCTCTCCGATGGGTTTTCGACGACGGCGAACGCGGCGCGACCGCTGGCGAGCGCCGGGATTGTCGTGTTGCAGATGGATTGGAACGTTTCGCACATGTTCGGCCCCCAAGAGCCCGGCGATGACGAGCGCGCGTTCGAATCGGCAATCCATAGTCTGGCTGCTGACGGAATCGTCGATCCAACGAAGGTCGGTGCGATCGGGTTCAGTTATACCGGCTGGCAAGTGGAGAGCACGCTCGTTCGCAATCCGAAACTTTTCGTCGCCGCGTCGATCAACGAAGGCTCGCAGATGGATTACTGGGAGTATTTGCACGACGCGGGCTTCGTAGGATTGACGTCACAGCCGGAACATATCCTCGGCGCCAGGCCGTTTGGCTCGGGGCTGGCAGTGTGGATGCAAAAATCTCCGGGATTCAATCTCGACAGAGTACGCGCGCCGATCCTGATAGGAACGGGTCACGGCGCGGCAGGCGTCATCCAGGAATGGGGGTTGTACGCGACGCTCTCGATGCTGCATAAACCCGTCGACTTCTTTCTCTTGCGCACCGGATTGCACGAACTCCAGAAACCGCTGGAACGCCTCGCTTCCCAGCAGATGAACGTGGACTGGTTCCGCTTCTGGCTTCAAGGATACGAAGATCCGGATCCATCGAAGGCGGCGCAGTACCGGCGCTGGGAA
>Ga0207024_10273_pt1 | contig 12758 bp, 12 predicted proteins | sample Alteio_BWMinCont_44_FD_153470 | JGI IMG/M metagenome (GOLD analysis project Ga0207024, IMG submission 153470) | Enriched cells from forest soil in Barre Woods Harvard Forest LTER site, Petersham, Massachusetts, United States -... | ecosystem: Environmental > Terrestrial > Soil > Temperate forest >...
ATTATGGCACTTCCGATGTTGCCAAAGTCGCGGAATTATCGCGCGGGATTTTTTGGATGGTATTGCCATCACTAGCATTCTTTTTAGTATTTCCGCTTTTATTAACTAAGCGTATCGGTTTTTATCCCGCTCTACTAATTGCCATTGCGGTAACAACTGGCATTTATTTAATAATGTTACTGATGTTAAAACGCCTTGGAATTGTCTTATGAAATCAGCTCCTTGGCCCCGTTGGGTACACATTTTATTACAATGTTCACTGATTTTTGTGATCGTGGCATTCTTTTTAACTGTGTTAGGTAATTTTGTTTTAGAAAATAAATTGCTGGGTGTCATTGGCGCATCATCGTTGGGCGCAACTGCGTTTATTGTATTTGTCACAAAAGATAGCGTAGCAGCGCGGGCGCGTAATGTGATTGGCGGCTATTTAATTACCTTGTTAGTCAGTATGGCGGGATATTATCTCTTAACGTTAATTGATCCAAACGCTTCAATTCTCGCTCATGAACATATCACCACGATCATCGCTGGCCTTAGCATGGCGATAGTGGTGATATTAATGGTGACATTTCGGGCAACGCATCCTCCTGCTGCAGGGTTCTCAATTATTTTAATTATTGCGCATTGGACTTTATATAATGTATTAACCTTAATCGCGACACTATTATTAATCTTATTGCTACGATCTATTTTAGATCCCTGGTTGATAGATTTAAATAATTGAAAATTTAAACACCCAAAGAATAATTATGTTTAATCTACACAGAAATAAAATTTTAGTGCCAGCATATGAAGCTCTAGATAATTGTGAGTTCAATAGTGCAATACAATATGCTCTTAAATATCCTCTCTTACCTGAATCAACGCTAATACATGCTTGGGCAAATTTATTTTCCACAACCAATTTTTTAGCAATAGAAAAATTAGTTACGGATCTATTAGGTTCTATTAATATTAATTCGGCCGATCTTAATGCAGTGCAAATTCAGTATCAATCTTATTGCTTATTATTACAAGCCTATACATTTAATCTAAAGCTAAAATCTGCTCAAATTAATTTAACCGCTAATGGGCAAGTAACTAAAATTGACCTTAAAATAAATGAGACAAAAGAAAAATTATCTGCTTTACTCAAAAGGATTGCTCACAATAATTTCAATCAAAATAAATTAGAATATTATCATTATGAATTGATTGCTGACGAACTCTTAGCAATTAAAAAAATCAAACCCGACCTCTCAGCATTATCAGTATTAGCTGATAATACAATTGCTTACGCAAGACAAGCTCTCTTGCCCAAAAATCATGCCTATACTGCTCTCATGATAGCTGCCAAAGCCTTATTAATGCGTTATAGCTTTGAGACTGAAAACTATCAATTGCTGATTCGAATTATACAGTACTGTAATTTAATAATAGAAAAAATAAAAACTACTCCATTGCAAAAATATTTAACCTTAATTATCAGAGCAGAAGCTAAGCTTTATTTTAACGATAAACAAGCAGTTAAACAGGATTTTCTTGAAATTTTGCAGATCCCTCATGAGCAAGACCCCGATGGCGGCCCTCCTCAGGTTTATTGGGATTGGGGTGTTGATCCATATTATCCTGGTTATTTATTATTGAAACATAAAATTCGTCAGATTTATTCTGAACTTTTGACAGAGCTCGGATTAAGATAAATCTTCTGTTTCAGCCAAGAGAATAAACAATAGTTAAAAAAACTGTTGACAATTTTTTAAGCCGAATGATAGACTGAAACCATTATGAAATTTAGCTTATTAAACCAATCCTTTTTCGCCTATTCTTACTTCTATTATTGGTTCTCCTAGAACCAATACTTACTCTATTCTCTACATTTCTAATTTAAATAATTAACCTACTGTTAAAGCAGCAGGAACAACTTTGGAGAAATATATGAATATTGAAAATACGTTAGATCAAACTTTAATGAACGTGGTAGGAATAGCAGAAATGCCTATAATGCAACTCTTAACTTACACTACCGGGTGTCTTCAAACCTATAATCATTGTTAATGCCTCAGCCGTCGTTCCCGCGAAGGCGGGAACGACGAGATTTTTCCGAACACTAGTGCACTGACGGGAGAAAATTAGGACTAGGTTTTTTATTTAACATAGTCATTTATTATTACTTTTTTTAAAATCTCTGCTACACTTTTGGTAAATTGATTTATTTTAAAATAGAAGGTTAGTAATTATGATGAAAACTGATCTTCCTAGTATGGATAATTTCATTGCACTAGGAATGAAGCAAGAAATATTTGTTGCGCTTGCTCGCAGCACTGTCATTGGCCTGCAACCTTTTTATACACTTTACCAAAAAATATCAACTTTTTATGAACCAGAAGAGCAATGGGAAATATTTTGTATAAGTGGTGAACTTCACGCTATTGAATACGCAGTAAAAAACTATCTAAACGGTAACTGGTTTGCAGTGACGAAAAAAAATGGCACAACTATTTTACAACTTGCAGCAATGAGCAATAACGATGAAACTATTGTTTGGTTGATGCAAAAAGGGTTAAAAGTTGACGCTTTAGATAGTGAAAATAGAACAGCCTGTCATTACGCAGCCATGGTGGGTGCTTTTAAAACATTGAGATTATTATTAAAACGTCACCCCTTTCCCCAAGCAACTGATAGAAGTAGAAATACTATATTACATCACAGTGCCCGTGCTGGTTCAGTAGTCTGCATGCAAATAGCCTATTCATTTTATGTTTCCCCTATCAGTCGTAACGCGGATGGCCGTAATGCTCTACATTTAGCCGCCTTCAGCGGTAACCCTGCTGCCATGTGGTTAGCTTATTTACGCGGTGCTCGGTCTTCTTCAGATCATTGGGGCATGGGTGTAGTAGATTGTGCCAAGTCCAGTGGAAACCTCGAAGCAATTCAAAAGGCTACTGTCTTCTCTTAAGGTTCCGTTAAGCTTGTTAGTGTATTATTACCAATCTAATAAAATAAATATACTACATGTTTAATCAACGCCTTCAAGATTTCACTAACAGTCTTCACCACCTTAAGGTAGATCCCTGCCTCAACCCTGTCTTACCCATAGGTTGGAATCCTATGACGCTAAAATTAGCTTTACATATTAAAAAAGAAGCTAGTAAAGCAGCGGGCCAGAAATTTAATTGTTATGTTTTACCTTTTATCCCTGCTCCAGAAAAGTTCTATGAAAAATTTATCGAATCTATTATAAACTACGCAAATATTGTCGTGCCTCCTGGAAAAACTGAACGCATTCAAATTATCTTAGGGCAAGGCATTCCCAAGGTAAGTCGTGATACGAAACATTGGGTGGTTATGGATCTAGCTTTAAGCGCTAAAAATATTGAAATTTTTTATATTGATCCGGCTAGCTTTTATGATCCTAAACACTTATATGATTATCAACAACACTTTCTACAAGAATTATGGCTCGGTTTATTGAGAAGCGGTAAGCAATCTACTCTTTATTATTTAAATTGTCGCAAGGCTAAAATCCAAGCTGCTAAACATAACTGTGCTGTTTTTGCTTTAGATATTGCCAGTGTCTTAGCTACTCTTGATGTAACACAATGTCTTGCTTCTTATTCTAAAAACACCTGGCATGAATTTTTGCCTGATACTTTACCCACGGGATTAGTGAAAATCCTGCGCTCATTACAACCAACCAATTCGTTCTCTGATAAATATTATGGATGTTTCAAAGATGTACTTGTATCAAAAAAGAATTCGTCAGATACAATCAAGTTATATGATTACGTCCTGCAACGTGATCAAAAATATAAAAAACCTCAAATTGATAAGCATTATCAAGGTATTTTATATTTAAAAGAAAAATATCAGGAGAAAATTAAAAACTATCTTGACGAGGTACTAAAAGATACAAAGAAATTAAATGATTTATCCATGTACCTCGACAACCTTGATTGGTCTAAGCTTGCAATTTATGGGCTAGAGCCTGATATAGTTGCACAACTTTCTAAAGTTAAACTCTAAATCTTTAACACTGTTTCAACGCTTACCTTTTGCAAACACGCTTGCACTGCCTCCCCATCTGGCAAAATTAAATCGGGGGCAATTTCAGCCAGCGGTACTAACACAAAATTACGTTGCTTTAAGCCCGGATGTGGCACTATTAGATCAGGATTATTTATTATTTCATCGCCATACAAAATAAGATCTAAATCAATAATTCGCTCACCCCAATGCCGCACTTTCACTTTACCCTGCTGCACTTCAATTTTTTTGAGTTCTGCTAATAATTCCAATGGCGCAAGAGAAGTATCAATTGCAGCCACTGCATTAATAAACTCTGGCTGATCTTGTGGGCCTAATGGCGGATTGCGATATAAACTCGATGTGCTTACCAAACTTGTTTGCGATAAGGCTTTTAAGCTGCTAATGGCTTGCTGTACTTGCAGAAAGGGGTCATTTAAATTACTGCCTAAAGCGATATAGGCGCGGGTGATAGGCATAAAATAGTTCCTTATAAGAGTGTAAAATGGTAAAATAAGTTAAATAATTTAGAGGAGCATAAAGAATGGCAGAGAAAAAAGCAATTCGCGTGGCAATTAACGGTTATGGTCGTATTGGCCGCAACACTTTACGTGCCTTATTTGAAGCGAAACGCCAAGATGAAATCGACATCGTAGCGATTAACGATTTAGGCGACTTAGAAACTTCCGCCCACCTAACCAAATATGATACTGCACATGGCAAATTCCCTGGCACTGTTGAAGTGAAAGACGGCAAATTAATTGTTGATGGTCATGCGATTCAAGTGTTTTCTAAACGCGACCCAAAAGAATTACCGTGGGGTGATTTAAACATCGATGTGGTATATGAATGTACCGGTATTTTCGCCACCAAAGAAAAAGCGCAAGTGCATTTGAATGCCGGTGCTAAAAAAGTATTAATTTCAGCGCCTGCTGGTAATGATGTGAAAACCATCGTATTTGGCGTGAATCAACATGTTTTAGCGGCCTCTGATACGATTGTCTCTAATGCTTCTTGCACCACTAATTGCTTAGCGCCGTTGGCGAAAGTGTTGCATGAAAAATTAGGTATTGTCAGTGGTTTAATGAATACTGTGCACAGCTATACTAACGATCAAGTGTTAACCGATGTTGCCCACAGCGATTTACGCCGTGCACGCTCGGCAACCCATTCTATGATCCCAACCAAAACCGGTGCGGCAGCGGCCGTGGGTTTAGTGTTGCCAGAGTTAAATGGTAAATTAGATGGCTTTTCAATTCGTGTCCCTACTATTAATGTGTCAGTAGTTGATTTAACCTTTACTGCGGCCCGTGATACCACGGTTGAAGAAGTTAACGCAATTATTAAAGCCGCAGCCAGCGGTGAGTTAAAAGGAATTTTAGATTACAACACTGCACCTTTAGTTTCTATCGACTTTAACCACAACCCTGCTTCATCAACTTTTGATGCCACGCAAACAAAAGTGATTGGTAAAAATTTGGTAAAAGTATTATCTTGGTATGATAATGAATGGGGTTTCAGTAACCGTATGTTAGATACATCGTTAGCGATGATGCGCGCGAAGTAGTTTACTATGTCGTACCGGAAATTGCATCAACAATTATCCGGTATCCAACATTAAAGAGTAAAAAAGCATGGCGATTAAAGAATCTAATAAAAAAAGTTTATCTCAACTATTGAGTTTTTGTAAAAACAATGTGGCAGAAGATAACGCCTGGGCAAAAAAAGCTAAGGCTGCAGAAAAACAAGGATTCTTAAGCGCTGCAAAAAGTAAAGAATTTCTCGATAGTTTAGAACGTTCCATTTAACTTTCCGGAGAAAATTTTGCCTATCAAATACATGAAAGATCTCGACTTACAAAATAAACGTGTACTCATTCGGGAAGATTTAAATGTGCCCCTTGATAATGCCTTGCATATCACCAGCGATGCCCGCATTCGCGCCATCCTCCCCACAATTGAATTAGCCTTACAAAAAGGCGCAGCTGTAATAATCATGTCGCATTTAGGCCGCCCAACTGAAGGCCACTATGAAGAACAATTTTCTTTGGCGCCAGTAGCAAAACGTTTGGGAGAGTTATTAGGCAAACCCGTCAAATTCATAAAAGACTGGTTAGAAGGGGTAAATGTTAAACCCGGTGAAATCGTTTTATGTGAAAATGTGCGCTTTAATCCAGGCGAAAAAAAAGACGAGGAAAATTTAGCGAAAAAAATGGCGGCTTTATGTGATGTGTTTGTGATGGATGCCTTTGCTACCGCGCATCGGGCAGAAGCTTCAACTCATGCAGTAGCAAAATTTGCTCCTATCGCTTGTGCCGGGCCATTATTACAAGCAGAATTAGACGCCTTAGGCAAAGCTTTGGAAAAACCTGCTCGGCCTTTATTAGCCATAGTCGGCGGTTCTAAAGTGTCGACTAAACTCACTGTCTTAGAAACCTTAATGACAAAAGTCGATCAATTAATTGTCGGTGGTGGTATCGCCAATACTTTTTTAGCGGCGCTCGGCTATTCAGTCGGCAAATCACTTTATGAACCCGATTTATTACCAGCGGCAAAAAACTTAATGCAGCAAGCCAAAGCTCGTGGCAATGCTATCCCCCTGCCAACTGATGTCGTGGTCTCGAATGAATTTTCTGCCACGGCAAAACCTACCATAAAAAAAATAACCGATATTAAACCAGAAGAAATGATTTTAGATATTGGCCCCGAAACAGCAAAAGCTTACGCGGAAATTATTGCTAAAGCAGGTACGATTGTATGGAATGGCCCGGTTGGTGTGTTTGAAATTGAAGCATTCTCACATGGCACTCAAGCGTTAGCGCATGCCATTGCCAATAGTAAAGCCTTTTCCATTGCAGGCGGGGGCGACACTTTAGCCGCCATTGATAAATATAATATTGCTGATAAATTATCCTACATTTCTACGGGCGGCGGTGCATTTTTAGAATTTTTGGAAGGCAAACCTTTGCCTGCGGTTGAAGTATTAGCAAGATAAGAAAAAAGCAAAAAAGGACTCACGGATGTTAAATATCATTTGGTTAGTGCTAATTGTCAGCTCAATTATTATCAGTGCCATTCATGGCACCACGGCTGAATTAGTGACCTCAGTTACAGATTCCGCGAAAGCGGCTTTTACCTTAGTCTTGGGTTTAATTGGCATCATGGCATTTTGGTTAGGCCTCATGAAAATTGCCGAAGATGCAGGGTTAATTAAATTAATTTCACGTGGCATCAGCCCCATTTTGGGTTATTTATTTCCTGAAATTCCTAAAGATCACCCGGCCATGGGCGCCATGACCTTAAATATTTCTGCCAATGTCTTAGGCTTAGGCAATGCCGCCACTCCCTTTGGTTTGCGCGCAATGGAAGAATTAGAAAAACTAAATCCGCTACCTGGTACTGCCACTAACTCAATGTGTATGTTTGTCGCGATTAACACGTCCAGTGTGCAACTTATTCCGGCAAGTGCGATTGCTATTTTGGCCAGCAATGGTGACCCGCATGCAACTGGCATTATTATTCCTACTTTAATTGCCACAGCGTGCTCTACTTTCACAGGCGTTGTAGCAGCAAAATTATTTGCTAAATGGTGGAGATAAATATGGATTGGAAAGCTTTAAGCCTTAGTTTTTCAGATTGGGTTTTTCTACTTTTCATTGGTGGCATTCCCTTGTATGGCTTTTTTCGTAAAGTAAAAGTTTATGAATCCTTTGTGGTGGGTGCGAAAGAAGGTTTTGAAATTGGCGTGCGTATTATTCCTTATTTAGTTGCTATAATTGTAGCTGTGGGGATGTTTCGTGCGGCTGGCGGTATGGATTTACTGGGTAATTTATTAAACCCAATATTACATAAATTAGGCTTCCCCATTGAGTTACTGCCACTTGCCATTATGCGGCCATTTTCTGGTAGCGGCTCGACAGCTATTCTGGCAGATTTAGCACATACTTTTGGAGGTAATTCGTTCATTACTCATGCTGCTGCGACGATGATGGGTAGTACGGAAACCACATTTTATGTAATTGCCGTTTATTTTGGCGCCGTGAGTATTCGGCGCACACGTTATGCCATACCCGCAGGATTACTGGCTGATTTAGTGGGTGTGATCATGGCCATTGTAGTAACGCATTGGTTTTATAGTTAATTAAATTTTAATAATAAGGAGAGATAGACATGCCTGGTGATAATCCTGTAGATCCTAATCAAGCTCATATTGGTAATCTTGAACAAGCGCGAAAAAGTGGAGCAATACTTGGCGCAAATACATCCGTTCGTCCTTCCTCAGCGCCAGCTCCATTAGGTAGAGCTAATCCAGGTCATCCTCCTGTACCAACTCGCCCACTTCCAGCAGTACCTCCGAGAAACTCAAGATCAGGCTCAAGAGTTGCTCCAGTCCCAACCTCACTAAGACAGACAAACGAATATGCTGGCTTTCCTTCATCTCACGCTCGGTTAAGCGCTTTTTTCTCAGAAGATGCAACATCCGCTACAGAACCAACGCCAGCACGAACTTCTACAACTCCACCTTTGCCAACTAGTACTCCAATACCGCCACCTTCTATGCTGGATTTATTAAATATATTGCGAGTAAGTATGGCTAATTCTGGAGTCGCACAACAGGAGCTAGAGAACAAATACCCATTTTTTAAGCAAATTATAGCGGGTAGCTATCTTATTAATCAAAATTTTTTTGGCGATGTAACGAGGATGATTGTGGGCCAACCCATAGGAGCTAATGAATTTTATCGTCATTTAAGTTATGTCATTTTATTAAATTTATGTCTATTAGGAGATATAGGTTGGACTATAAGAATAGCGCAACTTCCTGGAGGAATGGGAAAGTCTCAGTTTCAGCTAATTTCTAAATTACTTCCTCAAGGAAATGCTATAGCGTACACCGAATACCTCAAAGCATGGCTTCACATCCCCCTCAATAAGATTAGTGTCACCGCCCCCACCTTTCCAGAAGGGTTATCTCAAATTTTTATATCTTCTAGTGCTTTAAATAACGTACTTAATGAAGAATTAATTTTTATTCAAGATTACTTAAATAATAAGACTCTTGATTATATTATATCAAACCCAGATGAGCAGTTAGAAAAAATAACTGAGGTGCCATTCCATGGCAATATTTTGCAAGCACTAAAACCACACTCTGGCTTTTGGCCACTCTATAACTCGCATATCGGAACAGAAAATAAAGTATTGGAAATTTTACCCATTCCTTCTCAGAGCCCTGAGTATAATTTTCTTAATAATACTAAACTATCTTTTTTGCACTATATGTATTTAGCAAGTAAGTCGAGAGAATTTTTTGGTTTAAATTTTTCTAAATATTGTGTCCGTGGTCCATTACAGCCACATACTAGAATGCCAACTCCACCACCTCTTCCAAGACCAGTCTCAGCGCCTCCTGGTATAATAAATCCACTATTTCAACCAGGTGATGGAGAACTAAATATACGGGGAATACAGCCGCGCGTGTTGATGGGCACATCTCTTAAGGAAGAAGAAGACTCTCCTCGTGACTCATCACCCACTGGAACGCCGCGCTCACCTACTAACAACCAGCCTATTTTTGTTGATACTGCACAGTCTCTGCCCCTGCCCCCGCCTCCACCTTTTCCGTCTGCTCCACCTACGCCACCTGCAGTAGTACCTACCAATATTCGGTACACTCCTGTAATTTGCCATTCAAAAATGGCAGCAGAGCAGCTTATTACTTCGTCACCTTATTGGCGGGATACTCATTTTATTGCCTATTTTAAAGACGACCAAGTAAGAACAATAGGTAAGACAGCACTTTATATTGCGCAGCCTTATAAGAAGCAAACTAAGCACCATAAGTTAGCATGGAATCCGCAGCAGCAAGCTTGGTTCCCATTACCTTCGACATTGACAGGTCATCTAAGTGCAGATTATCTACCCCGGGGATTTATACTTCCTACGACAGGCTATATTTATAGCCAGGAGTCTTTGGACTGTACGTTAACTGATAAAGCGAGTGAGGAATTATATAAGTATATAGCTACTCATATTGCCCCAACTTTATATCCAAACAATATAGTCTTTGTGTAAATTGCCCAGCAAAATTAGTTTAAGTAATTAAAGACATTGCGATATAATAGCACCATGAATGAAATCATAATTCGTGGTGCACGTACGCACAATCTTAAAGATATTGAACTCACGCTACCGCGTGATAAATTAATCGTTATTACCGGCTTGTCAGGCTCGGGCAAATCTTCTTTAGCTTTTGACACCCTATATGCCGAAGGTCAACGCCGCTATGTCGAATCACTTTCCGCCTATGCGCGGCAATTTTTATCGATGATGGAAAAACCCGATGTCGATTCGATTGAAGGTTTATCCCCCGCGATTTCTATTCAACAAAAATCGACTTCACATAATCCCCGCTCAACCGTTGGCACCATCACGGAAATTTATGATTACTTACGCTTGCTGTATGCCCGCGTTGGCGAACCACGCTGCCCTAAACATGGCTCGGTATTAAGCTCGCAAACCGTGAGCCAAATGGTCGATCGCGTGTTAGCTTATCCCGCTGAGAGCAAACTCATGATTTTAGCCACGGTGGTGAAAAATCGCAAAGGCGAGTTTTTACAATTATTAGAAAGTTTGAAAAGCCAAGGTTTTATTCGCGCACGTATCGATGGCACCATTTATGAATTGGATAGCGCGCCTAAATTAGATTTGCGCCGCAATCATACTATTGAAGTCATTGTTGATCGTTTTAAAGTCAATCCTGAATTACAACAACGCTTATCTGAATCATTTGAAACTGCTTTGCGTTTAGCAGATGGCGTCGCCAGCATTGCTTGGATGGATGACCCTAAAAAACCCGATGAAAGTTTTTCTGAACACGCAGCTTGCCCAACCTGTGGTTATAGCTTAGAAGAATTAGAACCACGCTTATTTTCTTTTAATAGCCCGGTAGGCGCTTGCAGTGAATGCGATGGTTTAGGGGTTAAACAATTTTTTGATCCGGAAAAAGTGATTCATAATGCGGATTTAAGCTTGAGCAGTGGTGCTATTCGTGGGTGGGATCAACGCAACACTTATTATTTTTATTTATTAGAATCGCTGGCTAATCATTATGGTTTTGATACCGAAAAACCGTTTAATAAGTTAGCTAAAAAATACCAAGATATTATTTTGCATGGCAGTGGCGAGGAAGAAATTCCCTTTACCTATGTCAACGAACGTGGACGCAAATTCCAAAAGTTACACAGCTTTGAAGGGGTCTTACCTAATATGGAACGGCGCTATCGTGAAACCGAATCCAATATGGTGCGTGATGAATTAGCCAAATATTTAATGCAACAACCTTGTTCTACCTGTGGCGGCGCCCGCCTATGTGAAGCAGCGAGACATGTCTATGTGGCTAATCACGCTTTACCGAGCATTGTCAAATTACCAGTCGAACAAGCCCATGAATTTTTTGCTAAATTAAAATTACCTGGTAAACAAGGCGAAATCGCGCAAAAGATTTTAAAAGAAATTGTCGAACGCTTAGGATTTTTAAATAATGTCGGATTAAATTATTTAACCTTGAGCCGCAGTGCCGATACTTTATCAGGTGGTGAAGCCCAACGCATTCGACTCGCTAGTCAAATTGGTTCGGGTTTAGTTGGGGTAATGTATATTTTAGACGAACCTTCCATCGGCTTACATCAACGCGATAACGATCGTTTGTTAAAAACTTTATTTCATTTGCGTGATTTAGGTAACACTGTGATTGTCGTAGAACACGATGAAGATGCGATCCGCGCCGCTGATTTTATTGTCGATATTGGCCCTGGCGCAGGCGTGCACGGCGGACAAATTATTGCCCAAGGGGATTTAAAATCTGTTATGAAAGTGCCAGAATCGATTACCGGGCAATATTTATCAGGTAAAAAATCGATTGCTATTCCTAAACAACGCACACCAGTAGATCCAAAACGTTTATTAAAAATTACTGGCGCCAGTGGCAATAATTTAAAAAATGTCGATTTAAGCATTCCGGTAGGCTTATTCACTTGTGTGACTGGCGTATCTGGCTCAGGTAAATCAACCTTAATCAATCAAACTCTCTATCCGCTAGCGGCTACGGAATTAAACCATGCTGATACTTTAAGTGCTGCACCCTATAAAAAAATCAGTGGCTTAGATTTATTTGATAAAGTCGTCGATATTGATCAAAGCCCGATTGGTCGCACACCCCGCTCTAACCCGGCGACTTATACTGGGATATTTACTGCTATCCGTGATATTTTTGCGGTAACCCCTGAAGCCCGTGCGCGTGGTTATAAAGTCGGACGTTTTAGTTTTAATGTCAAAGGCGGACGCTGTGAAGCGTGCCAAGGCGATGGCATGATTAAAGTCGAAATGCACTTTTTACCGGATATTTATGTCATGTGTGATGTGTGCCAAGGTAAACGTTATAATCGTGAAACCTTAGAAGTAAAATATAAACATAAAAATATTCATGAAGTGTTAGAAATGACCATTGAAGATGCGCGCCAATTTTTTGATGCTGTGCCCATGATTGCGCGTAAATTACAAACGTTAATGGATGTGGGATTATCGTATATTAAGTTAGGTCAAGCGGCCACGACGTTATCGGGTGGTGAAGCTCAACGGGTTAAACTAGCGCGTGAATTATCTAAACGCGATACCGGTAATACGCTTTATATTTTAGATGAACCAACCACTGGTTTACATTTTGCTGACATTGCCCAGTTATTAGCGGTGTTA
>Ga0207024_10126_pt2 | contig 12708 bp, 9 predicted proteins | sample Alteio_BWMinCont_44_FD_153470 | JGI IMG/M metagenome (GOLD analysis project Ga0207024, IMG submission 153470) | Enriched cells from forest soil in Barre Woods Harvard Forest LTER site, Petersham, Massachusetts, United States -... | ecosystem: Environmental > Terrestrial > Soil > Temperate forest >...
ATCCTCGACGGGCGTCACTTTCGGCAGCATTTCGAGAATGGTGACCTGCGTCCCGAAGGAATTGAACACCGAAGCAAACTCGACGCCCACGGCTCCGGCGCCCACGATCACCAGCGATTTCGGCACAGCGGGCAGCTTCAGGATTTCGATGTTGCTGAGGACCGTGGTGCCGTCAATTTCAATGCCCGGCAGCGAACGCGCCGCCGAACCGGTCGCAAACATAATATGCGTGGCTTCGACTTCGGTGGTCTTGCCGGCGTTCTCGACGCTCACGCGTCCGGGCCCCGCCCAGCGACCCCAGCCTTGCATGCCTTCGACTTTATTTTTGCGAAACAAGAACTCGATGCCTTTGGCGTGTTTGTTGACAATTTTTTCCTTGCGCGCCAGCACTGCCGGCCAGTTCAACGAAAATTCCTTCACGTCAATGCCGAATTCCTTGGCGTTCTTGAACGTGTCGAAAATTTCCGCATGGTGCAGCAGCACCTTCGTGGGAATGCAGCCGACGTGCAGGCAGGTGCCACCCAGGAATCCGTCTTTCTCGATGACCAGAGTTTTTAGTCCCCACTGCGCGGCCCGAATGGCGGTGTTATATCCCCCGGGTCCGCTACCAATGATGGCAAGATCGTATTTAGCCAAGTGTCCTCCGCGGCAGGCAGGAATGCCGCTCCTAAAGCAAAGTTTTGCGCGCGGGCGCTTTTCTTGCGCTGAAATTCCGCCTCACGATTCTATCAGCGGCTCACATGGGTCGCAACCCGACGGATGGACTCGGGCTTTTCGGCTTTGTTCGGACGGCTATTGTTGAGCACTTAACCTTCCTTGACAGTTTCGAGGAGCAAGCCTACAATCACCCGTTTGTAATAGCCACATTTAGGCAAACCTTGGGGCTCCGACTATGGATAAGAAGCGTCTCGAATATTATAAGAAGAAATTGCAGACCCGGCGCGAGGAACTTGCCAGGACAATTACACGCACGGAGGAAGAAGGCCGGACTGCGGATGATGATCCGACCGTGGACCTTGCGGACAAGGCCGCAAATTCCTACACCAAGGAATTTCTGTTTGGCCAGACCAATTCCGACCGGGCCATTTTGCAGTTGGTGGACGAATCCCTGCTGCGCATTCGGTCCGGCATATATGGCACGTGCATCGAATGCGAACAGGAACTTCAGCTAAAGCGCTTGGAAGCTGTGCCCTGGGCGAAATATTGCGTGAGCTGCGCGGAAAAACACGAGCAAGGCCTGCTGTAAGTCCTCGGTTGCGATGCAAACTTTAGTCACCAACCAATTGTAATGATTGGCATCCGGCGCCGCCAATACGGCGCCGGATGTTGCCCGCCCTGTTTGCGCTTTTCCTCTTTCCGGCCGCATGTCACGATTAGTGACAATTCCGTCATTTTTCGCTTTTGCAAATCGCCCGGCGGGAGTAGGCTTGGGGAATCGTGCCCCGCATTGCCTCTTCCATTGCCAATCAGTTGCGCGGCATGCGCGCGGCTTTGGCCTCGGTGCTGTTTCCCGCTCCTTGCCGGATTTGCGGCGAGATGCTGGATACGGGCATTCGTATTCCGTTTTGCCAGGGATGCCTCGGCGATCTCGCGAAGCCTCTGCCGGAGCCGCTTTGTCCCCAATGCGGGCGACCGGTGGTTTCCTCCCCCGTGGCGCAGGCCATCGCCGCGCCTCACTGCCATATGTGCAGGCTGGGCGCGTATGACTTTGACCTGGCACGCAGCTACGGTGCTTACACCTCGTCTATGGCACGCGCCGTGCTCCTGCTTAAGCACCATGAGGTCACTCCGCTGGGGAGCTGGTTTGCGGGCATGTTGGCCCGTTTGGTGGACTGCGAGCCAGAATTGTTCGCCGCGGATGCTGTGGTTCCGGTACCGTTGGACGTGGGCAGACAGCGTGAACGCGGCTACAACCAGGCGGAGCTGATCGCCCGGCCCTTGGCGCGTCTGCTCGGAATCCCCTTTCGGTCTTATTTGCTGGTCCGCACGAGACCTCGGCCCAACCAGCTACGTCTAACCAGATTGGAACGCTGGGTGACCGTTCGTGGCGCTTATGCTACGCATCGAAAGGCCCAAGTTGACAAGCTGCGTGTTTTACTGGTAGATGATGTATTTACCACCGGGGCCACGCTAGATGCGTGTTCCCAAGCCTTAAGGCGGGCTGGGGCGGTCCGGGTGGTGGGTCTGACGGTTGCCAGAGCCTTGCCTCAGGTGCTAAATCCTGAAGCAGCAGTGAATTACCGGAATCATGAGATTGCTAGGCCAAAGCGGAAGACCTCCCCGGCCGAAGATCCTGCCGGAAGCTCGGGGAGATAAGCATCCTGCGGGCGCCATACCCCCTGCGGCCCGAAAACCTGCGATCATGCAGGAACCGGTTCTGGTCTTGAACGCCACCTTCGAGCCCATTAACGTCACCGCAGTACGCCGCGCCATGGTCTTGATGATTAAGGGGATTGCGCAAGCCGAAGAAGTGAATCACACGCAGGTTCACTCCGCGTCCAGGTCACTTCCCGTGCCATCGGTGATTCGTTTGCTAGCGTACCGGCACATCCCGCAGCAGACGCGGGCGCTATCCCGGAAAAATATTTTGTTGCGCGACCGCAACACCTGCCAATTTTGCGCGCGTATTCTGCCGGCTTCGGAGCTGACGCTGGATCACGTCGTGCCTCGTTCGCGCGGCGGGCGATCGTCCTGGGAAAATCTAGTAGCTTGCTGCTACCAGTGCAACAACAGCAAAGGCGACCGCACCCCGGAAGAAGCCGGGTTTGCCCTGGCGCGCCGGCCGCGTCCTTTTACGCTGCATACCTCCCGGCAACTGATGCGGTTGATCGGGAACAAAGACGAAAAGTGGCGCAAGTATTTATTTTACTAAGGTTTGCGTTCCCCCTCGAAATATTTCACCCGCCAGGGATTCACCGACCAAACCTTTAATCTAAAATTTTTCTAATCTGAGCAACCTTTTCATATTCGCGGCGTCTAATTAGACAAACCACTTCAAGGACACACCCCGGGAAGCAGCGTTGGCTCTGCCAAGGCTGCTTCTCTTTTTTTGGGCCTGTTTTTTCCGCGAATTTCACTGCCTCAAGACAACGCGCAATCCCCTCCGCCAATTTTCCGCCAAACCAATCCGCAGGACTTCGATTTCCGGGGATAAGTATCGTAATACGATATCAATGGCGGGATGGAAGCGCAGCCCGGGAGCCACCAGATACAGCAGGGGCGGCTTGGCTTTCAACGGCGTTACGGGAAAATATCCGAACCGGCGGAAATCGTTCTGAGCGTGATGCCACTGCACGCGCAGCCAATAGTCCACCGCCTGCATCACCAGGTGAATATCCTCGGACGCTTTTAGTTCCAGCACGGCCAGACGTCCATCGCGCGTCGTCGCAAGCAGGTCAATGATCCCGCGGTCCCCAGAGGAAAATGCCGGAACCTGTGTATAGACCTGTTTGAGATCGAGGCGCGCGTCAATCCGCGAAGGGTCGGCGGCGACCAGAGTTTCAAGCCAACGCTCCGGCTGGGCCCGGTAAAGCCGATGCTTTGTGTCCAACGCGAGGGGATGGCGGTGCGCTTCCATTTCGCGCACCAGTTTTTCGAGCTTCGACCACTTTGCAGGGGACAAGACTTCCTGGCGGTCACCTATGCCATACCACATCGCGCCAACCTTCCAGCGTGCGAATTCCAGGCCGCGAAAGCGCAGCGTTACTTCCTGCGTCGCGGCGGCCACCCCTATGCGAATCGCATCCGGAGCCAGCGCGCGAATTCGCTCCGCGCAGGGAAGCGCTGCGGCAATGGACTGCTCAATTTCGCGTCGCGGCACAATCCAGGTAGCAATATTGCCCGCGTCCGACAGCGGGATCCTCCGCACACGCCAGTAGAGCGGCTCGTATTCATACAGCTCTACTTCCTGTGGTGAGGCCAGCGCGGTGAGCCGGTGCGCTGTGGCGGCCGATTTGCCGCTCGGCAGGAACAAACGCAGCGACGAAACCGAGTAACGTTTCGCGCGATCACGTGCGTGCTGCAGCCAGATCAAGCCAAAGGTAAGCATTCCGTCAATCGTTGCGCCGTCTTCCTTCGGTGAGGCGCCGAGCACGGCGATGCCCTCGGAACCGCGATGCAGCAGGCCTCGCGTATACGATCCGGAAAGCGAATGGCGCAGGTCTGCCGAGGTGACCAGCGAATCCACGATTTCATCCGGAAAACGGTCGGTAAGAATTTGGCGCAGACGGCCGGCAAATTGTCCGCGGTCCAGGCGACGAGTTTCGCGCACGGGGCCCGCCGCCAAAAATTCGAGGCGAGACTGTCGCGAATGCCCCAGGCGAAGCACTTCCACAACCACGCGCTCGCGGGATTCCTCAGTGACACTCACCACGCGACGCACCAGGTTCTGTTCGGCGCTCCACAGATGCAGCAGCGCCGCTTCGCCCTGTGCGCGCACTTCGTACTGCACGCCATCGAGGGCAGGCAGCCACTCTCCGTTTTCGCGCACTTCCGGCGCGCCGGCGGAACACACCCCATCGAGAGCGCGTCGAAGTTCGGCGGCCAATTCCATGGCTCCGGATTATAGGTGATTTCGGGCGGGCGTCAGTAGTTATTTGTCACGTTACGTGCCAATCTCGCGGAGGGTTGGGAGAAGCTGCTATTTGAAAGAAAGCCCGGTCACGCGGATTGTGGGGTACCCATTGTTCCATTGCGCGGAAATATGTTCGTAGCCGACTTGAAAATCCCTTTGCTGCCCGGGCAGCATGGGTGAGGCGTTGGGCAGAAACAGGCGCTGGGTGTCGCGCAGCACCACTTGGTTGAATGGATCATGAAATTCCAGGGTGATTTCTATTTGCTTGATCTTGCGGTCTCCGCCATTCTCGACGGTCCCAAACACAAAGGTCACTTCCTGATTCAGGAAATTTGCCGCGCGACTCATCTTCGGTTCCAGGAAATGAATTTGCGGCGCGTAGGCCAGTTCGGCAGAACCCATGGGCAAGGGCTTATCGATTTCCGCGCCGGCAGGCGTGGCGTAGCGGCTATAGAGCACGGCCCCGGTTACCAGCAGCGTCACAATCACAATGCCAACGAGAAATGCGATCGGAAGCCGGCTGCGTTCTTCTGTAGGGATCAAGTGGTGCGTCCTCCTAATCCAAATGGCTTAAAGCCGATTCACGATCTGGTAGGACAGGCTTCAGCCTGTCAGGTTTAGAATTTCGTTGCCAATCCGCAAGACAGACAGGCTGAAGCCTGTCCTACTTGCTTACCGCCCGGCGCCGAGCCGTTCGATTAGCGGAAATGGCAAGCCGGCATTTCGCATGCGTGATTGCACGGCGGCAATATCATACGGCACACGCCAGAATTCAATGACCTGATGGCCGAGATCGGCGATCGCAAACGCTGCGCGCGGATCTCCATCGCGTGGCTGCCCGATCGAACCGGGATTCAGCAGGTAGCGAGTCCCCGGCTCCAGGCGCAGCGCGGCAAAATGCGGGCCGGGTTCCGGCCGAAGTTGAATTACCCCAATGTGCCCGGCGCGATAAGAAAATCCGCCCTGATGGTGCGTGTGCCCGAAAAAGGTTACATCGGTCGGCGAATCCAGCAGCCCACCCATGGCCTGGCCCGGCACGAAGACGTACTCGTCCTCATCATGATACGCGCCATGGATTAAGGTGAGGCTATCGGCGGACGCCGGGCCGCGCGGCAATTGCGAAATGTAAGCCAGCGTATCGGGCCGAAGCTGTTCGCGCGTCCATTTTGCGGCAATTTGCGCCACTGGATTAAAATCTTCCAGATCGGTGAGCCCAGCCACGGCCTTGTCATGATTGCCGCGAACGATGACCGGCTCGAGTGCTTTCACGCGATCGGTCACTTCGTTGGGGTCGGGGCCGTAATCCACCACATCGCCTAGACAAATCGCGCGTTCCCAACGTCCTTCGACCGACGCCAGAGCAGCGTCGAGCGCAGTCGAATTCGCGTGAATGTCGCTGAGGATTAGAAATCGCATGGTGTATGGCCAATCCGAGGCGCGCGCGTAACCCCGCGAAGATTATAAACGAAATCCGGGGCTGTGCATGCGCGCGGTGACAATTCGCCCCTGGCTCACGCCAATTTTGATTTTGCGAACCGGGAGATCAGTTGGCCGATGGTGGTTGATCCCGTGACCTGGAGGACCAACGCGGATATTGCAATCCAGATCAGTCCCGCAACAAACAGTAGGCCTAGCTCATAAATGCGGTTGGTTGTTCCAGATGCGTAGTGGCGCAACGCAACGAGCGCCCCATAACTGATCACTGCGGCGATGACGCAGCGAAACAGTTCAAGATAATCGAGTCCCGCGAGTGAGACGGTGCGTCGCCGATGGAGCAGAATCGCGAGCGTGGCCGTTTGCAGGAGAATACCTATGTCGGATGCCATGGCCAGGCCGGCGGCTCCCACGGAATGATAGAAGGCGGCGTAGATGGGGATGGAGACCAGCGTGACGATCGTTCCGGCAATCATCGGCGTCAGCGTGTTTCCTGCCGCATAGAATGCGCGCGCGTAGATGGCTTGCGCCGACCACAGAAAAAGAGAAATGGAGAAGATAGCAAAGTACGAAGTCATCGTGAGGGTATCGGAGCGATGAAATGCTCCGCCGCGCAAGGTTACATCAATCGCAGGCAGAGCCATGGCCACCATGAAACTTGTGAGTAAAATTGAAAAGGCGACAATGCGGGAGACCGATTCGTTCACCGCGTGCGTGAAGGGAACTCGATCCTGTTTTCCATATAGCGAAGCGAAAAAAGGGAGCGAGGCAGCTCCGGCGGCCTGGCCCAGAGCCACGGGAGCGGTGAAGAGTTGCTTGGAATACGTGAGCAGCGAGACATCTCCGCTGGTTTGAGAAGCGAAATAATTAATAATCCAGTTGTCGGCGGTAACCAGGGAGACGCCGAGCATGAGCGGGATGGACATGCGAATCCACTCATGCAGGCCGGGATTGGACCACTCCAGGATCGGGCGGTATCGCATTCCGGCGCGGCGCGCCCAGATGGCATTCAGAAGAAATGGGCCAAGGAATGCACCGGCGACGGCGCCGATCGCGAGGGAAGAGGATCCCAGGAAGCGATACAGTAAAACGCCGCCAAAAATAATTCCACAGTTATACACGAGCGGCGTAATCGCCTGCACGGCGAAACGCTTGCGAACCAAAAGCACGGCGGCGAAAACTCCTCCGGCAAGGAAAAAGAGTTGCGCGGGAAGCAGAATGCGTGTGAGGTGCGCGCACAACGCCGCTTTGGCAGGATCGTTTTCAAAACCGCGCAATAGCAATCGAACATACAGGGGCGCCGCGAATTCGGCGAGCACGATGGCTGATCCAAGCACCAGCGCCATGGTAGTGAGGATCACGGACATGGCGCGCTCGCCCTCAGGTTCGCGTCCCGCGTCTCGATAGCGCGTGAGCATGCTGACGAAGGTGATCGAGGCCGCTCCGCCGACCAGGAAATACGCAATCATGTCCGGCAGTTGAAACGCGGCATTGAACGCGTCGGCAGCGGCTCTTCGTCCCAGCAAATAGGCGATGTATTTCGTTTTGACCAGGCCAATCAGCCGTGAGGCGATGGCGGAGGTCATCAGCAGCAGCGTCGCCGTGAGGGCCGTATGGCTATGGGACGGCCGAAGCACGGACAGGGCGCGTTGCCAGCGCGATGTGGTTGGGAGGGAAGACATCTCGACGGTTCGATTTTAGCGAAACATTCGCGGAAACAAACAAGTATTCAAAGCGCGCAGCCACAAACGGCAATGGCGCTATTTTTATCACGGCGTTTAGGTTATGAATTGGCCAGGATGCGAGAGAAATGATATACATAATCCCCGAATCCCGATTTCACGAGTATATGGACGAAAAGAAAAACGGCGCTGGATTTGGTAGCGCCGGCGTCCCGCCGGCGCTACGAATACGAGAGGAAAACGAAAATGCGAACAACTTTGAAGGCTTGCCGGGTGTGTACGAAAGCCGTATTCCTCGCGGTGCTATTTACCATCGTCTGCGCGATGAACGCTGCCGCGCAATCGCAAGAGATCACCATCACCCTGGCGGGGCAGTCCATGATTCGGTCAGATATCCGCGAGACCTCGCCGGCGGCGGTGCCAGTGATTCAAGGACTGCTGAAGGGCGACGTGATATTTACGAACCTGGAATCCGCGGTCGCCGAAAAAGGCGATTCGACCCAAGAGGGGCGCGGGTTTCTTACTCCGCCGGAATCGCTCGACGCGCTGCAGTTGTTTGGGTTTAATTTATTGTCCCTCTCCGGCAACCATGCCTTCGATCTGAAAGTGAAAGGCATTCAGAATACCATCCGAGAGGCGGACAGCCGTAAGATCGTTCACGCGGGAACTGGAAACTCCGTGGCCGAAGCTACGGCTCCGGGCTATCTGCACACCGCGAAGGGCACGATTGCGCTGATCGCCAGCGCATCGGGCCTGATTGCGCCGGGAGGACGCGCCACCGCGGAACGTCCGGGCGTGAATGAACTTCGCGTGGAAGCCGGCGACAAAGAAAATGAGGCGACTGAGGATCTGCCCGGAGCGTCCGGAAACACGCCCAATCCGGAGGATGCCCAACGCATCCTGCAAAGCATTCACGACGCCCGCCAGCACGCGGACATCGTGATCGTGTACCAGCATAACCACGTCTTCTCGAATCATTCGTTTGCCACGGTTTTCACCGAAGAGTTGCCGGAGCGGCTCGCGCCGAACGAATGGCTCGTCAAGTGGACGCATGCCGAAGTGGATGCAGGCGCCGACATCATCGTGATGCATGGCGCGCCGCTGCTGCACGGCGTGGAGATTTATCACGGTCGGCCCATCTTTTACGATTTGGGCAACTTCATTTACAACCTGTCGCCCACGATCACCTACATTGAAGAACCGATCAATTTTGAAAGCGCTGTCGCGTACGTGCAATTTCAGGGGAAGAAATTGCAATCTGTTTCATTCCGTCCGATCGCCATGAACAGCATAGGCGAGGGCCAGCCCGATGTTCACAACCCGTACACCAACAACCAGTTTCTGGTCACTCGCGGCTTGCCGTCTCCGGCAACGGGCGCCAGGGCAGGTTACATCCTGCAGCGCTTGGCCGAGGAATCCAAGCCATTTGGCACGACCATGGAAATGACGGGCGATACGGCGGAAATTAAGCTGAAGGCTGGGAATTAAATCCAATCATCAGTGCGCAACATTGCTTTGGCAGGCCCGACGGACCGAGTCACATCCCTTCGTTTTGCGCGTTCTTAGTGGATGCAAGAAAAACATTCAAGAGCGAAAAAACTTCATTAGCAAATAATTTCCCGTCTCATGATGGAATGTACCTGAGAATTTCGGTGAACTTATTAGTTTAACGACCGAAATATGTACGCGAAGTGAACCACCATGCCAACGCGTTTTAACGCTGAAAGGCCGAACCCGAATTTAATTGATGCTCGACAAACTAATTATGTTTGACGTACATATGGCCCAACCAATCCATCATGGCTTTGCCTTTCACGACTTCTTTGACGTCGAGGCCGTTGTTTCCAACTTCCACCAGGGCGGTTGGCGTCTGAACTAAACAGTCGCCATTTGCCAGAGCTGCGAAAACGGTTATCCCACCTGCGTGTGAGTTCCAGCGCCAGATTATTTCACCTGTGTGCACGTTGAGCGCGAGCAGAATATCGCCACGTGTCGCAAAAAAAACGTCTTCACCACCCACCATTTCGTCCTGAAGCGGGCCAATATAGGTTGGGAGGAGAACCTTGTAGATTACATCCCCATCCGGATTGATATGGTAGATAAATTCTTCAGGTGGCCTACTATCCTGATTCCATAATCTAATGTGCGACAAGCGTAGAGGGATCATCATTCCGTTCAAATTGTCCGTCACCAGTGTGCCAGTCGGCGAGGCAGTAGTTATTGGGGCCGAGATCAATTGATCGCCGCTCATTGTCTCAACGACCGTACTCCGATAAGTCCCATCGGGATGGACCTGCCAAAGCATCAGGTTGCTCACCCATTTCAGATATATCTTAGCCGGATCGATCATTGATCCAGGTGTGCATGCTGCCGTCTCCAGAGTCCATTCATTCTGCGAAAACGCTACATATGCAAGACGGTCCATGCTCACATATAGATGGCTATTGATGGTTTGCATGGGGCTCAATACCGAACTCGATGCACACACGAAGTCTTTCCCCTCTCTTTGAACATTGACGCGATTCTCATGCGAGACTGGCAACTGGTCATCAAATATTTTCTCCCCCGACAGCTCGTCAAGGCCGGTGAGAGTGGTGGCAAATCCGTCCTCAGATTGGGTCAGAATGTGAACCAAGTGTTCGGTGCTGATGGCAAGGCCCCTCCGAATGCCCTGCGCGCTAAACTTCCAGCGCGTCTTGCCATCTTTACCAACCGCATAGAGAGTGTAGGAGTTCGCTTGCTTCGTGCTTACCACCGCCCCGCCGAACCAATCGCCACAAACTAGCTCCACTTCGCGCGAGGATTCGGGAAGAAGCCAGGTCCAGACTTGGATTCCATCTTCCCTGCCTGCTCTTAAATAGGTGCTGCCAGAGCTGGTCTGTTCCAAAGAGAACATGTTCGGCCCATCTCCCGTTGGGACGGCTGGAATGTCTCCAATTTCTCGACCGATAGGATGTACCGACCATGTCGTCGTCCCAGGTGGAATCGGCTGGAGTGGCGGCCAAATTCTAATATCACGAAATCTAATCTGCCCATTAAATGCGGCGCTCACTCGCACGGTGCCGATTGCTTTCGCGTGGACCACGACGCGGCCGTCCTCTTCCTCCTGAATCTCGGCGAGGTTCGTATCATCCACAGACCATGTCGCACCACGAAGTTCCTGCGCTGAGTCGTCGAGAAGTTGAAGGGAGCGGTCGTCTCCCGACTGGATATTGATTTTTTCCGGGGAAATGCGCCAATCGGGTCCCTCTTGTCCGGAAAAGCGAAGGCAAGAAAATAAGAATATGCCAAAAACAATGATGATATTGCGCAGGTAGGGAAGCTTGGGCAGGCTCATAACCCATTTTAGCCAAGATTTAAGCCCACCAGCATTTTAGGGATTGATTAGGTTCGTATGCATTAACTCGTCAACGTGAATCAATCTACGCGAGCGGCATTTCCTCGATAGATCCCGGCGGCTCCGGAGGGATTTGTCCTGCATGAAAGCCGGCTGCTTTGCGCCGCCGGAAACGCAACTGCAGGCGGTCCATATAAAGATAAATAACGGGTGTCGTGTAGAGAGTCAGCATCTGGCTCACCAATAACCCGCCGACTATGCTGATGCCCAGCGGGCGCCGCATTTCCGAGCCGGTGCCGGTGGCCAGCGCCAGCGGCAAACCGCCAAAAAGCGCTGCCAGCGTGGTCATCATGATCGGGCGGAACCTAAGCAGGCACGCCTGATAGATGGATTCCTCGGGGGATTTTCCGTTGCGCTCTTCCACCACCGCGAAATCAATCATCATGATGGCATTCTTCTTGACGATGCCGATCAATAGAATAATTCCAATCAGCGCGATCACTGTCAATTCAGTGTGAAATGCGAGCAGCGCTAGGAGCGCTCCCACTCCCGCGGACGGCAGCGTCGAGAGAATCGTGACCGGGTGGATGTAACTTTCGTACAGAATTCCCAACACGATGTAAACGGTGACGAGCGCGGCAAGGATCAGCCAGGGCTGCGTGGACAGTGAGGATTGAAAGGCCTGCGCGTTTCCTTGAAACGTGGGGTGAATGTCAGCAGGCAGTCCCATGTGCAGGACGGCTTCCTGGATTTTTGTCACCGCATCGCCCAGGGCAACGCCTTCTGCAAGATTGAACGAGATGGTCACGGCGGGGAATTGACCCTGATGGTTCACTGAGAGCGCCGTGTTCTTCGTTTCATAATGCGTGAAAGCGCTGAGCGGCACCTGCGACCCATTGGACGATCGCACGTAAAGTCCCCGGATCGCGTCCGAGCTGTCACGAAACGCCGCATCCACTTCCATCACTACGTGATATTGGTTCAACTGCGTGTAGATCGTGGACACCTGGCGCTGGCCGAACGCGTCGTAGAGCGTGTTATCAATGGCCTGTGGCGAAATGCCCAATCGCGAGGCCGTATCGCGGTCAATCACCAGGGTGGCCTGCAACCCGCGCGTTTGTTGGTCGGTGGCAATGTCGCGCAACGCGGGCAATTGTTTCATTTGCGATTCCACGCGCGGCGCCCATTCCAGCAGGTCCACGAGGTTTTCACTCGACAGGGTGTACTGATATTGCGAACTGCTGATGCGTCCTCCCACCGTAATATCTTGATAGGCCCGCAGAAAAAGCGTGGCCCCGGGAACCACCGCAAGTTTGGACCGCAGGCGCGCAATCACCTGATAGACAGTGGCGTTTCGCTGGTCGAAGGGTTTCAATTCGACTTCCATCTGCCCCGTATTTTCCGCTCCCCCTCCGGTCTGACCGACCATGCTCTTCACTGCCGGGTCGGCCGAGACGATATCCGTATACTGTTTCAATTTTTGCTGCATCGCGGGGAAGGAAGTATCCTGCGCGCCCAGAATATTTCCGGCCATCAGCCCGGTATCCTGCGCCGGGAAAAAACCCTTGGGAATAATAAAATACAAATACACGCTCAGGCAGATGGTTGCGCCAGTGAGAGCCAGCATAAACGGCTGGTGTCGCAAAACCCAGCGCAGGCCCGAAGCATAGGTTTCCGAACTC
>Ga0207024_10274_pt1 | contig 12621 bp, 12 predicted proteins | sample Alteio_BWMinCont_44_FD_153470 | JGI IMG/M metagenome (GOLD analysis project Ga0207024, IMG submission 153470) | Enriched cells from forest soil in Barre Woods Harvard Forest LTER site, Petersham, Massachusetts, United States -... | ecosystem: Environmental > Terrestrial > Soil > Temperate forest >...
TTATTCTGCAGTGAGTTTTGGACATTGTAATCCACGTTTAGTGGCAACTTTAACTAAACAAGCGCAACAGTTAAATGTCGTCTCTCGGGCTTTTTATACTGATAAATTAGGCTTATTTTTAGCTAAAGCCTGCCAACTATTTCAACAAGATAAAGCCTTGCCTATGAATAGTGGCGCCGAAGCGGTAGAAACTGCACTGAAAGCAGCTCGCAAATGGGCTTATAAAGTCAAAGGCGTGCCAGAAAATAAAGCTGAAATTATTGTAGTCAAAAATAATTTTCATGGCCGTACTATTGCCATTGTGGGCATGTCCACCGAAGCACAATATCAAGATGGTTTTGGACCCTTCCCTGCTGGTTTTAAAATTATTCCTTATGGTGATGCCGATGCCTTGGAAGCCGCTATTACACCTAATACCGCGGCGTTTTTGCTAGAGCCTTGCCAAGGTGAAGCTGGGATTATTTTTCCACCTAAAGGCTATTTAAGCCGCTCTGCAGAAATTTGTAGAGCACATAATGTTTTATTAATAGCCGATGAAATTCAAACCGGTTTAGGTCGCACTGGCAAGCTCTTGGCGTGTGAACATGAAAATGTCCAACCCGATGGCTTAATTTTAGGTAAAGCCTTAGGCGGGGGTATTTTACCCGTTTCGTTGTTCTTAACGAAAAATGAAGTCATGGAAGTTTTCCACCCGGGCGACCATGGCAGCACCTTTGGCGGCAATGCCTTGGCTGCTGCGGTAGGTTTAGAAGCCTTAACTATTTTATCTGAGCATGATCAACAGCTCGTCAAACAATCCGCTGAGCTAGGCGTGTACTTTTTAGCTGAGCTGGGCAAAATTCACAGTCCCTATATTAAAGATATCCGTGGTAAAGGCTTGTTTATTGGGGTTGAAGTGTATCCTGAGAAAATCGAAGCCCGTGATATCTGCCTTGAATTGTTAAAATATGGCATTTTAGCGAAAGATACGCACCATACGGTTATTCGTTTAGCACCGCCGTTAATTATCACTAAAGCGCAAATTGATAGCGTTGTTAGTGCTCTTAAAGAAGTATTATCAAATTGGCATTGAAAAATACTGCAAAATCAGGCATCATTCCGCCCGTGAATAACTGAGGCTCGGTATGGCATCCAAATTTAAGAAAGAAAAACGACAAGCGCAAGTCAAAGAGAAAGATCATATTGATATGACTGGCACCGTGGTAGATAAACTTCCCAATGCAATGTTTCATGTCAAATTAGATCCCATTGGCGATAAAGACAATAAGGAACATGTCATTATTGCGCACATCTCTGGCAAGATGCGCAAAAACTATATCCGTATTTTGCCTGGCGATCGCGTGATGGTGGAAATATCACCTTATGATTTAACCAAGGGCCGTATTACTTTCCGCAGTAAAGATAATAAAGAAATGAAAGAATTTAAGGAAAGCAGAGAAAATAAAGCAGCGGAAGAATAGCAACTATTCACGGTTGTCGTGTTCGCCATTTGAATTTATGAATTTTAGCTCCTTTTTTGTTGCCTTTTGCAAACGCTAATGCTTCACGCGCACCTTTTAATAAGCTTTCACCGACTTTGCTCATGATTACCTCTCATAGATTTTAAATTTAATTATAATCTAATTTTGTTGTATGGTACAAATAAAGAGCTACGTCGTACCGGAAATTGCGCTAGTAATTATCCGGTATCCAGCATTAAATAGGTTTTTAGAGCTGGATCCCGGGCATTAAGCACTTCTAACGTTCGCAAGCTCACGAAGAATCGCTAAATCCCGGGACGACGAAAAAAGATTAAACCGCCTCTGCCACTTCTTGCTCGGCTTTAAATAATGCATACTGTTCACCCATTTCCTCAAGCTCTTCCGGGCTAAACACTTTTTTAGCTTTAATAAACATATTAGTTTCTTCTTCTTTTACGTGGTGTTCAATATTTTCTTGCAAGACTTTTACTTTAGCTTGCCATTCGTTGCTGCTAGCCTCTAAGCTAGGTATTTCTTCTATTAATATTTTGGCAACATGATGTTCTTGATAGCCTTCATAAGTAATATCTTTGGTTTTTTTATCTTCGGTAAGGGGTGGGTAAAATACCGTTTCTTCAAATTCCATATGAATGGCTAAGGCATTACTGATTTGAGTAAAAAGTTTTTCCCGAGTCTTTATTGCAGTGCTATTGGTATCTTCTATTTTTTTAAATAAGTCTGCAACTTCATCGTGATCTTGTTTCAATAAATTGATAATATTCATCATGGCTCCTGGTTATAATTTAGAAGCCATTATAAGGGAGTAAAAACAGGCAGCATTGATAAAAGTCATGTGCGCGTGTCATGCCAGCGTAGGCTGGCATCCAGAACAAATCTACAAATTTAGCAGAGAGTTTTTGGATGCCCAGCTTGCTAAGCCTGAGGATTCTATAAGGTTTTACCGTGCTGGCATGACACACGCAAATCATTTACTCAGGAATATTAATACCTAAGCGCTTAGCGGCTGCTTCATAAAATTCAATCACATTGCCTAAATCACGACGGAACCGATCTTTATCAAATTTTTCTTGAGTCACTGCATCCCAGACTCGACAACCATCTAAAGTGAATTCATCACCTAATAATAATTCACCATGATGACGGCCAAATTCTAACTTGAAATCCACCAACGTTAAACCCGCTGTAGCAAACCAAGCTTTCAAAATATCATTAACTAAAAATGTTTTACGTTTTAACTCTGTAACTTCTGCATCAGTTGCCCACTTGAATACATGAATATGCGATTCATTAATAATCGGATCACCTAAGGCATCATCCTTCAAGAAAAATTCAAACGTTGGCTCTGGCAATACCATACCTTCTTCTATACCTAAACGTTTGCTAATACCGCCAGCAACCACGTTACGAATAACACACTCTACCTTGATCATATCTAATTTTTTAACTAATGATTCATTATCCGATAATAGTTTGACAAAATGCGTTTTAATGCCTTGGTGTTCTAGCACTTGCATCACATGAGCATTAAAATAATTATTTACTTTACCTTTGCGATCGAGGGCGGCTTTTTTTACCCCATTAAACGCGGTGGCATCATCACGGTATTCCATAACAAATAATTCCGGATCATCCGTCGCATAAACAGTTTTAGCTTTGCCAGTATAAACAGCAGCTTGTTTTATCATGATAATTTTCCTGCGAGTTCAGTTAATAAATATTTCATACCAGTAATCGGTATCAACGCGCTTTGATAAGCTTGCACCGATACCACAACACCTTGCGGGCTTTGTAAGACCGTAAATAAATAACCTTGGTTATTGCGCACCACAGCATATTCACCAATACGTGCATCATTACCAATTACTTTATAATGCAAAGCTAATAAAGTATCACCGATTTGCTTCCATACTATTTTAAAGTCGCCTTTAATTAATAGCGCTGGTTTGCCATCTGAACCTAAACCTAACCAAGGGCCATTACCGACTAAATTAAAGGCCATATTGCTATTTTTATTTAAAATACTGCCTGGTGGTAAAATACTCACTATTTGATCAGGCATCCAAGCCGGGCCTGGGTTGGCGACATATTCATCTTGAATTGCATGGTCCGATAATCCAGGTGGGATTTGTAAACTATCCGTGGCTTGGCTTTGTTGATAATTATTTTCCCGATCATGAAATAAGCCATCTTTTCCAGCCAGCGGCCAACAAGCGCTTAAACTTAATACAACTAATCCCACTAAAAATATTTTAATTTCTTTCATTCGCACTCAATCTCCTATAAATCAGCTGCATCCATTGCTCGTTTGAGCTCTGAATGAAATTTTTCACTAAGGGGCAATAAAGGTAATCGTAATACATTATCAATCAAACCTAACTTCGATAATACCCATTTGGTGGGCGTTGGGCTCGGTTCAATAAATAAATTCTCATGTAATAAGCCGAGTTTAGCGTGAATTTTTTCTGCTGTCGCTATATCACCATTAAAAAAAGCCACGCACATATCATGCAATAAACGCGGCGCCACATTGGCAGTCACAGAAATTAAACCACAAGCACCCGCCTCTAACATCGGTAAATTAATGCTGTCATTACCACAATAAATCGCAATGTTTCCACAAGCTTCCACCAACTGCGTAACACGCTCAACACTCACGGTTTCTTTAATGCCAATAATATGCGGCACTTGCTTAGTTAAACGTGCGACTGTAGCAGGTAATAAATCACAAACCGTACGGCTCGGGACGTTATACAAAATTTGTGGTAAAGCAGAGGCTTCAGCGATCGCCATATAATGTCGATATAAACCTTCTTGCGTAGGTTTATTGTAATAAGGCGTGACAATTAACAAGCCATCGACCGCTAATTGGCTGATCTCTTGAGCCAGGCTAATAGCTTCCGCGGTGGCATTTTTAGCAACGCCTGCGATGACGGGAATGCGTTTATTCACGCGCGCAACCACTCGGCTAATCACTTCAGGAAATTCCGCTTGGGTAACAGTGGGCCATTCACCCGTGGTACCTAATACGACAATACCATCAGTTTGCTCAGCTAAATGAAAATCCACCAACTGATCTAAGCACGCATAATCAATTTGCCCATCACCATACATAGGCGTTACAAGGGCGACAATACTACCTTTAAACATAATGCTTTCACCTTGATAAAATTTGCAGTATATTACCATAAAACCCACTTTCCTGAGGAGGAAATATGTCCATTAAATTGCCTAAACTTTCAGCAGAAACGCCAGTTAATGCTAAGTTTATTGTGTTCTATTTTTATCCAAAAGATGATACCCCAGGCTGCACCTTAGAAGCTCAGGGTTTTCGCGATCATTATGCTGAGTTTGTTAAGCTAGGAGCTTGCATATATGGTGTTTCGCGTGATAGCGATAAATCGCACGAGAAATTCAAGTGCAAATATGAGTTACCATTTGAACTCATTAGCGATCCGGAAGAAAAATTATGCCAACATTTTGATGTGATGAAATTAAAAAAATTGTACGGCAAAGAATATGTAGGCATTGATCGCAGTACTTTTTTATTTGCTAATGGCAAATTGCTTAAAGAATGGCGCGGTGTTAAAGTGCCAGGCCATGTGGAAGCGGTATTAGAGGAAATTAAACAACAAAAATAATATGTCAACAGCTATTTTAAATTTATTAAATATCACACCCTCACCATAATCGGTGGATTATGTTAATCATAAAAAACAATTTCAAGTTCATGATTTATTAACTGAGCAATATCATCCTAAGACAATTAATTTAACCGAAAATCTTACCACTAACACTACCTTAGGATTACAAGCTTTACTTTCGGTTGATGCGGATATTTCCCAGAAATTTCAAACCATGGCGGCAGATCCTGTGATGTTAGCAAAGTTAACTCACGCTTCTGAAGCTATTCAACATGCTATTTTGCAGCATAAAAAAATTTATCTTTATGGCACCGGTTCAACTGGTCGCTTGAGCAAACAAATAGAAAGTTGCCTTTGGCGACCTTTTTGGAAAAAAGTTGCCTCGCCTTTTCCTGATATAGAAAATGCTGTTATTGGTGAAATGACAGGTGGCGATCGGGCGTTGATTAGTTCATTAGAAGGCTTTGAAGATTTAGCCTTGATTGGTAAACTCCAACTAGAAGAACATCATATCAGCCAAGATGATGTAGTGTTTGCTATCACTGAAAGCGGTGAAACTTCTGCGGTGATTGGCACTATTATCGCAGCTGCCGAACAAAGACCTAAAACCAATGCAGATAAATTATTTTTTATCTACAATAATCCTGATGAATTATTAATGCCATTTGCTAGAAGTCGTGCGGTATTAGAAAACGAAGCTATCATTAAAATTAATTTGGCCACTGGGCCTCAAGCTTTAGCGGGTTCCACCCGTATGCAAGCAACTACCAGCGAATTATTTATTATAGGCATAATATTTGAGCATGCAATTCAACAATTATTACAAACTTATTTATCGCCTGAAAAATTGCAACAGCTGGGTTTTGATCCTCATATGAGTTTAGAAAAACGGCTACTAAGCTTTGTGGATTTACAACAAACCATTTATAAGCTCGCCCCTGAATTAAGTCGCTTAACTGATTTAGAAGCTTCAACTTATGCGCAACATCAACATACAACTTATCTAGCAAATAAAGCTTTATTAACTGCTTTTACCGATGTCACTGAACGTTCACCAACATTTCGCGTTTATCCATTGGATCCTATTAACGCTGCTATAAAAAAATCTTGGATTCAAGTTTGCGCACCGGTAGAAAACCAACAAACAGCTTGGCTGACATTATTGCAGCGTCCTTTTCACGGTTTGGAATTAGAGCATTATAAAGTTTTAGTTGAAACGGCATTAGACAGCTTACAAAAAGCTGGGAATGAGCAACAATATTTGTATGATTTTTCTTACTCAAAAACTAATATACGAAAAAATGATTTGGGTGTTCTATTATTATTAGCCAATGAACAACCTACAGATGCTATGTTTAAACAATGGTTTGAAACATGTACTCAAGCTCGGGCTAAGCTAGCTGTTATTGCTATTGCGCCAGATGCAACCACGCAGGCTAATCTAGCAAAAATAAATGAACTTTATCCACATATTGTTATTTTAACTGTGCCCATCTCAACTACCTATGATCCGCTTGATTTAAATCAACATGTAGCGCTGAAAATGCTGTTAAACTCGCATTCAACTGCGGTCATGGCCAAACTTGGGCGTGTGGTAGGTAATACCATGACAGATGTGAGTCCGAGCAATTTGAAATTAATTGATAGAGCTACCTCTTTGATTAAAACCCACGCAGCAGTTAGTTATGCGGAAGCAAATGCAATTTTATTTGATATCCTGCAATATGCCAACACCACGCAACAATCTGACGATATTTCTGAAGTAGCAGTCGCTATCGTACGGATAATTGCAAGTCGGAAATTGGGCCAAGCTATCTCTTGGCAAGCTGCAATTACTATTTTACAAACCCAAAGCTTAGGAGCTTATTTACTAGGGTAAGCAATTAGGATTTCAATAGATACCGTCTTAAAAGTATACAAATGCACTTGACATTTTATCGCATTCTCGTTTTGACAAACTAAATCCAATCGCCCCTTTCTATTTTTCCAATCGTTGTCTGTTATGGCGGGAAGTAGAAGTCTTGTTCAATGCAAAATTCTCTGTTATTATCCTTAAAGTTATGTTTAGGAATAGTTTATGACAGTGCAGGAACAGTCGGATCAACAGCAGCAAATAAATGTAAATCAAGAAAAACTAATGTATAGCCCCCCAACACTCATCGTCATAGGAACCATGAGAGAGGTAAAAGGTGGCGGGCTGGGTATTTCAGAACACATTTGTGGTTGTGGGATTGGGAGTTAATCATATGAATCTAGATCTGCGCTATGGGTTAATATTATTGGCTTTATACTTGTCATTTAATAGTGTTTATGCTTCTACGGTGCATAAAAGTTTGGACGTTAATGATCTTTTTAAACCACTTACCTTCGGAACCCATTTAACCGATGGCAGTAGCGCTACTTATACTTTCTCTGGTTCAACCTCAGATTATATTAATTACGTACAATTGTGTATGGCGACTGACAATAGTTGCAGTAGTTGTGGTGCACCTTATGCTACCTATAAAATGCTTACTGCTAATAATGGTGTACCTTATGATACCGTAGGTACGGCCTGGAGCATACAAGCCAGCTCAATTCAAAATTATTTAACCAATAATGGCGATGCTGATGGCACGTATTATGTTGGTCTTTATGTTCAATCTCAAGATTTGGTGTGTAATAGTAATCACTCTTATTGCAGTACGAGCCAAGACAATACTGGCCATGTTTTATGTATGCAAGCGGCCTCCAGTGGAGGCACAACAACCTTAACACGGGAAGATAATGGAATTGCGGTCTTATCCAGCAATACAACTCCTTATTTGTATATAAATAATGGTAATACTTCAGGTACAAATGCCAACACAACTTCTGTTTGCCCAGCCTATGCCACTCCCTTTGCTTGCACGGCGAGTAATAATTCTGGTTCAACCCCTAGCGCTCCTTATGGTATTGCAGTGGATCCCCCGTCGAAAAATGTTTATGTGATCTCCCATGCTAATAATAGCATTATTAATTCATCATTATCTTGTAGTATCAGTTCAACGAATGGCGGACTGAATTGTTCAACCCTTTCTTTTGCCTCATCATTATCATGTACAACACAAGGCATTGCGATTGATCCTCCGGGACAAAATGCCTATGTTACCTGCGGTAACAATGTTTATAAATGCGCATTGGGGGGGAGCACTTGTAATCAAATAAGCTTGCCGGGTACCTTTAATAGCCCTATGGGAATTGTGATTGACCCAACGAATACTTATATGGCGATTGCGAATATAGGCGGCAGCCCTCCTGGTTATTTGACCGCTTGCAAAATCGATGGAACAGGATGCGTTAGTGCGAATTCCGGAAATCCTATCGCCTATGTGACTGTTGATAATACGGGTACCTATCTTTATACCGGGAAATCCACTGGCTCCTCTGTGTATTCTTGCCCGGTAACGGTAACGGGAGGCACTCCTTCTATTGGTACTTGTTCTAATAAAGGCAGCGGAACAACGAAAGTCTTCGGTATTGCGCTGAATCCGAACGGAACCAACGCCTATATTGCCATCCAGGGCAGCACCGGCCTGATTAATGCTTGCCCCACCTCTCCAGGCAATCCAATTAATAGCACCTGTACCGGTACTAGCAGCACTGGTCTTTCTACGGGTATGCAGGGAGCAGCATGGGGCAATGTGGTTGGACCCTAAACAGGGGGTCTATACTTGCCAGTCACATCCCTTGGGATAGAAATATTTTAGCCAAGTATCCAGTGCATTAACCGTACGGATATTATGTCTCGCTTGCAGCAATAAAGGCTTTTCTAAGTCTTGTCTACTGGCGGTTTTAAGTTGCTGACTTTGCTGCCACAATTTTTCTTTTTGAAGGATAGTTAATAATGCCGGATGTAAATCCTCATTCAGGATAAATGCCTTAGGGTTATAGGGAGTCATACGTGCGCCCGTGTTTTTGGAGTTGCTTGAGGTAATACAGAGTGGCGAATGTTTTGCGACCGCCTGCCTATGTAAATAACGTTTTTGTCCGCGGTAATATTTTTCATCGGAGGGGATGGATAAGTAACATTGAATCAGTTCAACATCTAATAAAGGAAAGGCGTATTCAATCCCATAGCGACTGGCCATCAAGGTACATTCTTCTGCGCGCGCACTGATGCTACAGGGCGATAAAGTATAATCCAAGATAAAAGCATTCAGATTATTATAGCCTTGGCTAAATTGACTAAGCTCATCATAGGTCTTTTTTATTTGATACTGTTCTATTAATGCGGGCGCAACAATAGAAGCCGCAGGCCACCGAGTTTGTAAACTTTGTCGAACCCCATTGTCTGGTACACCAGAATGTCCACGATTGACATACAGAAAGCGCATCGTTCGAAGCATCCTTGTCAATGAATTGCCAGGCATAGCTTGTAGTAGGCGTCCATATTGTTGGTTGGCGAGCAACTCGTAGAAATAGAGTTGGAGATTGCCTGAAGCCACGCATTCGTCTCCGCCAAATCCGGATAATAAGGTCCGTACCCCTAATCTTTGAGCGTGGTGATAAAAAATTTCACACTGTATGGCCGCCTCATGATGTGCCGGTGCGCCAAATACTTCGCATGCGCGGTTAGGAGAGTCCAGGTACCATAGGGGGTCGCAACAGACATAGGCAGAAGGTAAGGCATGTTGTTGATTGACGCTGAAAATCGCCTCGGGATCTTTGGCATTTAGCGCAAAGGAAAACGTGTGAAAATCTTTGGCGCCCGAAGCAAAATGTTGCAATGCATACGCAGTAACGCTTGCAGAATCCAGCCCACCGCTTTGCTCTGCACCTAATGGATGCGCGACGTTAGCGCGGCGCTTAATCGCTCTCTCTAAATGTGCTGCATAATAGTCAACGTACTCGTTAGAAGATTTTAAGCGTATCTTTTCGTTATGAAAATTAAAATAGCGTATTTTCTCAAACCGCTCAGTGGTTATTTTCAGATAATGCGCGGGCAGACAGCGATAAATCTGATGGTAAACGGTCTTTTCAAAAGAGCTACCCTGAATACAGTGACTCAGTTTTTTACATACCCATTCCAAGCGTGGGGTGGGTGTTCCCAGCAAATGAAAAAAGCGTAGGGAAGTTGAAAAAGCAAATCCCAGCGGATGGTGCCAGTAATAAAAGGGTTTGATTCCCATAGGATCCCGTGCGCAAAACAAATGTTGAGCGTCTATGTCATAGATCGCAAAACTGAAATCTCCTAATAAAGATTTTACACAGTCTTCTTTGAGCGTAAAGTAAAGGTGCAAAATTAATTCTGCCGGGGTGATGGCAGGGTTTAATTGATGCTTCAGAATTAATTCATTCACATTATCCAGGCGCGTCCAAGCCATAATAATGGCATGACGGGGGTGATGGACTTCCGTAAAAGAAACCGAGGAAAGTTCAGTTTCTTGCGCCACCCAGACATTTAAGAAGCGCTTGGTAACGATATGATGGTGTTCTGAATCAAACACAAGTTGATTGGCTTTGGCAGAAAGGTGATGACAGATATCCTCTGAGGGCCGTTCTTTAAAAATAATTCCATGAAACATAGTCCCTCCAACATTATCTAACTCAACCACTGTGGCATCAGTTTATTCAAGCGCTTCATCACTGGCCAAATGGCGGTGACCGGGTATTCTATTTGTCCAAGCTCATAAGGCATGATTTCTGGAAAGGCGATGCCAAGACCAAATATGCCGGGAGCCACCTCCCCCGTTTTGTGATCATAGCCATAATTTTCCGGCAGGCCGGTAATGGAAATATGACGCCGCTCAAAACCAATCGCATAAATGGCTTTTGTGCAGTGGGGCATTTGTGCGAGTAAGCGCTGCGGTGTTATTTTTAAGCTTTCAATACGCGTGAGGTCATCCTCACTAAAATGACGATGTAAAGAATTTTCTGAACGGTAAAAAAGCAGTTTTTTTTTGGTTTCAAGGGGGGTTAAATTTTCTATGACACTTTTCGCAGATTGTGCAGAACCAAAAACGATGACGTAATCCTGGGGTTCAATCATCTTTTTTAATTCAGTGGGATTTAATGCGGTTTTCAGCGGAATGGAGGCTGTGTTGGCAAAGTGGAGTTCTTTTGCGTTAGCTCCGATGGCCAGAATGATTTTTTTGGTATGCAATCGTTTTCTGGAAGATAACTGTAATTGCCAATGATGATTCACCGGTGTTAAACCAATGACCGTATCTTTAAGCACATTCACTTGCTGACTCAAGCATTTCGTCATCCACAGCAAGGGTTGAGCCGCGAGCATCAAAGGACAGTTTTTAACAAGCGGAACTTGATCAATCATGAAAGGAGGATGAGCCTGGCTATTATAACAAAAGGCTTCACACTGTTGATAGAAATTCAAGAAATATTCTACAGCCGTATTACTATTCACATAACGCCAAGAAGTCCCAAAATCTCCCACGGTAAAGTGCGGATCAACCCATAGGATATCCTTGGGTGTGACGCCTGCATCTAATAGTTTACCAATACTGGCAATCCCTGCAGGTCCTGCGCCAATCACGGTCCATTCTAATAAAGGTTTCATAGTATCCCTTTTAATTTAAGAAAGAAGTTAAAAACTATTATAAGAGATTTAATTGAAAAGTTTAGTTTTGTAATACTGCTGGACCGTCATCTTTTCTTACTGGCCAGGCAGTGATAACTGCTTTAAATAACGCGGCGAGTGGGATGGCAAAGAATACTCCCCAAAAGCCATATAAACTGCCAAACACTAAAGTGGCAGCAATAATCACAATTGGATGAATTGACACGGCTTTAGAAAATAATAACGCCGTTAACACCGTGCCATCTAATGTAATTAAGATCCCATAGACAATGACTAAATAAATAAAATGTGGACTCAAGCCCCATTGAATTAAACCCATTACCACTACGGGAATCGTGACTACCACGGCTCCAATATAGGGAATAAACACTGACAAGCCAATGGCAACGGCTAATAAAATGGGATAATTCAAGCCTAATAATAAAAATGCCAAATAACTTAAAATCATGATAATGACGGCTTCAAGAATTTTGCCACGCACATAATTACCAATTTGTACGTAAATTTCTTGCCACACTTGCCCTAAAGCGGCGTGATGTTTAGGAATAAAACGCTTACACCAAGTAATAATTTCAGCTTTGTCCATTAAGAAAAAATAAACTAAGAGTGGCACCATCACAAAATAAACAATAGCACTAAACACGCCTGGAATAATCACTAACATGGAACTTAATACGGTTTTTGATGCTTCTACCAGTTGGCCTTTAACCCCATCACTGGCCTTTTGTACTTGTTCATCAGAGATAAAACTCATATTATGTAATTTTGCTTGCACAATAGTTTGCGCTTTATTGGCATAATTTGGCAACTCACTTAAAAAATTACCTAATTGTTTAATAATAGCGGGTAATAAAACTCCTAAAATAAGATACATTATTCCAATAAATAATATAAAAGTAATAATGACCGCGGCTTTGCGCGGCAATTTACACACTTGCAA
>Ga0207024_10275_pt1 | contig 12550 bp, 10 predicted proteins | sample Alteio_BWMinCont_44_FD_153470 | JGI IMG/M metagenome (GOLD analysis project Ga0207024, IMG submission 153470) | Enriched cells from forest soil in Barre Woods Harvard Forest LTER site, Petersham, Massachusetts, United States -... | ecosystem: Environmental > Terrestrial > Soil > Temperate forest >...
CCTCGGCCTGGCGGATTACTGCGGTGATGCCCTACTACTGCTACGCGCGCCAGGACCGCAAGGACAAGCCCCGCGTGCCGATTTCCGCGAAGCTGGTGGCCGACCTTTTGGAAACCGCCGGAGCGAATCGCGCGCTGACGCTGGACCTGCACGCGCCGCAGATTCAGGGGTATTTCAACGTGCCCGTGGACCATCTGTACGCGTCGCCGGTGCTGATTGATTATTTCAAGGCCAAGAAAATTCAGAATCTCACGGTTGTTTCTCCGGACGCGGGCGGCGTCGAGCGGGCGCGCGCCTTCGCCAAGAAACTCGATTCGCCTTTGGCCATCGTAGATAAGCGCCGCGTGGATATTGACGTCAGCGAAGTGATGCACTTGATCGGCGATGTTCGCGGACGCGCCACACTGATTATTGACGATATTATTGACACCGCCGGCACGCTGGTGAAAACAGCCGAGGCTTTGCTGAAGGAAGGCGCGACGAAAGTGTACGCCGCCTGCACCCACCCGGTGCTTTCCGGTCCGGCGGTCGAGCGCATTTGCGCTTCGCAAATCGTGGAAGTGATCGTCACCGATTCGGTGCCCCTGACCGAAGCGGCCAAAAAAGTTTCGCGCATTAAAGTACTGACCGTTGCTGGACTGCTGGCCCGCGGAATTCACTCGATCCATGAGGAATCCTCGATCAGCGAACTGTTTTTCTAAAGTTTTTGCGGTTAATGGTTTTGCGGTTTTTGTAGCGCCCGCCTTCAGGCGGGCACCTGCTTGATTCCGAAATGCCCGCCTGAAGGCGGGCGCTACACGGATTGAGCCCGAATGGTTTGTGGGTCGCGGCTTCAGCCGCGACATAAAAATTGAGTTCCGTCAGGGGTTTTAACCCCTGACGGCCTTGAGTGCAAATAAGGAAGGACTTATGGATCAGATCATTGTAGAAGCAGCGCCCCGTGAAACCCGGGGCAAAAACGCGGCGCGGCGTCTGCGCGTCGCCGGACAAGTTCCCGCCGTTCTTTATGGTGGCAAGGAAGGCGCGCAATCGCTTTCCGTGAACACCAAGCAGGTGTCCGCCATCCTCCGCTCGGTTTCGGGTCACAACACGATTTTCAAGGTGAAGACCGAGCACGCCGAGCAGCCCGCGATTGTGAAGGATTGGCAAGTGGATCCGGTCAAGGGCACGCTGGTTCATGTGGACCTGTTGCGCATCGCGATGGACGTACGCATGCGCGTCAAGGTGCCGGTGCAGGTGTTCGGCGAACCGCAAGGCGTCAAGTTGCAGGGCGGCGTTTTCGAAATGGTGATTCGCGAAGTGGAAATCGAGTGCTTGCCCAATGACATCCCCACCGAATTCCGCATGGACATCACGTCCCTGATGATGGGGCAGCAGCTCCGCGCGTCGGACATTCAAGTGGACCCGGCGAAAATCAAAATCCTTACCGACCCCGCGCGCGTACTGGCTCACGTCGTGGCCCTGCGCGTCGAGGAAGAGAAGCCTGCCGACGCAGTTGCCGCAGATGCAGCAGCTCCAGCCGAGCCCGAGCTGATCAAGAAGGGCAAGAAAGAGACCGAAGAAGGCGAGGAAGGCGAAGCGGCCCCGCCCGAGAAGGAAAAGAAGAAGTAATGTGCGTAGCCGCTCTGGTTTGGAGCGGCGAGGTTGGCGCACCCGGGTTTGCGCGCCTGGGTTTAGGCAACTGAGCTGTAGGGGCACGGCACTGCCGTGCCCTCGCGCCGAGGCAAGATAAACGGAAGCAAAACAGGTGACGCGGATGCGCCTGATCGTAGGTCTCGGCAATCCCGGCATCGAATACGCCTGGACGCCGCACAACCTGGGTTTTCTGGTGGTGGACAAGTTAGCCGAGGATGCTGGTATTCGCGTCACGCGGCCAGAATCGAAATCGTTTGCGGGCGTTGGGCAGATCGCGGGACAGGAAATTGTCCTGGCCAAGCCGCAGACGATGATGAATCTCAGCGGTCTCGCCGTCAGCGAACTAGCGAGGCGCGCCGGATGCGAGCCCGCGGACATGATCGTGCTTTGCGACGACATCGCGCTGCCCTGGGGAATGATTCGCGTTCGCGAGCGCGGCTCGGCCGGCGGCCATAACGGACTCAAGTCCGTGATCAGCGCGCTCGGCACCATGGAATTTCCGCGCGTTCGGCTGGGCGTGAAGCCCGAAGAGATGCGCGGCGATTTGAAAGAGTACGTGTTGCGGGAAATCCGCCGCGATGAAGAGGACCTGGTGGCCGAGGAAATTGAACTGGGCGCCGAGGCCGTAAAAGTGATTCTGGCGGAAGGCACACAGAGCGCGATGAACCGCTTCAATCGCCGCGTGACGCCGGATGAGGAAGACCAAGCTGAGAAGTAGAACGAATTTTAAGAACGCGAAAGTTTGAGAAACGGAGTCATCCCAACATGGACGAACGACTTTACGATCTGATCTTCATCTGCCGGCCGGCGACGCCGGAGGAAGAGATCAATAAAATTATCACCACCATCGAAACTTCCACCGCCGAACATGGCGGAAAAGTGGAGAAGACCGAGCGCTGGGGAACACGCCGGCTGGCCTATCGTGTGGCCAAACACCGCGAAGGATTCTTCGTCTACATGGTGATTCACAGCACCCAGGGCGACATCATCAAGGAACTCGAGCGGCGCCTGAAAGTTTCCGACGCCGTCATCAAGTACCAGACGATTCGTCTGGACGAAGAACTCAAGCGCCAGAAGAAGCTCGTGACGCATCGTGAGCGACGCGCCAGCCGCCGTCCGCGCAAGCAAGCCGCGCCGGCGCCGGCTCCGCAGCAGCCTGTTCCGCCAGCTGCCGAACAACCCGCGGTAAGCTAGACGGGCACTATTTGGAGCCCGCCATGAATTTCAGTTTTTGAAATTTGTAGCGCCGGACGCAGACCCTGCACGCCACGGCGAGGCAAGGACGCTGCGCTAGCCGAACACAATTTAAGGTTAAGGAAAGAGGAAACACGATGTCCGATCAGCCGAAACCAGCAGCAGAAACACCGAGCGCAGCACCCAGCGTGCCGGCAAGCCCAGCGCCCGCTCCCAGCGCGCCGCGCCCCGAAGGTCATTCCGGCGGCGGTGGAATGCGCCGCGAAGGCGGAGGGCAGGGCGGTGGCGGCGGTCAGCGCCGCGAGGGCGGCTATTCCAGCGGAGGTGGCGGGGGACAGCGCCGTGAAGGCGGAGGACCCGGAGGTCCCGGTGCAGGTCCGGGAGGCCCGCGCCGCGGCGGGAAGCGCCAATATTTCCGCAAAAAGAAAGTGTGCCGCTTCTGCGTCGAGCGTGTGGACTTCATTGACTACAAGAAGGCGGAGATGCTCCAGCCCTTTGTGCAGGAACGCGGCAAGATTTTACCGCGCCGCATGACCGGCACTTGCTCGCGGCATCAGCGCTGGCTGGGCGAAGCCATCAAGCGCGCGCGCAATATCGCGCTACTGCCGTTTGCGACCGAGCTATAGAGGCGAAAGATCAAAGGCATTAACACAGAGAATACAGAGGACACAGAGAAAGAAAAAGAGAGAAAAACCTCTTTGGTTGTGTCTCGAAAGTGGCCAGTATTTTTTGATATTCGATTTTCTCTGTGTTCTCTGTGCCCTCTGTGTTAAAGATTTTGACTTTCAGATTGAATCGAAGAAGAGGAAGCCATGCAAATCATTCTGCAGGAAGACGTGGAAAAGCTGGGCACGCGCGGCGAAGTGGTGGAAGTCGCCGCCGGATACGCGCGCAATTATTTGCTGCCGCACAAGCTGGCTCTGGAAGCCACGGCCAACAACATCAAGCGCCTGGAAAAGATCCGCGTAACGCTGGCCAAGCGCACGGCCACCGAAAAGGACGCTGCGCACCAGCAGGCTGCGCTGCTCAATCAGGTGGTCGTCAAGTTCGCCCGCAAGGCGGGAGAAACCGATCAGCTATTCGGCTCGGTGACTTCGGGCGATCTGTCCGACGCGCTGAAGGCGCAGGGCTTTGAGGTGGACAAGCGCCACATCGTGCTGGCCGAGCCCATCAAAGTCATCGGCGAATCCATGGTCTCCGTAAAACTCGTCCACGGCGTCACCGCGGAATTCAAGGTCATCGTCGAAAAAGAAGGATAGACCGCATCCCAGCTGGACCGCTGCGCCGCCGCAAAGTGGATATCTTCCTGCGGCGGCGTTTGCTTTTTATTTGTCCTGGCGCGCATTTCCCCACTGTTTTGGGCAGGCGCGAACACTTCCATTTTTCGAAAAGTTATTCACAGGTTCACACGAATTCCACAGGGCGCGCTTATTCTTTCAGCGATAGAATTGGGCTGTTCCGGCTCACCCGGTTCCGGCTCCGCCCCATGACGTGCTGCGCCAACCGAGCGCCAAAAAAGTGGAAAATCCTCAACCCAGCGGAGGATGAAATGACCAACGATTTAAGCAGTCCCGTGGCGATCCTTGACAAGGAAATCGCCAAGTACCCGTTGTACACGATTGAAACTTTTGAGCTCTGCGACTGCTGCGGCGCCCGGTTTGGAATCGGGTACCACCAGGCCTGCAAAGCGCACTCGAGCGCTTCTGGGCAGTCCGATACCCTGCCGAAGAAGCTTCGGGAAATGCTTGCCGAGGACCATGGCCATGACCGCAAGCATAAGCAGTTCACGGAAATTTGGATTATTCAGAATTGGGACTCAACCGTTGATTGATGCACGGGATCCACTGATCCCGGCGGTTGGGCCGCGCGTCCAGACTGTCGCGGTTCCGGATGGTTCGCTTTACCTTCGAATGGTTTTCCGCTAAATCCACAAGATATTTTTTTTCAACAGGCTGCGAAGAATTATTTCATTTTGAATCCCGCCGAAGCCGCGCGATTATCGTCCTGCAATATGCTAGCGGTCCGAGCATGTCTTTCGCAAAGTCGCGCGATGGGCGCGGAGCGATTGACACCGGCACACCTGACAGGCGAAACTTAAGCGAATTATGGCCACTCCCGTCACTTCCATGGAACGTCCGCTGCCCCAGAACCTGGAGGCGGAGCGCAGTATTTTGGGCGCGATCCTGCTCGACAACAACGCCCTCAACGCGGCGGTCGAGCATCTCAAGCCCGAGGATTTCTTTCACGATCATCACCGCCGCATTTATTCACAGATGATTACGCTGGGCGAGACGCAGCAGGCCATTGACCTGGTAACGCTCACCGACCAGCTGCAACGCGCGGGCGAACTGGAATCCTCCGGCGGCCCCGCGTACGTCGCGCAATTGATGGACGGCGTGCCGCACGTCAGCAACGTCGAGCACTACGCGCGCATCGTGAAGGAAAAAGCCATGCTGCGCGGCCTGATTCATGCCACGCACGCCATCCAGCAGCAGGCGTTGGAAGCGGAAGAGGATGCCGACGCGATCCTCGACCGCGCGGAGTCTTCGATTTTTCAGCTGGCCGAAGAACGCACGCGCACCGGTCTGGTAACTTTGCATGACGTTGTCACCGAGAGCAGCGAACGAATTTCTCACATCTATCAGGGAGGCCAGCACCTCACCGGGCTCTCCACCGGTTACGACCTGCTGGATAACCTGACTTCTGGATTTCAGAGCTCCGAACTTTTGATTCTTGCGGCGCGCCCTTCCATGGGGAAAACGGCGTTCGCGCTGAACATCGCGGAAAACGTGGCGGTGCGGGCGAACAAAACCGTCGCGATTTTCAGCCTCGAAATGTCCAAGGAATCTCTTTTGCTGCGCCTGCTATCCGCCGACGCCAAGATTGACTCGCACAAATTCCGCACCGGACATTTGAATCAGGAAGACAAAGCAAAAATTCCGCGTTCTCTCAGCCACCTGTCCCAAGCTCCGCTGTGGATTGACGACGCGGGTTCGGCCACGGTGGTGGAAATGGGCGCGAAACTGCGGCGATTGAAACGCGACAAGGGCCTTTCGCTGGTGATCGTGGATTACCTGCAGCTGGTTTCCGGTCGCGGAAAGTTCGGCAACCGCAACGAAGAAGTTTCCAGCATCACCCGCGGCCTCAAGGGCCTGGCCAAGGAACTCAAAGTTCCCGTGCTTTGTCTTTCGCAGCTCACGCGCGCACCGGAACGCGAAGACCGCGAACCGCGCCTTGCCGACTTGCGCGAATCGGGCGCGATCGAGCAGGACGCCGACGTGGTCATGTTCATTCACCGGCCGAATTTTTATAAAAAATCCGACGAAGTGAGCATGGAAGAACGCGGCGAGAGCGACCTGATCATCGCCAAACAAAGAAACGGACCAACCGACAATATCCGGTTCGTTTTTCAAGGCTCCTTTACGCGCTTTGAATTGCGCGCCCCGGATGCCTGGACCGAAAACAATTAGCTGTCTTCGTTTGTCCACAGTTGTGTCTCTTTTGCAGCAATAGTGATTCACATACTCTTAACTATTTCCATGCGACTCGCCTCTCGATCTCAACCAGATTGCTTATTCTCATGCAGTTAGCGGCAGCAGTCACTTTCCTCTCTCCCTGCGGAGGTCCGGTCCATCGCTTGCAACTCGGTCCTAGTAGGACATGCTTCAGCCTGTCCTACTGAGGCTAGTAACCAACCGGCGCGCCTGGACGAACGAGCGATTTTTGTTCCGCGCCAAGATCGGCTATTCTGTGAAGATTCCAATGACACGAACCGTGAAATTTGATGGACGCCCCATCTGGGCGGAAGTAAGTCTGGGAGCGCTGGTACACAATTTGCGCGCGATTCGACGGCACGTGAATCCCGCGGCGGCCAGCAGCAAGCGCAGCCCGCGCAGATTAGTGCTCGCCGTGATCAAGAGCAACGCGTATGGCCACGGCATTGTGCCCGTGGCGCGCGCGCTGTCCCGCGCACGCTCCGATTGGTTTGGCGTAACGTGTTCGGCGGAAGGCGCAGAGCTGCGCGAGAGCGGCATCCGCGAACCCATTTTGATTCTCACCGGTTTCTGGGCCGGCGAAGAGCAGCGCATTCTCGAAAATAATTTAACGCCCGCGATCATGCGGCCCGAACAATTGCGCCTGCTGGAAAAGGCCGCCGCCAAATCGCGCAAGCTGCGCCGCGGCCACGTCGGCTTCCATCTGAAAATAGATTCCGGCATGAACCGCCTGGGCATCCAGCCGTCGGAAATTCCCGCGTTCGCGCGCGTGCTGGCCGATTGCCCGCACCTGCGACTCGCGGGCACGTTCACGCACATTGCGTCATCGGAAGTTTTCACGACCGAGCAAACCATCGAGCAGGAAAAAGCATTTATAGCCGCGCTGGCCTGCATGAAATCGCTGAAGCTTGATCCGGGTATCGTGCACATGGCCAATAGCGCCGCGATCGTCAGCCGCCCGTCCACCTGGTATCACATGGTGCGGCCCGGCGCGGTGCTTTACGGGTATCACCAGTTCTTCGAGCCCTCCGCAATGAATCCGGAAATGGAAGCGAAACTTCCGGTGCGCCCGGTGCTGTCGTTTCGCGCAAGAATTATTTCGCTGAAAGATGTGGCGCCCGGCGCGCGCGTCGGATACAACGCCCGCTGGACCGCCGAAAAACCATCGCGCATCGCCGTGCTCGCCGCGGGCTATGCCGACGGCCTGGCGCGCGTGCTCTCCAACAAAGGCCGCATCATCGTGCGCGGTCAATTCGCCCCGATGATCGGCACCGTCTCGATGGACCTCACCGCCGCCGACGTCACCGGAATTTCCGATGCGTGCGTGGGAGACATCGCCACCATCTACGGCACCGACGGCGGCACAACACAAAGCGTCCCCGACGTCGCCCGCATCGCCAACACCGCCAGCGCGGAACTTCTGTGCGCGCTCGGCAAACGCGTGCCGAGATTTTACTTGTCCTGAGGTTCGAAGGGTTTACCGTAGGCCGACTCCTCCATCCCCCGCGTTTCCACGAAGAGTCTCGCCCAATATTTTGTGACGGGCGGGCCAGTCTTTCATGCGGGTTTGATTTTCGGGGTGCCGCACTCTTCATGCATTTTGTGAAGGGTGCGGGTTTAGATCTAACTTCCTGCACCAGAACCGATGAGTCAAAACCCCGACCCTTACAAACCAAAGGGTCGGCCACCCGGAAAAACTAAACCAGTTCCCCGGAGTTGACGTACAGGAGTGGTATCGTTCAATCGCGAGCATTCGTCTACTGAAAAAAAGCGAATGGGTTCGCCACCCGCCAAACCGATTTTCTACCCGTACCGTGGTTTCCGCGAAGACTTTCGACTAGAACTTGTCCCATAAATCCGGGCGGGTGGCGACGCCTTTAGGCTCGAATTTTCGGGTGGCGCACCCTTTGGGGCTTGTTTCTTCAAAGGGTGCGGGTTTAGACATACCTTCATGCACCACGGATGAACGGAACAGCCGCAGGCAACCCCGGAACCCAACCATAGTTCTTAGTATTCGCCGGCTGAGCGCTGGCCGTAGTCCTTTCAAAACCACGGGTTGGCGCGCCCAATCCGCGCATTCCTTGATTGACGGGTGCAAAACCGGGGGATAGAATCACGCTTCCGATAGAATTGGCGAAACTAGCGTGAAATCAGGGCGAATCAAGGGCGAGGTACTGTTATGAACCGCGTGGGCCGTATACCATTTTTGATCCTGTTGGGCGGAGCTTTGCTGCTTTCCGTGAGTGCGCGCGCGTTCGCGCAGGATGCCCAAGTGAAAGACCCGCGGGACGCTCCCGCCGAGAAACCGGCCGACACCGCCAAGAAGCCCGCCGGGAAAAACACTAAAAATCTCAGAAAACTGGAAAAGGAACTTGCCACTCCCTACAAAAAGTGGCTGGATGAGGAAGTTCCCTACATCATTACAGATGAAGAACGCGCGGCGTTCCTGCAATTGCAGACCAACGAAGAGCGCGAGCAATTCATTGAGGCGTTCTGGCAGCGCCGCGACCCGACCCCGGACACCGTCGAAAATGAATTCAAGGAAGAGCATTACCGCCGGATCGCCTACGCCAATGAACGATTTTCTTCCGGAATTCCCGGATGGAAGACGGACCGCGGGCGCATGTACATCATGTGGGGTCCTCCGGATGAAATCGAAAGCCACTCCTCGGGCAGCACCTATGACCGCCCGATGAACGAAGGCGGCGGGCAGACCACGGTGTACGCGTTCGATGACTGGCGCTACCGGTACATGGAAGGAATTGGAAGCAACATCACCATCGAATTCGTGGATCCGACGGGAACGGGCGAATATCACATCACCATGGATCCAGGCGAAAAAGATGCCATGGCGAAAGTTCCCGGCGCCGGGGCCAGCATGTTAGAACAGATGGGCATGTCCAGCAGGTCCGCGCGGTTCACGCGCACGGATGGTTCCACGGCGCCCCTCGGACTGGGCGGCATAAATGGCGGAAGCGGCCTGGAAAGCGATAACGAATTCACGCGGCTCGAGCAATTCTCCAAAGTGCAGGCGCCTCCGCCGGTGAAGTTCAAGGATCTGGAAGAAGTGGTCAGCTCGCGCATTCTGCGCAACCAGATCACGTTTGATTACCGCTACGATTTCCTGCGCATCACGGGAGATACGATTCTGGTTCCGGTAACGGTGCAAATTCAGAACAAGCAAATGACGTTTCGCAATCGCGACGGCGTGAATTCCGCGACGCTGAATTTATTCGCGCGCATCACCACGTTGACCGGACGAATCGTGCAAACGTTTGAAGATGTGATTCAGCGCGATTTCCCGGATTCCCTGCTGGAACCATCGCTCAAGGGTTTTTCCATTTATCAAAAAGCGGTGCCGCTGCGTCCCGGCCTGTATAAGATTGACATCGTGCTAAAGGACGTCAACAGCGGCAACGTGGGCGTGTTAAATACGCGGCTGGCCGTTTCGGCTATCCCGGATGACAAGTTGGAGGCCAGTTCATTGATTCTGGCCGACCAGATGGAACCCGTATCATCGAAGGACGTGGGCGTTGGGCAGTTCGTTCTCGGCTCGACCAAAGTGCGGCCCAAGCTGGATGGCGAATTCCACGAAGATCAACCGATGGGCATTTACCTGCAATTTTACAATTTGAAAACGGACGAAAAAACGCACAAAAATAATATGTCCCTGGACGTAAAGGTGAGCCAGGGCCAGCAGGTAATCTCCCACGAGGTAAAGACGGGCGAAGATCTAAAACAAAATGGCGAGCAGGTTACGTTTGAACAGGTGGTGTCCACCAAGACCATGGCGCCCGGAAAATATAAACTGGATATTCAAGCCACTGATCTGGTATCCAACCAGACCGTTTCGCGTACGGCGGACTTCACGGTGATGCCGCCGATTGCAAATCCGAACGTGGCAAAGACCGCGGCCACGGGGAGGTAACCAGACCCAATGAAGGCGACTTGCAAGACGCTGGGCTGGGTAATGGTGATGGCTCTTGCTTTTGGCGGGAACGCCGAAGCCAAGCAAGGGTTTGGCACGCTTTCTGGTGTAATAGTGGATCCCTCAGGCACGCCGCAAATGGGCGCTACGGTCTGGGTGATCTCGGAAGATTTGGGCGGCCGGACCGTCTCACGGTTGCTCTCCAACGAGTACGGCAAATTCTTCGCAAATCATGTCAACCCCGGCAAGTACGCTGTACGCGTTGCGCTGGCGGGATATCTTCCGGCCCTGGAACAGCACGTCTCCGTCATCGCCGACTTGACCACTGTGCTCAGCGTGCAGATGAATTCCGTGTTTGCATCGCTCGATACCCTGCGCCATAAGCCCGATAGCTCCACTGAACCCGACGACTGGAAGTGGGTGCTCCGGTCTTCGGCTGCCACGCGAACAATTTTGCAGTGGCGCGATGCGGATGCGAACTTTGGAACATCCGGCGGCACGGAATTCCCGGCAGCCGGGCGGCAACATGGAATCGTGCAAGTCACGAATGGATCGTTGCGTCTAGGTTCTCCCTCCGGCCTTCCCGATGCGCCCGCCACTGCCGTGTCTTATGACCAGCCCCTCGGAAACATGGGGCGCATACTCCTTGCGGGCCAAATGAGTTATCTACGCGGCGCTTCGGGGGCGTTTGCCGGCGTGTGGCTGCCTGCGGGCACGGCTGAACACGGCCCGGAAACGGTGTTCGTTTTGCGCCAAATGAAGTTTGGCGAGACCGGCCCAATGTTTCAGGAAATGCGGCTGGATCACAGTGAACAAATTACGTTGACGGATAGGCTATCTCTGCGCGCAGGCGCTGAGTATCTTCGCGTCGGCATCGAATCTTCCGCGTCAACGCTGCGCCCTCACGCACAAATAGACGCCATGCTAGGTCCTGCCTGGACAGCGTCTTTCACCGTCGCTTCCGATCCCCCAGCAGCGAGCTGGGGACACGAGCAGGCGCTGGAATCCGCAATCGCGGAACTCGATAGCCTTCCTGCAGTGCTCTTCCACGATGGAAATCCGGTGCTCGAGCGCGGCTGGCATGAAGAATTTTCGATCCGGCATAAACTATCAGAAAATTCGCGAATGGAAGTTGCCACGTTTCACGATTCGGCCAAGCACCAGGCGATTCTCGGGTCAGGCCCGGCCGCCCATCTTGATTACACGCAGAATTTATTCTCCACCGCATTTCTTTACGATGGCGGCCGCACCAGTTCCTGGGGCACACGTTTGGGCTATCGTCAGAAAATTTCTGACCATCTGGAATTTGCTGCCTTGTACGACTGGGCGGGAGCGCTTTCCCCAGTGGGTGAGTTGAATCCCACCTCCACCGACTTCCACGCTAATATTGCGACTCGCAATCATCACAGTGTTGCCGCCAGCGTTTCCGGAAAACTGCCGCGTGCGCACACTCAAGTGGATGCCAGCTACAAATGGATCGCGGGCAGCACGCTCTCTCGCCTGGACGCCTTCGGCGAAGCGCAAAACAATATGGATCCCAATTTGCATCTTTCCATCCGTCAGCCTCTGCCCGGCCTGAATGGGCGCTGGCAAGCCCGGGTGGATTTCAGCAATCTCTTGGCGCAAGGATATGTCTCGGCAAATGGCGCGGACTCTCGAGTCATGTTCGTGCCGGTGGCGCGAGCATTTCGAGGCGGGGTAAGCTTCCAATTTTAGAATTGTTAGTCTATTAGAATCAGGAACAAGCCTTCCATAAATGGGAGACTGGAAGGGACGTCCCCTCTCTTTTTACCTTATTTCGTCGTACTCGGCTGTATTTCTTGTAGTTAAGTGCTTTGAATTACCTATATAATTTGGAAGCGGAGTTGCCTGATTGCACTTTAGATTAGGACTTGCCGAGGACTCAAGTGAGCGCTCCAATCAACGACAGCCTGAGAATCCGGTTGGGAGCAGCCGTCCTGGCCCTTGCGACTTTGGCTGCAATTGTCTTTGGCATCATCAATTTCCAGCAACGCGCCATATTTGCCTCCCCCGATGACGGTGTGTCCTGGATAGATAGCCCCTCCGGCGTACTGGCCTGGCATATTTCCCGGAACTCTCCCGCCGCCTTTGCCGGTCTGCGGAGCGGAGACGCTGTCCTGGCGATTAACGATGTCCCCGTGCACAACTCGATTGACGTGACCAAACGGCTGTGGCGCATCGGCCTATGGTCGCTGGCGCATTACGAAATCAATCGCGGCGGAAAGCAATTTGAAGCTCAGCTCGTCATCCAGCCCGCTGAACGGCCCGCATCGCTGGA
>Ga0207024_10276_pt1 | contig 12514 bp, 14 predicted proteins | sample Alteio_BWMinCont_44_FD_153470 | JGI IMG/M metagenome (GOLD analysis project Ga0207024, IMG submission 153470) | Enriched cells from forest soil in Barre Woods Harvard Forest LTER site, Petersham, Massachusetts, United States -... | ecosystem: Environmental > Terrestrial > Soil > Temperate forest >...
ATCGAGATGCATGGCCATGCGATCGAATGCCGCGTGAATGCCGAAGATCCGGAAACATTTGCCCCCTCAGCGGGAACGATTGAAAAACTTCATTGGCCCGGGGGACTTGGCATCCGCGTGGATTCGCACCTGCGTCAAGGGGATAAGGTGCCTCCGTATTATGACAGCTTGATGGGAAAAATCATTGCGTGGGGAAAGGATCGGCCGGAGGCGATTATTCGAATGTTATGTGCGCTGGAAGAGTGTGAAGTGGTTGGAGTAAAAACAAACTTGACACTCCACCGGAAATTGCTTCGTCACCCGATGATCGTTGAAGGCAAAATGGACGTCCGTTTGGTGGAGGCCTTGTTAGCCGAAAAAGCTTTGTAAATGAGGACACACATTGTCAAGCCCCCCCCCCCCTTGACAATGTGTGTCCTCAAAAAGGAGGGTACATGAAAAAAAGTCTTATCTTTTTTGCGACAGTGATTCTTTTAGCGAACATTTTTTCAACGGCCAAAGCGGAAGGTGACAAACCTTGGCGGATTTGGAGAGAATTCGTGGTTGGAGAAGGCGGAAACGTCCCCAGTCGAGGTACCTTTGGAACCGGGCTTGAATATGCATTTTTTCATGACGATTACAACCACGATGTCACCGTTTCAGCTGAATTAATCGAGGATACAACAAGCTACGGGGCTTCCAAAATGCTTCTTCCCATTCTCGCCAATTATCGCTGGTTTACCGGTCCGAGACAATTTCAAGGAATGTATTTTAGCGCAGGTCTTGGCGAAGCTATTCCTTTTGGCGCCGATCATGGCAGTGGAAGTTTTGCGTGGCAAGGGGGTGTGGGTTATATATTTTCGGATAAAGTCGGCCTTGAATTGCGCTATTTAGGACGGCGATCCCAAACGGTGGTAACCTCCGGTACGGCCTATACCCTCAACAATTCATACCTCACCGGCATGCTGGATTTCTCGTTTTAATCTTTTGTTTACAGCCTTGTAACAAACCGGAAACAAATGGAAATAAATTAACAAAACATTAGCATTTCCTCAATATGGGGGACATATGACTTTGTTATGATAAAGCCATGAAAACCTCTCTCGTTCGACTCTTCATTACGACCGCTTTTATCCTTTGCAGGTTTGGTTTCCCCGCAGGAAGCGAAGGCCAAAATGTTTCGTCGGTTCCCTTGGATTCCGCCTTATGGACAGCCCAGGGTGAGCACCGACAATCTTCTTTTGAAGGGGTGACGCAAGTAGCGCTCGGCCAAGGACTCGTTCGATTTGATTGGGCCGACGGCCGCTCTGAAATTCGGGGTTTAATGTCTCAAAATTGTCCGGTTATTTATCAGCGTTCGGGCAAAAACGTTTTATGGCGATATGATCTTGAAAAGAAAGCGCAGTTGCTAAGTGGGGCGACCAAAAACGAAGTGAAGCTTCCTGACGGCCGCCTTTTTTACCTGATCAGCAATGAAAAACTTACCTTGGCTGAACTGGCAACCTTTGCCTCCGTAATCACCAATTCGCCCAAGCGCACTTTTAAAGAAAAAACATTTTATGTGATTGGTGAGATTGGAGAAGTGCAAAGCGGGGATGGAAAGTTTTATCCCCTGGGAGGCCTTCACGATTCCGCAACCGACGCCATTTTTGTCAAACGAGAGATTTTTTCAGATTATACCAAACTCGCCTTTATCATCCGGCATGAAATTGGACATTCATGGGACGAAAAAATGAATTGGATTTCACAAAGCTTGATGGATGCTTCGGGAGACAAATTATTTGGAAAAGGTTCGCTTTTATTGGACGAAAGCGGAAGTGAGCATTCCCGTTCTCCCAAAGCCACTGCGTTTTTAAAAGAGTCACCCAGGATTTGAACTTCGATGTGCCGTGGTTCCACCAAATATTTTTCAATGTAAACCCGGGAGTCGCCAAAGGCCGCTTCCGCTTCCGATTGCGCCACTGGAAAATTTCTTGCCAAATCCTCGGCGCTTTGCACCAACCGCATGCCGCGGCCGCCGCCGCCGGCCACCGCTTTAATCATCACCGGATATCCAATCTGTTTCGCCGCTTTTTCCGCGTCAGCCAAATCTTTCAAAACGGTCGAACCCGGAATCACCGGGATGTGAAGCCGATCGGCTAACTCGCGGGCTTTGGCTTTGTCCCCCAGGGATTCCATCGCCTGAATGGGCGGACCGATAAAATGGATGCTGTGACTGTGGCAAATCTCGGCGAACCGCATGTTTTCGGCTAGAAAGCCGTAACCTGGATGAATCGCATCCGCGCCGCTCACTACGGCAGCACTCATGATGTTCGGGATGTTGAGATAGCTTTTCGCGGCCGGCGCGGGTCCCACGCAAATCGATTCATCCGCTAACTTCACATGAAGCAAATCGCGATCGGCTTCAGAGTAAACCGCAACAGTCCGAATGCCCATCTGTTTGCAGGCGCGAATCACACGAACCGCAATCTCGCCACGGTTGGCGATTAAAATTTTACGAAACATTTTCTTCCAGGGTGAAGAGGAGTTGTCCGAATTCGACGGCTTGCCCCTCCTCAACATGAATCTCCACTAGCTTGCCCGAAGTTTCCATCTCCACGCCATGCTTCACATTAATCGAATTAATGTGCCCAATCGATTGACCTTTATTGATGTGAGAACCGATTTCCGGTTTTGACTCGATGAAATGGAACGTCCCGACGACCGGCGACTTCACTGAAACTGGGCGCGTGGCCGGCTTCTTTTCAGCCTGAACGGCGTCCTGCTTACGGCGTTCCACCGGAGATCGAACGATTTTAATCTTGTAGCCTTCTTTTTCCCACTCCAACTCGGACAAGTCGGTGGAACTCATCTCGTCCAATAAAGGCTTTAAATCGTTAATCCATTGTTCAATCTTGCTCATGGCGAATCGGTATATGTTCCAAAACGCTCGAGGACTGTCCTGCCGCGCCAAAGCCTTGACGTGACTCGATAGCTGTGATATAATCCCGCTGGACTCATTCTAAAAAGGAGAAAATGATGACCCTTGCTGTTCAAGAACCCTTGTTGGCTGCCGCACAAAAATTAATTGATCATCGCGAAGTGCAGTTTTTGCCCGAAAAAATCGTGACGATTCAAGAGCTAGTGGAGCGAATAGAAAGATACACCCCCGACCCGCAATCAGTTTACGCGAGTGAGCGCGACAGATTCGTTGCCTCCGCAAGCTCCGCTTTTACCAGGCTCCGTAACGCTTCATATCAGGGTCAGGATGTCCTTGTCAGTGCTCTGAACCTTGCTATTCGCGACTGTGTCGATGCCGCGCTTTGTTCTGCCGGCGCCATCGCGGGCGCGGGAAAAATCATCGAAGCATACGGTGATCAATCATCATTAAAGATATCTTTCAACATACTCAATGGCATTCAACGAAATTGCCTCACAGAGTGGGCGCGTGGTCATCAACTTACATGGAATTATCGCCAACAAACAGCAAAAATCGTCCTTGGCGAGATTATCTGTCTATCAACGGGAGGTTCTGCTCAACGTGTGCTATTTGCAAATACCCTCAAGCAGTTTCCTCGGGACATGTTCGCCTACGCCCTTCAACGGACGCTTGGCTTATTCAGACAGCCGACATTATAGAATATCCAAAAGCGCTTGATAAAGGTTAGGAGGATGTTCCGCCAAGCGGTGACAAAAATAGAGATACCATTCTTTTCCATAGGGGACGTAAACTCGGACGGGAAAACCTAACTTTTTCATCCGCTCCAGCGTTTCAAAGTTCACGCTATAAAGCATTTCAAATTCAAGCGGGTCGAAATCTAAATGATTTTTTTCTATAAACGAGAGTACCCGATTGATAAGCGCATTGTCGTGAGTTGCCATGGAACATCGATGACCCTTACGGATGAGTACTTCCGCAAATTCCTGATAAGCACAGTCCACCAAGTTCCCTTTTGGCCGCGCGGCCGCTTCGGATTCCAAGAAAGCCCCTTTCACCAAACGAATTTTCCCTTTTTGTTGCAATATTGACTGAAAATCGCGGTCGGTCCGGAAGAGATTCGCCTGAATCGTGATTCCCACGTTATCAAATTTTGTGGATAGTCGATTGTAGAGAGACAAAATTTGATCGGTTTTCTCCGAACCTTCCATGCTGATCATCATTTCCAAACCGGCGTCACGTGCCGCCATCGAAATCACAGTTGCATTTGAAAGCGCCAATTTGTCGCTCGCTGCAAGACCGATATGAGATAAATCAAGCGAAATCGACGATGGAAGTTTTTCCGTTTTTATCGTTTCAATAATTTTCAAAAATTCTTCGGTGGCTTGGTTTGCCAATTCTGAACTTCGAGTATTTTCCCCCATGAAATCAATCGTGGTCAAAAAACCTCGTTTGTTCAAAGCATGTACAACGGGGATACATTGAGCCAAGGTTTCTCCGCCGATAAAACGCAACGCCGCTTTCAAGAGCAGTTGATAGAGTCCGGGATTATCCAAAATTCGGGATTTTATTTTTTCATCCCGGGCGATGGCCTTCAGTGCCGTTGAAATTTCGTGCAATGATGTCATATCAGTTTTTGGTAGGTGGCCACATCCAGCCATTGGTCGAATTTTTTCCCGACTTCAGAAACAGTCCCGGCATATTGAAATCCGAACGATTCATGAAGCCGAATGCTGACTTCATTAGCCGTTGTAATTCTCGCCAGAATAGCGTGGTGCCCAAGTCTTTTCCCTTCATCAAGAAGCGAGCGCAAAAGTTTACGACCGATTCCCCTGCCTCGAAACGCTTTTTTCACGTAAACGGAGACTTCCGCCGTGGTGGCGCTTGAACACCGGCGGGCCCATGGACTCAACGCTCCCCAGCCCACCACCGCTCCATCGATTTCGTACACTAAAATGGGATTTCTGGGATCATGGTCGTTCCACCAAGACACTTGTTCGCTTTCACGCTTACACTCGGCATCGATCGTCGCTTCAAAGGAAAGAATGGCCTCATTGTAAATCAAGGTAATCGATTGCAGATCGTCACAAGCCGCCGGTCGAATGGTTGTCATCGCCATCAGTTTATCAAACCTTGAATCCCGTGTAAACTTTTTAGGCAAATATATCACATTTGACACTTAATGTAATAAATGCTACAATACAGGCGATGATAAAAATTGCGGAAATTGTTCGTGAAATCGTGAGTTCCTCGGAAATCGCCTTTGCCGCTTTTTCAGAAGGATATCTGAATCTTTCAGCCTACGCCAAGTCTATTCTAAAAGAGGTCGAACTGAAAGCCAAAAAACCTGTGAAAGTGGGAAGCATCGTGGCGGCGCTTTCACGGCTAAGCGCACAACCGCAAGCATCGCTCATTCCCGGCGCCGAGTTTGAAAGCATCTCTGTAAAATCAGGTCTGGCTGAAATGACGTTTCCCCGAACGAAAGAAACGTCGGCGAAACTCTCACGAATTCACCTAAAAAAAGACTTTTCATCCGCTGATTTTTTTACGATCGCACAAGGGGTAGCCGAGGTTTCCATCGTGGCGCCGGAGCGTTTGCTTCCAACCCTTTGCCTTATCTTCAAAGGTTACAAACCTAAATTGATTGTTAAAGGGCTTGCCGTTTTGACCGTACGCTTCGATGAAAAATACCTCGATATTCCGAATGTTTGTTACAGTTTTATCCGTAGTCTGGCGCTTCGGCGCACCAACATCGTTGGAATTGTGGCTGCGTTTACCGAGCTTTCATTCATTTTGCACGAGCAAGATTTGGAAGAATCGTTTTCAATAATGAACAAGCTTTTTAAGACCAACGAACGAAACTAACCGTGAAGCAAAGTTTTGGGAGAAATGGCGAGAATGTTCTTGTAAACTTGAAAATCTTTAAGATCGAAAGTCAGGAGATGAGTAATTCCGTATGTTAACATCACCGCGACCAATCGGGCGTCATGAACGTTAAGTCCAAGGATTCCATACGCGACGACAAGCCTTCGCCACTCAGTGAAAATTTCTTCACGATCAGGAAGCAAAGAAAATAACTTTTCCATATTAGTCATGACTTGATAAGCATCCAATGGACTCATTCCGAGCCCGTTCATTGAAACATCCCGCGTAGCGACCGCAAAAAATTCAATAAGATTTTGAGGTGTAATATAAAGTTGTTGACCTTGCATCGATAACTTATCAAGAACCTGTAGAACAATTTTATTCATTGCATGGTGAGGTTCAGCCAAACGCAGCAAAACATTAGTATCAAGAAGATAGCTCAATAACTTTATCCCCGATAGCGGTACATGTTCTCGCGGCGGACGGCTTCATCCGACAGAGGCGGAGTTTTTCTCTTAGGAAGACTCGCGATCCATTGACGAAGCGCCTTTCGCCATTCTTTAGAGTTAATTTCTTCACGATTCGGCGATCGATTTATGGGTAAGACATTCCCTGAATTACCGAAGAGATCTCTTCTAATAAGCTCCCGAATGTATTCAGCCCTTCCCGTGGAGTGCTGATCTTGGATTCTGCGATCGAGCAGAATCAAGAGCTCTTCAGGAATACCGGTAACCTTAATGACGTGAGAAGACATACGAACACCTCTAGCACTATTTTACCAAGAAGACTTGGGCCTTGTCAAGGGTCAATCAGGGGGCATAATGGGCCCATTAAGAATAGCCAAAGAGCGTGAGCAGCTCGGGGCGATCTTGCCAATTTTCTTTAACCTTGACCCACAAGTCTAAAAAGACAGGTTGGTTTTTAAGGCGCGAAAGATCTTTTCTGGCCATCATCCCAATTTTCTTCAGCATTCCCCCGTCTTTTCCCACTAAAATCGCTTTATGCGCTTCACGCTCAACGTAGATGGTCGCTCGGACGTAAAATGTCTTCTTATCTTTGCCTAACCGCTTTTCTTCGACCGCGATGGCGACGCCGTGAGGCACTTCTTCTTGGATGCAATATAATATTTTCTCTCGGATGATTTCTGAGATCTGGAAATTTTCATCGACGATTTCTTCGTCTTCCTTTCCATAAAACGGAGGGTTTTCCGGCATTCGCGCCTTCATAGCCTCGACAAGAGGCTCCAGATTTTCTTTCTTTAAAGCTGAAATGGGAAAGATTTCAGTCCAAGAAGCCAGCTTGGAATACGTTTCAATCGTCGGTAAAAGGTCTCCCTTGTCTTTCACTTGATCCACTTTGTTCATCACCAGAAAAATCGGTGGCGCAGGATCGCGATGCTTCAAGCCTTGTTGCAAAACTTTCAGCGCCCACCAGTCTTGCTCCATCGGCTTACGATGGGTTGCTTGCACCATGAAAAGGCAAACGTCGCAATCGACTAGCGCTTCCTGGGAATGCTTCACCATCGATTTTCCAAGAAGATGTTTCGGCACGGTCAAACCGGGCGTATCGACGAAAATCATTTGGAGATTCTCGGTGGTCTTAACCCCTAAAATACGTTGACGGGTGGTTTGCGGTTTTGGAGAAGTAATGGCGACTTTTTTCCCGACAATCGCGTTCACGAGGGTCGACTTGCCGACATTCGGCTTTCCGACAACGGCGATAAATCCGGCGCGAAACGGGACAGTGCTTTTCTTTTTCATCAGTTTGACGCCTTCGGCTTACAAACTTCTGTTCGCTCGGTCATACGATACTCTCGCGTCAAGCGGCGTGCGTGGGAGACGGAAGGCTTCGATAGGCCGGCCAATAGAATCCAAAAACAAGCTGACTCCACGTTTCCATCCGTTCAAATTTGGATGCCAGGATTTTAGGCGTAAGAAATTCGCCGGTCATTTTATCCTTTTCTTCCACTTCAACCGTTCCGTCCAGAAGTTCCGCGCGATAAACCAATCCAAAATGAACCGATCCAACCGGTGTAGAGTCATCGTTGATTGCTCCGACCAATTCAATTTTATGGTTTCCCAAAAGTTTAATTTCTTCCGTTAGCTCGCGTTTTAGCCCGGCTTCCCACGCGGGCAACTTGCCTTCGGCATCTTCCGGATTGATGTGCCCGCCAATGCCAATCGAGACTTTATCATGCAACCGCGCTTCGCCTTGGGTTTTCAGCCGTGTCACCGTAAAAATTTGCTCCTTGGAAGCGATCATGACATAAGGGATGATTTGCTTATGCGTCGGATCTTGTTCCGCTTGAGGACGATCCATAAAAAAACTTTTTCTTTCGATGGCTTTGAGGAGTTCGGGGAGCCGTTCAGAGGTAATTCCTTGAAACTCTTCCCCGGAAAAAAGTTCCTCTCGCGGTACCACTAAGACTTTTTCAACCATATAAAACAGGAGTTCACCAGAAAGCTGGGTAAAATCCTTTTCACAAGGATATGAGCGAGTCAAATACCGCAAGCAAGCTTGCGGTATTTGCTAGCGAATGAATGGAGGAGTGCCGTAGGCACGAACTATGGATATCAGTATGGATGAAGCAATAGCCAAGTTTCCCGATTTCCTGGTGGAGGCTAAAACCATCAGCCAATCCATTTCTCCAAACATCACCGACATTGATAAGATCTTTGTTTTGGGGATGGGTGGCTCGGCGCTTGGCGGCGATTTGCTGAGCGTTATCCTAGAAAAGATTTCACCGGTTCCGGTCCACGTCATTCGTAACGATGCAATTCCCGCCTTCTTGGATCGACGAAGCTTGATCTTTGCGGTGAGTTACTCCGGAAACACCCAAGAAACGTTGACAGCTGTCCAACAAGCTGAAACTCGAGCACCCGGAAAAATTATCGCGATTTCAACCGGCGGAACCTTGAAAGAATGGGCCCAGAAGAAAAGCCTTCCTTTCGTGGAAATTCCCGGTGGCCTCATGCCGCGCGCCGCACTCCCATACACGTTTGTCCCGCTTTTATTTCTGTCGCAAAAAGTCCTTAAGTTCGATGATCCATCTTCGGCATTCGAGGAAATGGTTCACGTATTGCGTTCTATGCATGATTTAACGGTGGCTCATCAGATCGCTCAATCTCTAAAGAACAAAGTTACAGTCATTTACGGCGCCCATCCTTCGCTTGCCCCGGCCGCCAAACGCTGGAAATGTCAAATCAATGAGAATGCAAAACAGCCCGCATATGGGCTTTCATTTCCCGAAGTGGCGCATAATGAAATCGTAGGATACACCTATAAACTTGAGGTTCATCAATCGATTTCCACGATCATTCTCGTCGATGAAAACGAAGATGCGCCTACCAAAGCTCGCGTGGAATTTGCGAAAAAAGCGATGCAGAACTCAGGCTGCATCGTTCATGAGGTGGTCTCTCAAGGAAAAAGTTTTCTAGCTAAACTTCTCTCCTTGTGTTATGCGGGCGATCACGTGAGCCTTGCTTTAGCCAAAGCGCTTCAGATCGATCCGGTCCCCATCGAGATCATCGATCGATTGAAGAAGGAAATGAAACACGTTGCCGTCCCAAGTGCCTAGCGTCGCGATCGGCGTTGACTTAGGGGCCTCTCATTTATCCGTTGGTTTCGTTGATTGCCACGGAAAAGTTCACGAAAAAAAAATCGCTCGAATCGATAATACCGCGCCTGCGAAAGTCACACTCGCATTCATGGCGGAAGTCATCAAATCTCTGACGCCTAAAGGCGAAAAAATATGCGGAGTTGGACTTGGCCTTCCGGGAAACCACGACTCCAAGCGAGGCATTTGTCACGTTTCTCCTAATTTTCAAGCGTGGCATGAGGTTCCCGTCACCGAGATCTTGTCAAAATCCCTGAATATGAACGTTTGGATGTTGAACGATGTCCGGATGGCCACTCTGGGAGAACTGCATTTCGGCGCCGGGAAAGGCATCGACAACCTCGTCATGATCGCGATTGGAACGGGCATCGGAGGCGGCGTGGTCATCAATCGAAAACTTCTCATTGGCCCTGACGAAGCCGCCGGAGAAATCGGGCACATCACGATTCTTCCGAATGGGCCGCTGTGCAATTGCGGAAACCGGGGGTGCCTGGAAGCTTTGGCCACGGGACCGGCAATTGCTGCGCGGGGCGCCGAGGCGATTTTGCACGGCCGGGCGCCGATTTTAAAGAAAAAAATAACGCAACTTGAAGATTTGGATGCGAAAATTATTGCTGAAGCCGCGTTAGAAGGGGAAGAAGCCTCTCTGGAAATCATCGAAGAAGCCGGAGAAGCGCTGGGCATTGCTATTGCCTCATTGGCGCTTATCTTAAACCCTGACCGGTTTATCCTTGGCGGAGGGGTTGCTCTGACCGGAAAACCGCTTTTCTCCGCCATTCACCATACTTTAAATGAGCGCCTCCACTTTATTAAGCCGAGCGTCGTAAAAATAGTTCCCGCTTCCCTCGGGGTGGAAGCAGGTCTTATCGGTTCCGGGGCGTATGCTTTAATAAAAGCGGGTGAATTGGCGTATGAGTGAACCCAGGTCCCCGGAAGTCCTACTCAAAGAGAACACCGTCCTCCATGAACGGCTGAAGGAATTAGAGTTGGCCGAAAGCAAAGCCAAACGAACCCAAACTAAACTCAAGAATTCTTATCATTTAATCCGAAATATTCTCGATAATATCACCGACGGTTTTTGGGCGGTCGATCACAGGTGGCGAATCACGTTTCTTAACAAAGTCGCCTTGCGGGGCATTCAGAAATTCCATATCACACGAAATCCCGAAGAACTCATCGGTAAAATCTTTTGGGATATTTTCCCCGATGGCGTCGGATCGGTTTTCTTCAAACAATACAACCGCGCGATGCAATCCCAAACCACCGTTGTCTTTGAAGCTTTTTATCCGCCGCTCAATGCCTGGTTTGAATCTCGCGCCTACCCGAACGCCGGCGGCCTCTCCCTTTACTTCCGCGAAATCACCGCCAAGAAAAAAATTGCCGAAGAACTGTTAGACAGTGAGTTACGATACCGAACCTTAGCGGAAAGTTTGCGTGACGTAATCATCACGATGGATCAAGACGGAATTATTCGATATGCAAACGCGGCGGCTGAAATCATTTTTGGTCATTCGAACTCAGAACTGCTGGACAAACCGTTTACCCATCTTCTTCCTGAAAGCCTCCGAGAAACGCATATCCGTACTCTTTCGGACTATCTGCAGACCGGAATTCGTCCCCTGGATTGGGACGGCTCAGGACTCCCGGGGCTCCATAAAAATGGCAATCTCATTCCTCTTGAAATCACGTTTCTCGAACTGGTCGAGCACGGCAAAATTATCTTCATCGGCATCCTGCGCGACCTCTCCGAGCGCAAAGAATCCCCCAACCCCGTCAAAGTCCTCGTCAACCTCCACTAGCCCAGGACACACATTAATTGTCTTTAGTCAATGTTCATCGTATTCGTAGAGAGGTAGATTTTGGTTTAGGGGAAATTTTCAAGTCGTTAGAGAATTTTACTGGGTTATGGCAAAAGACAAGATTGTTATTCGAGGAGCGAGGGAGCACAACCTCAAAGGGATTGACCTGGAGCTTCCGCGCGACCAATTCATTGTAGTCACCGGTGTTTCGGGATCGGGAAAAAGCTCGCTGGCGTTCGACACGATTTACGCGGAAGGCCAACGGCGGTACGTGGAAAGCCTTTCCGCGTATGCGCGGCAATTCTTAGGGCAAATCGAGAAACCGGACGTCGATTACATTGGAGGCTTGTCGCCCGCCATTTCCATTGATCAAAAAGGGACCAGCAAAAATCCTCGATCCACGGTCGGAACCGTCACCGAAATCTACGATTATCTCCGGTTGCTTTTTGCGCGAATCGGGCAGCCACATTGCCCTGAATGCGGAAAGCTGATTAATCCGCAAACGATTGAGCAGATGGTCGATCGCGTGATGGAAAATCCGAAAGGAACGCGCGTCCATGTGATGGCGCCTCTTGTCAAAGGCCGCAAGGGCGAATTCAAAGATTTATTGGTTCACGCCCAAAAGCAGGGGTTCGCGCGCGTTCGAGTCGACGGCATTCAGTATGAACTGGGTGAAAACATTCCCTTGGACAAGAACAAACGTCACTCGATTGACATCATCGTGGACCGGCTCATTCTCAATCCTGATGCAAAAAGCCGGCTGTATGAATCCATCGAAACAGCGGTCAACCTCACGAAAGGCACCGTGCTCCTCGACATCCACGGAAAAGAACAGCTTCTCTCAGACAAGTTTACCTGTTTAGACTGTGGAATCAGTCTTCCCGAGATCGCGCCCCGGACTTTTTCTTTCAACAGCCCCTATGGCGCCTGCCCGGAATGCACCGGCGTCGGCGCCATCATGGATTTCGACGAGAAACTAATTATCCGCGACAAGAATCTTTCGATTTACGACGGCGCGATTGCACCGCTCGGAAAACCAACCTATGATTATCGCCATCATGCTACTGAAGCCCACTACTGGAAAAAATTGGAAGAAGCGTGCCGCGAACAAAAGATCAATCTATCAAAATCATGGCGAGCATTTAAACCCGAGGAGCAAGCCTTCATCCTCCATGGATCCAAAGAAAGCGGCTTCAGCGGTGTCGTCAATTATCTTAAAAAGCGATATCAAGAGACTTCGTCGTGGCACGTTAAATGGGAAATCGAAAAATATATGGATTATCTCCCCTGCCCTTCCTGTCATGGCGCAAAGCTGAAAAAAGAAGCGCTGGCGGTTAA
>Ga0207024_10145_pt2 | contig 12441 bp, 8 predicted proteins | sample Alteio_BWMinCont_44_FD_153470 | JGI IMG/M metagenome (GOLD analysis project Ga0207024, IMG submission 153470) | Enriched cells from forest soil in Barre Woods Harvard Forest LTER site, Petersham, Massachusetts, United States -... | ecosystem: Environmental > Terrestrial > Soil > Temperate forest >...
AATGGAGTTTATATGTATAGAGTATACGAAGAAACAGGTAATTTAGTAGGGCAAGGGAAGCTGCTAATTCAGCGCTGAATTAGCCATAGTAGCCATTAGTAAACAAATCTCCTTAGCTAACCTGCCTAATGGGAATTATATATTACAAGTGGTACACGGAAACCAGGTTGAACACGCAAAAATTACTAAATTGCAATAAATTTTAAGGTTAGTAACATGAAAAAAGCAAGTCTTTTTTGGTTGTTTTTTTGTATAGTTATAGATACATTTTCTCAACAGCATTGGCAAACCTTGAATACTAAGAAGATGGATGATTATCCAAGTTTCTTATGTGCCGATTCAAACTATCTTTATATGTCCGGCGAATTCACTGAAGTCGAAAGTATGCACATGCAAGGTATTGCCCGCTGGAACGGGGTGAAATGGGATTCGTTGGGTGCAGGAATTGATGCATCAGATGCATTTAATTCAAATCCGCCTCCTGCTGCGATGGTGGAATATCATCATAAATTATATGTGGGCGGGCTATTCACATCCTTAGGTCGAGTTCGTGCATTGGGCATGGGTAGTTGGGATGGTACCAAATGGGATTCTTTGTCTGTACAACCATTCACAGAAAATCAGTTAAATCTGGGGGAGGACCTCTGTGGCCCTGTTGCCGTCATTAATGATAAATTGTACGTAGCAGGAGAATTCGATAGCATAGCTGGGTTCCCCTGTAATAGTGTCGCCTATTGGGATGATACCAACTGGCATAGCATGAATTTTCCTCATTTTTCTTCCTGGCAATACCTTAACACAATATGCGCCTATAATGGCAGCATTTATGTAGGAGGCAGTTTTGCGGGAAATAATGGTGGGATAGGAGAAATATTAAGATGGGATAATATGGGATGGCACGCTGTAGATACAGGCATAAAAGGCGTTAATGGTTGGGTAAATACTATGGCCGTATATAATGGTGAATTGTATGTGGCTGGTAATTTTTCTACGGCTGATAGGAATGCAGATAACAATATCCAGCGATGGGATGGCACTCAATGGAAAGCTGTAGGCGGAGGAACTGATTACGAAATATTTAATTTGACGGTATATAATAATAAATTATATGCAATGGGACAACTTGGGGAAGCAGGGGGAATCCCTGCTTCATACATTGCTGAATGGGATGGTAGCAAATGGTGCAGTATGGGCAGTACATTTGATAATGCCATTGTAACATCCTGTATCTATAAGGATAGTTTATATATTGGCGGTGCCTTTTGGACAATTGACGGGGATAGTATAAACTACATAGCCGAATGGACAGGTGGCAATTATACAGATGGCTGTGGCGCAACTACGGCAGGAGTAAGCGAAGTGAAAGTAGAAAGCGGAAAGGTGAAAGTATACCCTAATCCAAATAATGGGCAATTCAACCTATCATTATCAAATGTAAATACAGGGTGTAATGTTGAAATTTATAATGTATTAGGCCAACCAGTATATTCTCAACTCAATATAGAGAACTCAATATTCAGTATTGATTTATCTAGCCAATCCAATGGAGTTTATATGTATAGAGTATACGAAGAAACAGGTAATTTAGTAGGGCAAGGGAAGCTGCTAATTCAGCGCTGAATTAGCCATAGTAGCCATTAGTAAACAAATCCCCTTAGCTAACCTGCCCAATGGAAATTATATAGTACAAGTAGTACACGGAAACCAGGTTGAACATGCAAAAATTACTAAATTGCAGTAATTTTCAAATGAAAAACATAAAAAAAATAGCTTTATTTTGGCTCCTATGTTTTTGCATGGGAGCCAATTCTTTATTCTCCCAATGGCGACAGGGTGAATGATGTGTTTGAAATTAATGTAAATGATATTGCCTCCTACTCTATCTCCATATATGACCGCTGGGGACAAGAAATTTTCAATTCTACTAACCCTGCCCTACCCTGGGATGGGAAAACAAAAGGAGCAACCGATGCGCCTGCGGGAGTATATTATTATACTATCCAATCTATTTGCAAAGATGGCCGCTCTAATAAAAAGCAAGGCTTTGTGCAGTTGATAAGGTAATGAGAGATAAGAATTAAGTTGAAAATCAATATTATTCCTCAAAAGTGAATATAATTTTAAGAAAATAGTATTTTCTTGCATATTTTTGTTGAGGAATCACAAAAAATTTACCTTTGCCTCCCGTTAAAGAGTATGATTATGGCAAATAAAGTAGATATTAAGCAAAAATACAAACAGACTCTTTTAAATTTAAGACATCGTCCCAAGTATATTAATTTGCCCATTCTTGAGGTAATTTTAAAAAACTTAGATACGGGGAATACAGATATAAAGGCAAGGGAATTTAAAATAGATACTGGAGCGGACATTTCAGTAATAAATGGAGTATATAAAACACTTATTGAAAATTTAAAACCAGTGGATGAACTCTATCTTAAGTATGGAGGTGGTAGCGGTAAATATTACCCAGTTTATAGATTGGGAATTATTGTAAAAGGAAAGGAATTACAGATTTTGGCCGTCTATGATGAACAATGCCCATACTTGCTACTTGGTCATTATGAATTTATGGAGAATATGACATATAATCTTTTTCATTCTACGAGAAAAGAATCTCGACTCGTGTTATCATAGGCATTATGGAAAAACTGAAATATACTCAACTATTAGACTTTATAGTCAGAATATTAAAGGATGGTAAAACACTAAAACCAACTGGTTATGTTAGTCTTGTCGCTTTATTAAGAGCAATTAAACACCTTAATTCTTTTGGTGAAGTTTTGGAAATTGGAAAATATTTGGAAACTATGGGATGGGTAAAAGCTACCTACCCACTTGGCGATGTAAGGCTTCAAATCACTCCGTCTGGGATAGTGTATATTGAATCAAAAGATAAGGAGTTTGAAAAAGAATATTTAAAATTCACAGAAGGCCTTATAGATGAATATCCAAAAGGTGAATTTCCATCTGTACCAATTATTGATGAAAAAGACAATATTGACCCTAAAAAGGCAATTTTTGATTTACTTGATGCTATCCTTGTTAAAGTAAAAACAATTCAAGGAGAAGATGGTGATTTATATAAAGATGCTAAAGTCATTAAAGTTGAATTATCTAAACTTTCTCCTGATTTGAGAATGATTGAGATCAAGATAAATAATCTTAAAGTTCTCGACGCTATAAGAGATGATGTTCAGGAATTAAAAAATTACTTAGACGTTCCCGATTATATTAGTTAATTGGCGGGGGCTTCTTATTTTCTTGCAAATATCATTACTTTTTTCAACGAGAATATCTCCGGTCTAATTAAAGTCTTCATTACTCTTTTTCATTTAAGTATTCCTAGCGATAAGTACCTTCTATCTTATATCTCTTTTTTATCTTTGCAGCATTATGGCATTCCGTTTAATCAAAAATAAAACCCAGAGTATAGCTGTAAAAGGCTTTGTAGCTACAGCAATTGTTTGTGCATTGGTAGCTTTCTTCCAACCCTGGACTATTCAGGTTACCAGCCCTTTTTTACTAGGGTGGATTATGGTATGGATAATTGGAGCCAGCTCTAACACCAATTCCTCTTCATGAAAAAGCTGGTAACCCTTAGCTGCTTATCTGTGAGTGTAGGCGCCATAGCCCAGGTGAATGATACAACTAAGATGGTGCATACAGATACGTCGGTACATGCTCCGATGGTGGTAATTGCACCCATACAGCCCATGCCCGATACGGGTATCCACATCTACGCTCCGGCAGCGGTGCAAAACACCGAAAACAAAATATACCAATACCAACGTTATAATCGCGGTACATCGCCGGGCTACCGGGTGCAGATAAACTTTAGCCAGGAGAAGAATGCCATTGATAAAATGCAATCTGAGTTTGCTGGCAGATACCCCAATGTACCCGCTTACATCACCTATAAACAACCCTATTTCCGGATCAGTGTAGGCGATTTTCGCAACCGGTTGCAAGCAGTAGATTTCCTGGAAAAGATTCGTAAAGATTATCCCGGCGCTTTTGTAGTAATCGATAAAATTATGCCTCCGCCTATACAATAGCTAATTGCTGTCAGAGCTACTGGCTAATAGCTTATGAATATGAAGAAACTTCCGCTTACCGAAACCACATCGCATTACAATAACCTCGAAAAAATGAAGGTGCGCCAATTGCTTGTCAACATTAACAAGGAAGATAAAACCGTACCATTTGCTGTAGAAAAAGCCATCCCCACTATTGAGCGATTGGTCATAAAGATTGTCTCGAAAATGAAACAAGGCGGACGGCTCTTTTACATGGGTGCAGGCACCAGCGGACGGCTCGGCATTGTAGATGCTTCGGAATGCCCGCCTACCTTCGGGGTTCCGCAGGGATTGGTGATAGGGCTTATTGCCGGGGGCGATACAGCCATACGCAAGGCGGTTGAGTTTGCCGAAGACGATACCAAACAGGGCTGGAAAGATTTAAAGAAATATAAAATAACCACAAAGGATGTAGTAATTGGCATAGCCGCTTCGGGTACAACCCCTTATGTGGTGGGCGCATTGGCTGAATGCCGCAAGCATAAAATTACGACCGGTTCCATCTGCTGCACGGAAAATTCGCCTTTGTCGTCTAATTCAGACTACCCGGTGGAATTGCTCACCGGGCCTGAGTTTGTTACAGGCAGTACCCGCATGAAAGCCGGTACAGCCCAAAAGCTGGCATTGAATATGATTTCCACCAGTGTTATGATACAACTCGGCCGGGTAAAAGGCAACCGCATGGTAGATATGCAACTGTCGAACAATAAATTAGTGAAACGAGGTACACGCATGCTGGTAAATGAATTGAAAATAAGTCCTGCGGAAGCAGAAAAATTATTACTGAAAGAAGGAAGTGTGCGCAAGGCAATACAAAAAGCGAATGGTAAATTGTAAATGCTGAATTATTAATTGTAAATTGTTAATGAAATTCATTTACCATTCAGCATTTACAATTAACAATTTATACTTGATTTAAAGATGATTTCGAAAGCGCAAATAAAACTAATAAAGTCGCTCCAGCAGAAAAAGAACAGGGAGCAGATGCACCTGTTTATTGCGGAGGGAAAAAAGATTGTGGAAGAGCTATTGCAATCAACCACTATCGAAGTAGTGCATGTGTATGCTTCTGGAAATTATTTCGGCAATAGGCCTTTCACACAGGTTACAGAGGAGGAGATGAAGAAGATAAGCGCACTTACTACCCCTCCCAACATTATGGCTATATGCCGCATACCGCAAGAAAATGCCATCCTGCCCGACCTTCAAAAGGAACTGGCCCTGGTGTTGGACGATATACGCGACCCGGGCAATTTGGGCTCTATCATCCGCATTGCCGATTGGTTTGGCATAAAGCATATCTTCTGCACCCCCGAATGTGTAGATGTGTACAACCCCAAGGTAGTACAAGCCAGCATGGGCTCGATTGCACGGGTACAACTGGATTATAAAAACCTGCGGTCCATATTGTCAGAATGTGCGGAAAAACAAAGCCCTGTATATGGGGCCAAGCTTGACGGAACAAGCATCCTCAAGGAAAAACTAAGTACCCACGGACTATTAATAATAGGAAACGAATCGAATGGTATTTCGCCTGAACTAACTAAGTATATTACCAATGCTATTAAAATACCATCGTACCAGGGTGGTGCCGAATCGCTGAATGCCGCTATGGCTACTGCCATATTGTGCGCAGAATTCAGAAGGGAAGCGATGAGAACGGAAGGTTAATAAGATATTGATAGCCTTATTCTTTCGGATATTTAATTTGCTTTACCCAACGATTTTATATCTATTTTCGTATAAGTAATAATATACCGGTAGTTATTTCATGAAAAGAGTTATTTCGTGTGTGTTATTTCTTTTATTTTGTTCCTGCAGTTTGCTGGGGCAATCTGACTGGACTAAAAAAGTTAACTTTCCAGGTTCGGCAAGAAGTTATGATGTTGCATTTTCTATAGGACACTATGGATTTGTAGGCGTGGGATGGTGCTCAGGTAATAATTACTATACTGATTTTTATAAATACGATACGCATACCAATACCTGGTCTCCTATTGCTAATTATCCGGGAAATGGCCAATATGGCTGTTCAGCATGCACTATCGAAGGAAAAGGCTATGTAGGGCTCGGATGGGACAATGCTAATTTTAAAGACTTCTGGAGTTATGATACGAATACCAATACCTGGACCCAAATGGCCAGTTTCCCCGGTAAGGCGAGGTATTCTACTTTCCCTTTTGTAATCGGGCATAAGGCGTATTTTGTAGCCGGCAGTCCGAACGGGCCTCCCTATTTCTATGATGTTTGGGTATACGATGCGCACCAAAATACCTGGACCCAGTTAAAAAATTATCCCGAGACGGGAGGTGTTGAAAGTGCCATAGCCTTTTCTATTGGCAACCACGGATATGAAGGAGATGGTTATTATAATCCCGGTTGCTATACAAAAATGTATGAATATGATACCGCCAGTGATACATGGACAACTATTGCTCCTATTCCGGCAGCATATGGCGTAGGAGGCAATCCCGGTGTATTTTGTCTTGGTTCCAGGGCCTATGTGGCTTCGGGAGCCCAATGCACCAGTACCGGGCTACGGGACGGTTGGACGTACGATACTGTTACTAAGTCGTGGTGCGAATTCAGTTACCTGGCCGGTTCTAAATTATCTACCGGATACGGAGTCGCTTTTGCTGCAGATAACCATGGTTATATTTCTACAGGCTTCGATACCAACAGGGTCTGTTTAAATGATTTATGGGAATATACCCCTGTTTTTAAAATTAATGTAACAGATACCTCTATTGCCTGCACTAATGACTCGGTTAAATTTAGTGATAGCACGTCTTATATTGTTTCTTCTTGGAGTTGGTCTTTTCCGGGTGGCAGCCCTTCCTCATCAAACCTACAGTACCCTGACATATATTATTCACATTCGGGAACCTATACAGTAACTTTAATAATAACTGCGTGTGGAGGACCGGACACCGTTTCAAAAACAATAAATGTTATAGCCGGAAATATAAACAGTGTTGCAATAAATGTTACAACCAATGAACAATGCTACGGAAATTGCATAGGCAGCGCTACGGCCAATGTTATAGGCGGAAGCTCACCTTATACATACAGTTGGGCCCCCTCCGGAGAAACCACAGACGTGGCTACCGGATTATGTGCCGGAACCATTACTGTTACTGTAAAAGATATGAATGGATGCAGCGCAACAGCCACTGCAACCATTACTGCCCCTCCGGAAATTATAGCAACAGATACTATTGATAATATTCCATGCAAAGGACAATTAGCAAGCGCCCGTATAAACGTTTCAGGAGGAACATCGCCATATACCTATTTATGGAATCCCGGCAAACAAACCACCAGCAATGTAACCGGGCTAAATGTAGGAACTTATACTATTGGAATAACTGATATTATAGGGTGTACCGGCAGTACATCGATAGTTATAACTCAACCTTCACAATTAACATCTACCATTAGTTCACTGAACAACATATTATGCTATGGCGGAACCGGAAGCGCTACGGTTACAGCAGGTGGAGGAACTGCACCGTATAGTTACTCCTGGACCAACCCCGGGGGAACTAATGCAACAGAAACAGGGCTTAAACCCGGAACCTACACCGTTACGGTAACTGATTTGAACGGATGCACCGCCACAGCCACAGCAACCATTACCCAACCGCCCCTCCTATCCATTACTACCAGCGCTATTCATGCTTCTTGTAATTTACCCAATGGAAGTGCAACTGCTACAGCCGGCGGAGGCACAGGCACCTATACCTATTCCTGGTCTCCCTCTAATCAAACTACGGCAACTATAACCGGGTTGAGTGTAGGAACATATAGCATCACCGTAACCGATAACAACCAGTGTACGGCAAGTAGTACCGTAAGCATAACCCAACCTACAACAACTTCCGTCAACATCTCTTCGGTTAAAAATGTAAGCTGTTTTAATGGAAATGACGGAATCGCTACCGCAACAGCAAGCGGAGGAGTAAATCCGTATACATATTTATGGACACCCGGCGGCGGCACAAATGCTTCCGCATCGGGTTTATTTGCCCTGACATATACCGTAAAAGCTGCTGATGCCTTGGGATGTATTGCCACTGCCTCTGTTACTCTTACAGAGCCTTTGCAATTACTTGCTTCCATCAGCGAACCAAAGATCATATGCAAAGACAGTACCGGAAATCTTATTGCCGGGGCAACGGGAGGAACCCCGCCCTATAAGTATGCCTGGAGTTCGGGTAGCACATCCGGTATAGCTACCATTACAGCCACGGGAACTAATAACTATTCTGTGATAGTGACAGATGCAAACGGCTGCACGGCAAGTGCCGACATCATTCTTCAATACGGACCTTCTTTTGCAGTTGAAATAGACGGAAAAAAATCCGTCTGCGTAGGTGCTTCAACTACACTTTGTGCGAATGCAATTGGAGCTATCGATGGTGTTTCTTATCTATGGCAACCTGTAAATACTACCAATAATTGCATTACAGTGGTGCCCACGGGAAGTTCTATGTATACCGTTACCGTAGTAGACGGATGCGGCTCTACTACTACGGCAGCGCTTTCTGTGTCTGCAAACCCCTCGCCTGCAATAAGCATGTATGCTGATTTTGACCAAGGCTGTGCACCCTTATGTATACAATTTCGAAATTATACAACCATATCTCAGGGGGGTATCAGGCAATATGTATGGACTTTTGGAAACGGAGATACTTCCTCAGCAAAAAACCCGATTTATTGCTACCCTTCAAATGGAGAATACAATATAACCTTAACGGCTATATCAGATAGCGGCTGTAGTGCAACGCTTGATAAGATAAATATGATTACCGTTTACAGCAAACCTAATGCCAGCTTTACTTACGCTCCTCAGCCGGTTACTATTCTTAATCCTACAGTACAATTTACCGATAACTCAAGCGATATCTATGGCATTGCCTTCCGCTGGTGGAGTTTCGGTGATGGTGAATCTTTGTCGCCTCAAACTTCCATCATCAATCCTGTTTATACATATCAGGATACAGGCTTCTACTGTCCCCAGCTCGTAGTAGAAAATAACAAAGGCTGTATTGATACTGCGACCAATTGCATTTTTATTTCTCCGCTTTATACGTTATATATCCCGAGTGCTTTTTCTCCTAACGAAGATGGGGTAAATGATATTTTTGCAGCTAAAGGCACCTATATAAAAAGCTTTGAAATGTATGTATTCGACCGGTGGGGAATGCAACTTTTCCATAGTACAGACATCAACAAAGGATGGGATGGAACATTACATGGCAATGGGGTTATTTCGCAGGAAGACAGCTATGTTTACATTATTACTGCCACCGATTGGAATAACACCCAGCATAATTACACTGGCGAAGTAACCCTGCTCAAATAAAAAAATTTGCATGGAAAACTACTTATAACTTGATAGCCAGATGTGTAAAAAGATGCTTCCTCCCTATCGCCAAATTACAAAGGTAAAGCCGGGAATTTTATCCGACTATACGTTGGTTTTCCAATAACAGGATATAAAAGGTTGATAATGTCTTAAAATTGATAATACAAAAACTTTTTTATAGTACGTTTGCCATACGAATTAAAATTTAATGAAAAGAATTGTTTTGTGCATATCTGTTTTTTTCTTTTGTTTATGGAATTTATATGGACAAAATGACTGGACTCAAAAAGTTAACTTTCCGGGTACGGCAAGAAGTTATGATGTTGCATTTTCTATAGGACACTATGGTTTTGTAGGCGTGGGATGGTGCTCAGGTAACAATTACTATACTGATTTTTATAAATACAATACGCGTACCAATAGCTGGTCTCCTATCGCTAACTATCCGGGAAATGGCCAATATGGCTGTTCAGCATGCACTATCGAAGGAAAAGGCTATGTAGGGCTCGGATGGGACCTTGCTAATTTTAAAGACTTCTGGAGATATGATACGGCAACTAATACCTGGACTCAAATGGCTACTTTCCCCGGTAAGGCGAGGTACTCTTCTTTCCCTTTTGTAATTGGGCATAAGGCCTATTTTGTAGGCGGGAGCCAGAATGGCCCTCCTTATTTTAATGACGTGTGGGTGTATGATGCGCACCAAAATACCTGGACCCAGTTAAATAATTATCCGGGAGGAGATGTTGAAAGTTATATATCCTTTGCTATTGGCAACCACGGATATGCAGGAGATGGATACTATAATCCGGGGTGTTATTCAACTATGTACGAATACGACACGGCCAGCGATACATGGACAACCATTGCTCCTATTCCCGCAGCATATAGTGTAGCAGGCAATCCCGGTATATTTTGTCTTGGTTCCAGGGCCTATGTGGTTTCGGGAGCCGAGTGCACTAATAACGGGCTACGGGACGGTTGGATGTATGATACTGTTACTAAGTCGTGGTGCGAATTCAGTTACTTGGCCGGTTCCAACTTATCCACCGGATACGGAGCCGCTTTTGCTGCAGATAACCATGGTTATATTTGTACAGGCTACGATACTAACAGGGTTTGTTTAAATGGTTTGTGGGAGTATACCCCTACTTCAACATTTACCGTTGCCGATACTGCTAAATGTGGCCAGGATACCGTACAGTTTTCAGGAATTACTAACTATTTCAATCCTACCAGCTGGAGCTGGTCATTCCCGGGTGGCAGCCCTGCTACGTCTAACTTACAAAATCCTAGTATTATCTATTCTAATTCAGGTACCTATCGTGTAACACTGATTGTTACTGCCTGCGGAGGAACTGATACAGTAAGCAGAACAATTACCCTTATCGGCGGTGGCCCAAACAATATTAACATATTGGCTAAAACCCCTATATGTGCCGGAACAGCAGATACATTGACTGCTTTAGCAGTAGGCCCTTATTTATGGAACAACGGCGCCACTACCAGTTCCATTATTGTTAACCCCCTCACCACTACCACCTATTCATTACAGGCCGGCAGTGGCGGATGCAAAGGAGATACCTCTGCTATTATTATTGTTGACCCTGCATTTAAACCTACGATAGCAGGGAAAGATAGTATCTGCAATGGAAGCCAGGACATTCTTATAGCTACCGGGGGAGGCAGCTACTTATGGAGTACCGGCAATACTACTGCCTCCGTTACTGTTGCTCCTAACAGCCGCACTACTTACAAAGTACAAGTAACCAATGGCTGCAAGGAAGATACTTCCTTTACCGTAACTCCTTTACCTTTACCATCCGTTACTATCAATGCAGCCAAGTCTACAGTATGCAAAGGTGATTCTGTCGCGCTTAATGCTACCGGGACGAGATCCTATAGCTGGTCTCCATCGAATGGATTAAGTTGTACCAATTGCCCCAATCCAATGGCAGCACCAGGCAATACAACCACCTATACTGTTATTGGTACTGATTCTTATGGCTGCTCCTCCACCGCTAAATATACATTGGCGGTCGTCTCATTACCATCATCAGTATCTATATCACCTTCGCAAAATACTGTCTGCGAAGGCTTCCCGGTTAACCTATCTGCTAATGTAATTGGTGATTCGGGTGTGTTCAACTGGCAACCGGGTAATAGCTCAGCATCCGTATTAACAGTTATTCCTTCCGCTACAACCACTTACACCGTAAGTTATACTAACGTATGCGGAACGGCTACCGATACCGTTACTATTTTTGTGGCCCAGACGCCGGTTACTAATTTTATTGCTGATGTAACAGCAGGGTGCGCACCATTATGTATACAATTCAGAGATTTAACTAAGGTACCTAACGGCAGAATAGCCCAATGGAGATGGCAGTTCGGCAATGGCGATACACTGGATGAACAAAACCCCATCTATTGTTACCCCGATACCGGTTCCTTTTCCACTTCCCTTACCACTGTTTCCAATAACGGTTGCAGCTCTACCCTCAAAATTGTTAGGATGATTACCGTTTACAGCAAACCCATTGCCAGCTTTACTTACGCTCCTCAGCCGGTTACTATTCTTAATCCTACAGTACAATTTACCGATAACTCAAGCGATATCTATGGCATTGCCTTCCGCTGGTGGAGTTTCGGTGATGGTGAATCTTTGTCGCCTCAAACTTCCATCATCAATCCTGTTTATACATATCAGGATACAGGCTTCTACTGTCCCCAGCTCGTAGTAGAAAATAACAAAGGCTGTATTGATACTGCGACCAATTGCATTTTTATTTCTCCGCTTTATACGTTATATATCCCGAGTGCTTTTTCTCCTAACGAAGATGGGGTAAATGATATTTTTGCAGCTAAAGGCACCTATATAAAAAGCTTTGAAATGTATGTATTCGACCGGTGGGGAATGCAACTTTTCCATAGTACAGACATCAACAAAGGATGGGATGGAACATTACATGGCAATGGGGTTATTTCGCA
>Ga0207024_10271_pt2 | contig 12422 bp, 10 predicted proteins | sample Alteio_BWMinCont_44_FD_153470 | JGI IMG/M metagenome (GOLD analysis project Ga0207024, IMG submission 153470) | Enriched cells from forest soil in Barre Woods Harvard Forest LTER site, Petersham, Massachusetts, United States -... | ecosystem: Environmental > Terrestrial > Soil > Temperate forest >...
GTTAATCCTCGTATTGGCAGGTATGCAATAGAAGTTGAACGGCGCAGTAAGGATCGGATCGCTGCCAGCCATCTCTTTAGCGGCGGCGACATGCGCCGAGGACGCGGGAGTCTCAGGCCTGGCCGCCTGCGCCTCCCTGGGCGCCTGCCCCGCGAATGCTGTCACTGCCTCGCATAGCAGCATGAGGGATAGGGCGCCAAAGCCAGGCTTTGCCAACATAATGAGAGCCTTTCGTATCCTAGAACAAAAACTTAAATGCGAACTGCATGATTCTCGGGTCGTACGCAGTTACGATTTGGCCGAAGTTGGGCGCATCGAAATTCGTGACGGGATTCTCTCTTCTAAGACTATTCGTTAAGTTGAACGCCTCGCCTCGAAGCTGAAGCTTGAAGCGCTCACGGATTTGGAAAGTCCTCACCAGAGCCGCGTCCAATTCCCAAAATAAGGGCCCGCGAACGGAGGCAACGCCCATGTTTGAAAGCGTGCCCACTGCCGGATGCGCAAAGGCAGCAGGATTCAGATAATTGTTTACGGACCCATTGTTAAGATACACATTTGGGAGTACCTGATCTACCCGCTGTGTGTTCGTGTTATTCAGTGCGATGTCCTGAGCAGTGGTGATTGTTAAAGGCTGGCCAGATTGGATCTTAACAATCGGGGACAGGCTCCATCCTGTGGCCACTGCTCGCAATATATTGTTGGAAAACCGAGGTGTCTCGGCGACTGCCGAAAGGTTGAAAACCTGGCGTATATCGCTGGCCGACTGGTAGCAGTCCCCGCGCGAGAAACGGCGATTGGTGGGATCTTCATAACCGCCCCCGCCCCCAACACCAAGTACACCGGAAAATGGATCGCTAATGCAGTGGGACCAAGTGTAATTCGCATTGATTGTCACGCCGTGGCTATACCGGCGCTCTACGGTAAGCAGCAGTGCGTTATAACTCGCCGTACCGCCATCGTCAATGGTGTTTAGGTGTCCAATGGTCGACGTAGGATTCAACAGCGTCAACCTAAGGCGATGATCGGTATTGGCGGCCGTGGAGCATGGACCGGGCGCGGTAAGCCCGTACTGCCCGGCCACGCAGTTGCCAGGAATGTATATGGCAGGATTTAGGTCTTGTTCGGCCGGCAAGTGAGACGACTCGCTGCCCAGGTAGTTCGCCGCTATTCGCCAGTTTGATCCAATCTGTCTTTGGACGCTCAAGTTCCACTGCCCAATCTGGGGATTTCTGGTGTTGTAATTCAGCGTCACGTAGGATGAGAAAGGCGCAAAGGTGACATTGGGGCCCAGCGTGATCGGAAATGGATTTCCGCCAGGAAAGTTTTTATATGGGTTGCTCCAATTTTGTGCGATCTGGATGACCAGCGGATCCCAGGGAGGCACGATGCGATTACCGATTTGGGATTGTATTGGAAGCAAGTCATAGAAAATTCCGTAAGAAGCCCGGATCGACGTACGGCCATCACCGAACGGATCCCAGGCCAGCCCCACACGCGGCGAGAAATCTTTCCACTCCTTGAATGCGCCGGCGTTACCACCCTGAAAGCCGGGATCGCCTGGATAGATCAAACCTACGGGAGCGTTTACGAACTGGGTACTTCTGGTACCGGCCAGGAAGTTACTCATCAGGAAATGATCGACACCTCCGTCCAGCCTTTCCTGCGGGAAATAGGGTTCCCAGCGCAGACCGTAGTTCAGCGTTAAGCGCGGCGTGACTTTCCAGGAATCCTGCGCATAGAGCCCCAGAGTCCACTGCAGGGCGAACTGCTCATCCTCTGGACTTTGAAGAAATAGTAGCGGTACGCCAAGCAAAAAGTCTCCCAATGACGAACGCGTAATTGCGCCGGTGAACTGAACATCGCCTCCGGAAAGACCATGCTGGTAAAAATCATAATTTGTTCGCGTCGAGCTCACGCCAACGGTGATCTGGTGGTTTCCCCGAACCACACTCAAATCTTCATTGAGCCCAAAAGTAGTGAAGTTTGTTCTGCCGCTGTTGGTTTGAAGCGCCCCTATTGTAAACGCGCCCGACGCAAGAAATACGATGTCGGCGGGGTTGCTGTTGTAGGTGTACATGTTGATTCCTACATCGGGCCCATCGAAGTAATTATTGCCCACGCGGTTGTTGGCCACCCGATTTGCGGTCAGACGAAACGAGTTAACGACAGTGGGGCTGAAAAGGTAGGTATCGCCAATAACAACCATTTGAGCTAACGCGAACGAAGCCTGATTCACGGCAGTGGTCAGCAGGTCGCTGGTATAGGGTGAGGGAGTCGTGAGATTGTCCGCCACGTACCGGACGAACAGGGAGTGGGTAGGAGTCAACTGATAGTCGAGCCGGGCCACGACCTGATCTTCGCTAATGTCGTTCGGGCTGGTCCAGTTCACTGCGCCGCACTGGTTGGAGGGTTGCGGCCAACTCGGGTTGCTCACAATCTTAAGCGAAACCGGACTGAGGAAAGCAGGATTGATCTGATTATTGACGAAGGGCGGTCCGAGCGTGAGCTGCCGTCCCCCATTACAGGCGGGGGAGGCAAAAGCCGTAAAATTGCCGGCCAGCATCGCCGCAGTTGGAACAAAAGCGGTGGGTTCGACGATACTCTGGCGCACCCGGGTGCCTTGCCAACCGGCAAAGAAGAACAGTTTGTTCTTCATTATGGGGCCGCCGACCGTCCCGCCGTACTGGTTGCGCTTCAGGTTGTCGCGCTGGGGTGCGAAGAAATTCCTGGCATTAAACAGGTAATTACGCACAAACTCGAATACGTCGCCGTGATACTCGTTAGTTCCCGACCTCGTGACCCCGTTCACGGCCCCCGCGGAATGGGTCCCGTACTGCGCCGAAAGGGCGCTCGTCTCAACTTTGAATTCCTGCAACGCATCGGGGAACGGGAACGGGAGATCCAAGCCGTTCGCAGGACTGACATAGGAGGCCCCGTCTAAAGTGAAATTGATTCCGATGTCCAAGCCACCGGCAATCGAGTAAGTAGGTTTACCCAGGCTAAACGGATTGATGGGATTGGAGGTACTAATTGTGGCCCCGCCAAATCCACCGTTACCATCACTGGGCGTAGCCCCTCCGGCAAGAATGATCAAGTCGGTCACATTGCGCCCGTTGAGCGGAAGGTCCACGACGCGTTCACTGTCGACAACTTGGCCGACTCCCTGAGTGCGCGTCTCGACCAGTTCCGCACTCGCTTCAACTTGTAAAGACTCGCCAACCTCGCCGACTTCGAGCGTCAGATTGATCTCCGGACTGTCGTTGACCTGGAGAAGGATTCCAGTTTGAATTCGGGTCTTAAATCCGCTCGCAGCCGCCTCCAGTCGATACGGCCCGAGGGGCAGGTTCGGCAGTATGTAAGCTCCAGTCTCATTCGCGGTCGTCTTTCGCGAGAGGCCGGTGTCAGTTTGGGTCGCGGTAACTTCCACATTCGGAACCACAGCACCGCTAGGGTCTTTCACCGTGCCGCTAATTTGCGCTGTGGCCTGAGCCCAGGCAACCGTGCCAGTCAGCGCACATAACAACACACCAAGTAAAACGTGTCGAATTTCTCGCATACCACTCCCCTTTTCCAACACATGCACCAGAATCTTGATCCGTAAACATGTCCGTGGTATTGCTTCACTAGATCGAGAAGCACACACCAGTCTCGGGCTGAGGGCCGCACATGCCTGCCAATAGTCTGCCCACCGAGAACCGGTAGAGCCCCACAGGGCCGCCGTGTTAGATCCTTCGATCGGCGAATCCAAGTTTCAATTGATCATGACTAAGTGCTAGGGCACCCAACTCGTTCCCTGAACGGTCCTTTACCAAACTGAAATCGAACGCGAGTATATTGATACTTTTCGCTACGCACAAGGCATGGTTCAATCAGTTGAACGAAATCTTCCGGGACCTTCGAGAACATATTATCGGGTTACCTCGAGCTGTCTCGGTGAGATGCAGTTTTTCGATTAAGATGCGCCAGAAGCCACGCGGCCGCGTTCCGGGGCAATTCCGCGGATGCGAGGACACAAACAGATACATCAGAATTTGTTTTGCTCCATTCACGATTGGAAGTAGAATGTCTCGTATGCACTTTGCCGGTAGATACGAAGAAAGCGCACTGAGTTCTCATCCCGTTTATGAGAGCCACAGCCATGGTTACACACATGCCTCGCTGGTGGACCACAAGTCAGGATCGGTCCACACCGGCCTAAGTATCAACCAGCTTATCGAGCAGGGCACGCTTGCTCCGCACGTTCATTCCTACGAAGAAGGTTTCTATATCCTCGAAGGGCAAGCGCTTTTGGCAGTCCGCGATCAGGCTTATCTGATTCGGCCCGGAGATTTCGGCGCTTTCAAAGTGGGCACACTTCACGGCTGGCGAAATGCCGGACTGTCGCCCGTGCGCTGGCTTCAGATGGCGGCGCCGCAACCCAAGCCACCAGGGAGCGAACGCGACACCTTTTTCGCAAAAAACGGGCAGATTCCGATGGTGGCCAAGCCGCTCGATGCGAGCGATCTGAAGGGAGATCTACTGGGCCATTTTGACGCCAGCCAGATCCCACCAGTTGACCAAAGGCCCGCCGCCCTGGTGGGATCGAAGGGTGTCTATCTCAACTGGATGATCGATGAGAAATTCGGGGCCCGCCATCACCGAATGCTGTTCATCGAATATCAGCCCGGCGCGGGTATTCCACCGCATGACCACACCTTCGAAGAGGCGTACTTCCTCCTAAGCGGAGAAGTGGAAGCAGTCATGGATGGGGAACGCCGGATCGCGAAAGCCGGGGATGTGCTGTGGACGGGCGTGGGTTGTGTACACTCCTTCCGCAATATCTCCAGCCAACCGGCCCGGTGGCTGGAGACGTTCGCGCCACAACCGCCTGTCGAAAATGTTTTTCGGTTCACAGCCGAATGGGAGCAGCGGGCTAAAGAGCTAGAGGGATAGACGTCCTCGTACACTCCTGAAAGCCGCAGACGGCCACAGATCTTTTGGCAGGTAGAAAGAGAATAGTTGATTGGTCCGCGGCCCAAAAATGCCCTGACCGATGTGGACCAAGCGGTTAGCTTGCGGAACCCATCAGTGCTTGACAACATGGGCGCCTTGGAATTTATCGGGGACAAAAAGCGCGGACAGCTTACAATTGAATTCCGAAGGTCGGAAAAGATTCGATGCCAACAAGCAGTCTTACGGGCGAAGGGTGGCGATAGGTGGACCAGTCTAACAACCGCATCCGTGACGCCGTCGCGACGGTTATTCGCCGGGGCTGGCAGTATCGAGTCGATCTAACGCAGCGACGAATTCGTCGGCGCTGACTGCAGGCGCCATGGACTTGAAGATCTTACCAATTAAAACCCGGTGTACTTCTTCGTCACGATCGGCGCAGCAGTCAGCGATGATTTGCATGTCATAGTCGAGATCTGCCGCCGCTCGGACTGTGGACAGCACAACTCCACTGGTTGCAACCCCGAAGAGCACCAGGTGTGTTCGGCCGAAAGCTCGCAAAATGTATTCGAGATCTGAGCCAGAGAACGCGCCGACACGTTTTTTGGTCACGACCACATCGCCTGGCACAGGCGCAACGGCACTATGAACCGCCGCGCCAGGTGTCCCTTCGACGAGCTGGTTGGCGGCACGAAGAGATCGGAAGAGCCCCCGATCGGGCACTATCTCCGGATGCGTAGGCCTGAAGTGGGTGACAACATAGATGACCGGGATCCCAGCCGCTCGCGTCCGTTCCAACACGCGCGCCGCCCGTTGCAACATTTCGTCCTCAACTGGAACGAAATGCGTGACGACGTCCTGTTGATAGTCCATGACGAGAACCGCTGTGCGCGCAGGATCAACAGGTAGCATGGCGCCTTCCGATTAAAGAAGATAGATTCAAGACACAAGATTACAGCGATTACGATGGCGCGTCCACTTCCGCTCATGCCAACTTCCTGAATTGTTCATCCCGAGCGGCTGCGACGCTGGAAGACTCTCTTTCGCTGCGAAAAGTCCATGTATTTGATTACAGGGGGGTTTAGACACCTTGCTATTGAAGCCACTGTCGTTGCGCTCGGGCCGAAACCCAATTCGCTGGGTATTGTCACCCCGGTTCCAGACTTGAGGCGCTCCGTTAGAAAGAACTGTTCAATCGATTGAACCACGCCTTGCATAGCGGAACAGGCCAATCTACACTACCACGTTAGACTAAATTCGCTGAGAGATGGTGTGAGATCCGCCTCACGTTAATCAAATCGTGTTGAGTGCTCTTCCAATGCCCCTGTTGGCGCACCGCAGAATCCGCGCGCTGCGCTGTTTCGTGACAACGTGGCGTGGCGTGAAAATTTCCCCCGAGGTAGATCGAACAGCGAGCATAGAAGCAAAGGAGAAAGAACATGTCTAAGGTACGCACCAGTGTTTACGCGTTGAGCATTATAGCGATCTTCGCTATGGCGAGCTACTCGGCAAGCCTAACTGACAGCCTCAAGCCTGGAAGTGCCGATCTTAAGTCGGCCAACGTGATGACGTTTGGGCCGGAAGGCGTTTTGTTTGTCGGTGATTCGCTGGGCGGTGCTCTTTACGCGTTCGACACGCAGGATCGGACTCCTTACAAGGGCGCTCCCGTCGACATCAAGGGAATTAACGGGAAGATCGCCGCAATGCTCGGAACCACGCCGGACGAGATTTCCATCAACGATCTCAAGGTGAATCCGATTTCCAAGAACATGTATCTGGCTGTGTCGCGTGGGCGTGGGCCGGCGGCGGTTCCAGTGATCCTTCGCGTGGACGCTCGAGGGAAAATCGAAGAGCTGGCAACGAACCATGTGCAGTATTCGAAAGTTATGCTCGCAGATGCACCCCGGAATCAAGACCTCGGAATTCACCCGCTGCTCATTACGGGGGGAAATCCAAGGCTCGAGGCGATTTCAGATCTAGCGTATGTCGACGGAAAGGTCCTTGTGGCTGGACTTGCGAATGAAGAATTCACTTCCGCCCTGCGCGTATTTCCGTTCCCGTTCGAGCAGGCAACCAAAGCAGCAACGGTGGAGATCTGGCATGCCGGTCATGGGAGATTTGAAACCCAGTCTCCGATTAACACGTTCGTGCCCTATACGATCAAAGGTGAGCAGTACATCCTGGCGGCATACACGTGCCAGCCGCTGGTGGAAATCCCTGTGGCCGCGATAAAGCCCGGCGCAAAGATTAGGGGCACGACGATCGCTGAGTTGGGTGGAGGCAGTCGGCCCTACGACATGATTGCATACAGCAAGAACGGACACAATTATTTCTTGATGAGTACCAGCAATCGCGGCGTGCTGAAGATATCGGCCGATGGTATCGAAAGTTATGAACCGATCACCAAACCTGTGGATGACATCACAGGCGTTCGTTACGAAACCGTCAGCGAACTGCAGGGAATAGCGCGACCGATGACGGTCCCGGTTGGCGTCGTTCAGCTCGATAAATACGACGACAAAATGGCAGCGATCGTCTGGCGAACCGGTTCCGGCTCGATGGATCTGAAGACCATCGCCCTGCCCTAACAATCGCACATTGGAACAGGAGTGCGGATGCTGAAATTAGCTCGATGGGTTCTGGTCTCTTTGTTGTTAAGCACTGCGAATTCAGCCCAGCCAGCGTCGGCACAGAAGGCCGCGATCAGCGCGGAGTTTGTCCGGATTCAGCCGGGCGAATTCATGATGGGGTGCGTGGCGGGCGACAAGGAGTGCATGCCCGTAGACGAAGCGCTGCACCGTGTACGCATCACGAAGGAATTTGAGCTAGGCAAGTATGAAGTGACCCAGGCGCAGTGGCAATCGGTGATGGGTTCAAATCCCAGCAGTTTCAAGGGCGCGAACAGGCCGGTTGAGAAGGTGAGCTGGAACGATGCCCAAGAGTTTTTGGAAAAGCTGAATTCGCGTCATGACGGATACCGATATCGATTGCCAACTGAAGCAGAGTGGGAATATGCGGCCGCGGCGGGTGCTCCTAGTGTGACCGTATCGTTCGATCTGACGGGCTGGTATGACAAAAACTCCGGACGGCAGACCCATCCTGTGGGGCAGAAGCAGCCGAATGCCTGGGGTTTATACGACATGTCCGGGAATGTATGGGAGTGGGTGCAGGATTGGTACGGCGAGAGCTACTACCGGACCAGTCCGCCAGACGATCCTTCCGGGCCAGCTACGGGGAGAACTCACGTAATTAAAGGTGGGTCGTGGAGCGAAGTTGCGAGCAGCGCTCGCCCGTCGGGCAAGTTTTACCTTCAGCCGACCGTTAGATTAGATGATCTTGGGTTTCGTTTCGTCCGCGGGAAAGCTCTTTGAATGCAGATCGTCAATCTAAAGAATGTCACTGAACGTATCATAGAAACGAACAACGGCGCGTCCGACGCCAGGACCCGCGAGATTCTCGCTGCGCTGGTTCGCCATTTGCACGACTTTGTACAAGAAGTCCATTTGACTCCAGCCGAAAGAGTCTACGCAATTGACTTCCTGACGCGGGCAGGCAAATTCACGGGCGATTTACGCAACGAATTTAGTGCATTGTCGGACGTCCTGGGATTAACGGCGATCGTAGATCTTCTAAACGACGAAGGAGCGGGGCAGATCACTCACGGCAGCCTGCTCGGTCCTTTCTTCGTCGAGAATGCCCCGCTAGTAGAGTACGGCGCCGATCTGCGGGGTGACTTAGACGGACACCCCGTGGTGTTGCTGGGTAAGGTACTCGACAAAAACCGCACGCCAGTCAGCGAGGCGCAAATCGAGTTTTGGGAAACACGGGCGGACGGATTCTATGACGTGCAGCTGGAGGGTCCTTATACGCCGCAGCTTCGGTGCCGCACCTTCACTCGCCGAGATGGCAGCTATAAGATTCGTGCGATTCGGCCGACTGGATATACTGCGCCGATGGATGGTCCGTTAGGGGAGCTTCTCAGGGCAACCAAACGGAACATCTGGAGGCCGGCACATTACCATTTCCGCATTCAGGCTAATGGGTTCCGCCCTTTGATCACCGAACTATTTCCCGCGGAGGCAGAGCATCTGGACGACGATGTCGGTTTCGGCGTGCGCGAATCCCTGATTGTTCGAGCCAACTCTGGATCTCAGGAAGAAGCTTTAGAACACGGCATGCCCTTCCCGTTCTCCACCGTCAATTACGATTTCTTGCTGGCTTCCTCCTCGGAAGCAAACTAGCCGAAGCGTACTGGGTAATGTATGGTCTTGAATTGTGCAAGGGGTAATATGCTTGGATATATTCTATTCGACGTTGACATAATCGACCAAGACAAAGCTGACAAGTACAGACAAATGGTGCCTGCCTCACTCAAGCCTTACGGCGGGCGATTTATTGCTCGCGGCGGGAAAGTGGAAGAGCTTGAGGGAGGATGGTCGCCACATCGCTTTGGGATTATAGAATTCCCATCGGTTGAGCAGGCCCGTGCCTGGTATGGGTCAGCGGAGTACGCGCCTGCCAAAGCGCTGCGTCAGGAGGCCATGCATGCAAAGCTGCTGATCGTGGAAGGTGTATAACGGCGCCCGATGGGGACTCTATAGCTATGGCAGGAGAGAGGTAAAAGTCGTTCAGTCTATTGAACTAAGGGTTGCGCAGGCAAACTGATTGCCACTACAATTTAGGCGTTCCAAAGTACGGGGAGGCGCGTTCGTGGAAGCCTTTGGGCAGCAGCTGTTTGCGAGGTTGATTTGGAGTTTGCACCGCCCTTTATGTGACTTGGCCCATCGCAGATGCCAGGGCAAGGGAGTTCCCTCTTCGTGAAGATCATTGGATCCAGATGTTGGAACCGATATCGAGCGGCGGGCAGCGTGGGTATTCGCGCCTTCGGTCCACGCCAAGAACTCGATGGTATCGTTTTGATGGATTTGAATTCAATAGCAGGTTCGCAATCTTGCCGGCGGCGTGCAGCACGTAATCTATTTCGGATGTTCTTAAGAGGTGATTATGCGAAATATAAATGGGCTCCAGATCGCTGGTTCGCTAGCGTTCTTAGCGGCTACAACGCTGCTAAACGTCCCCGTGTTCGCTCAGACGGATATCTCCGGGGAATGGGCGTCGCTGCGTAATTTTGAAGAAGGCGTTGAAGAGCCGATCGGCGATTATTCCGGGCTTCCCGTGAATGACGCGGCTCGCCTGAGGGCGGACAGCTGGGAGGCCTCGCTCCTTACGTTGCCAGAACGGCAGTGTGCGCCGCACGGCGTAGACCGGACCGACAACGTTGGGCCAATCCGGATTTGGAAGGATGTAGATCCCGACACGTTACAGCTTAAATCGTACCATCTGCTTGTGGCGTGGATGAACATGCACCGAGTGATCTACATGGACGGACGTCCCCATCCTCCGGAAAATGCACTCCATACATTCATGGGTTTTTCAACTGGGAAGTGGGACGGGAATACGCTTTCGGTGACTACCACGCACATGAGAGAGCAGTGGCTTCGGCGCAACGGAGTTCCGCGAAGTGAAAAGGCGACATTGCATGAGCGCTTCGTTCGACACGGGAACGTCCTGAGTTGGGCCTTCCTGGTCGACGATCCAGTGTATTTGACTGAGCCCTATGTGCGAAGCAGGCAGTTTAAGTTCGATCCGGGCCAACCCAATTTCCCCTATTATCCCTGCGACCCTGTGGAGGAAGTGGTTCGGCCCGCGGGCGTAGTCCCTCACCATTTGCCGGGAACAAATCCGGATCTTGCCGAGTATGCGAATCAGTATGGGCTCCCGCCGGAAGTGGAACGAGGGGGAGCGGAAACCATGTATCCGGAGTACAAGCTGAAATTGGACAAAATGATCGAGAAGGCAGCGGGCCCCGCTAATAAATCTTCTACTACCAAATAAGGAAGGCAGATAGAAATGAGCAAGCGAGTGTTCAGATTGTCCAGGAGATTGGTGACGGCTGGACTCACTGTCGCCGCCTTTATGGGAACGATGGCCTTAACAAAATTCGGCATGGCCTTTGAAGCCAAGGCCGCCAACGCCTCCGAAATTCAAGCCCTGCCGGCCCACTACGTAGAGACTTTTACCGGCCACTTTGACGCGGTGGATGGCGATGTCTATATGCTGACCGGGGCCGGCGGAGCTGGGAACACCACCGTGCAGATCGGAAAGGACGGCGTATTGGTGGTGGACACCCAGCGCGCGGCAAATAGCGATGAACTGCTTGCCGCTATTCGCCGGCTTTCCAACAAGCCCATTCGAGAGATTATCAACACAAGCGCAGACGCGGATCATATCGGTGGGAATGAAATTCTTGCCAAGGCAGGCAAGAGAATGGGCTTTATTCAACAAACGCAAGATATTGCCACATCGGGCGCGGTGGTGCGCTCACATTTAAAAGTTCAAGACCGGCTGAGTGCTCCCACCGGCAAGACCCCGGCTGTCCCTTTCGCCTTATGGCCGACAGATGTCTTTGCCAGTGAGAGCAAGGACATTTACTTTAATGGCGAATCCATACGCCTGCTTCATCAGCCTGCGGCGCACACGGACGGCGACATCATCGTTTACTTTCGCCGCTCGGATGTTATCAGTGCGGGAGACGTTTTTAGTACAGTCAGCTATCCCGTGATTGATCTGGAGAAAGGCGGGAGCATTAAGGGGATGCTGGATGCTTTGAACTACATCATCGATCTGGCTATTCCGGAGGATAAGGAGGAAGGCGGCACGATCATCATCCCGGGGCATGGGCATTTGTGTGCCGAAGCCGATGTTGTTGACTACCGGGACATGGTCACAATCATCCGGGACCGTGTACAAGACATGATTGGGAAGGGCATGACACTCGAACAGGTAAAGGCCGCCAGACCTACCTTTGACTACGACGGCCTGTATGGCTCTAACACAGGTGCCTGGACGACTGACATGTTTGTCGAAGCTGTCTATAAAGGTCTTAAGAAGTAGAGGATATATGAAAAGGTCATTCGTTGTTTTAGTGATTGCCGGTGGATTGATTGGCGGAAGTATTCAGCTTTATGGCCATCATTCCTTTGCGTCGACCTACCATGAAGACCAGGTGGTTACCGTGGAAGGCAAAATAGTGCAGTTCCTATTCCGCAATCCGCATTCGTACCTGCATGTGGAAGCCCCCGACGAGCACGGTACGATGCAGACCTGGGCGATCGAATGGGCCTCGGCGGGACAACTGAATAGCCAGGGTGTGGCGCGGGAAACCCTGAAGCCGGGCGACGTGGTCATCATCACGGGGTCTCCGGGCCGGGACCCGGCGGACCACCGGGTGCGGATGCAACAGCTTCGCCGGCCGTCGGATGGATTTGAATGGGGCAAGCGGCCTGAGGAAAAGGTCCAATAGCCGTTCGAGCGAAATATGAAAACCAACGATCGAGGGCTCAAAGTTTGGTTGTTTGTGTTCTCGGCAGGATGGTCTTTGCTCTTTACGTCTGAAGCCCACGCCCAGGCGCAAACACCGGCGGCGCCACCCG
>Ga0207024_10278_pt1 | contig 12421 bp, 6 predicted proteins | sample Alteio_BWMinCont_44_FD_153470 | JGI IMG/M metagenome (GOLD analysis project Ga0207024, IMG submission 153470) | Enriched cells from forest soil in Barre Woods Harvard Forest LTER site, Petersham, Massachusetts, United States -... | ecosystem: Environmental > Terrestrial > Soil > Temperate forest >...
TCGGCAAGATCTTGGTCGATCCGGGCGACCCGGACATCGTTTATGTCGCGGCGCTCGGGCATGGATACGGGCCGAATGGGCAGCGTGGGGTATTCAAATCGACCAACGGCGGTAAGAGCTGGGTTAAATCGCTTTACAAGAACCCTGATACGGGGGCAATCGACCTCGCGATGGATCCAAACGACTCCAATGTGATCTTCGCTTCGATGTGGCAGGCAAGGCGTCCGCCTTGGAGCATTTATCCGCCGAGCAACGGGCCAGGTGGCGGGCTATATCGCTCGACCGATGCAGGAATTACCTGGACACAGGTGAAAGGTGGGGGATTCCCGGCTTTCGTCGGGCACGTCGGTATTACGATTTCGCCGGCTGATACGGACCGGATCTATGCGTGCGTGGACACCAACAATCCGAAGGACGGCGGCATTTACCGGTCGGACGACGGCGGCTCGAGTTGGAAGCTGTCGACGGGCGATATGCGGCTGTGGAGCCGGGGATGGTATTTCGGAGGAATCACGGCTGACCCGAAAAACAAAGACAGCGTCTATGTGATGAACACGTCGGCATATCGATCCGTCGACGGCGGAAAATCTTTTACAGCATTTAAGGGGGCGCCAGGCGGAGACGACAACCACAGCTTATGGATCTATCCGGATGATCCGAACCGAATGATCCTTGGCACCGATCAGGGCGTAGTTATCAGCGTCGACGGTGGGCACACATGGAGCAGTTGGTACAACCAGCCGACCGGGCAGTTCTACCATGTCGTTACCGATAACCAGTTTCCGTATTGGATCTATGGCGCCCAACAGGATTCGGGCGCGATGGCGGTACCGAGTCGGACGATTCATACCGGCGTCAGCGCGCTCTATCAGAGACCGATCGATGCCGGTGGCGAGAGCGGCACGATTGCGCCAGATCCCCTGCATCCCGGTCTTTTGTATTCCAGCGGGGGAAGCAAGGAGCAGTTTGAGACGGGCTGGGAGCAAAGTATCGACCCCACGCTTGGCCGGGTCGATGTCAATTGGCGAGCCGAGTGGACACAGCCGATCGTTGTTTCACCGACCGATCCCCATGTGGTGTACACGAGCCGTCAGCAGGTGTTCCGAACGTCGGACGGGGGCGCAACTTGGAAGTCGATCAGCCCCGACTTGACCCGGCCGCGAAATGTGAATCCTCCGCTGTTAGATGCGGCGACGGTGGCGGACCATGACGGGCTGCCTCGACGCGGCGTGGTGTATTGGCTGGCGCCATCGCCGGTTCGCGCCCACCAGATTTGGGCGGGGACCGACGACGGGTACGTCTGGCTGACAAAGGACGAGGGGGCGCATTGGGCGAATGTTTCGCCGCCAACGTTGGTTGCCTGGAGCAAGGTTGGGATCATTGATGCTTCACATTTCGATGCCGACACGGCGTACGTTGCGGTTGACCGGCATCGGGTGGACGATAACCATCCCTATATCTATCGCACCCGCGACGGAGGGAAGCATTGGGCGTCGATCACGGATGGGATTCCGAGCGATCAGTTTGTGAACGTCGTTCGTGAGGACCCGAAGAAGCCTGGTCTGCTTTACGCGGGGACTGATTGGGGGATTTATTATTCGTTGGACGGCGGAGGACATTGGCAATCGCTTCAAATGAATCTGCCGGCGGCGGCGGTTCGCGACATTACGTTTGGGGACAACGACTTGGTGGTGGGTACCCACGGGCGGGCGATTTGGATTCTTGACGATGCTGCCGTCCTTCGGCAGGTTGCATCGAGTTCACCGCCGACCAAGTTGTACAAGCCTTCCACTGCGGTCATCTTCCAGCGGGCGGGCACGTTTGGGTTTGGGCTATTCGATGAGGGCACGCCGTTGCCTCCGGAGGAGCCGCAAGGAGAAAATGCGCCTTGGGGAGCGGTGATCGACTACTCGTTGTCACAGTCCGTCTCTAGCGTGAAGTTCACAGTTTTGGACGCCCAGGGCAAGGTTGTGCGCGTTCTTTCCAGCAAGGACAAGCCGCAGAAATTTGACTTGGATCACATGGAGATTCCTGCGTACTGGGTCCATCCTGCTGCGCCAATTTCCTGTTCGGCAGGTGGACATCGTCTGGTGTGGGATTTCAAGTTCCACGACGAAGGCGGGCCGACGGTACCGCCTGGAATGTACTCCATTCGGATGGAAGCAGGGGGGCGCTCATTTACGCAGCATTTGAAGGTCGTGGTGGACCCTCGGGTCAAGGCGACTTCGGCGGAGTTGATTGCGCAATACAAGATGACGCTCGCGGTAGTGGATGAGATTGAGGTTGCGAAGGCGCTTCGGGCGAGGATCGAGGCACGTTTGAAGAAGGCCACATCGCAGTCGGACAAGGCTCGATTGACGGCGATTCTTGGCGGAGGCGGAAGTGGGACGCCGGACGAGGGCGGTACTGTGCCGATGGACTTTGGCAGCTTGCGGCGGGTTTTGGACGGTCTCGAGGGCGTCAAGGCCGCATTGGAGAGTGCGCCGGCGGCGCCGACGGCGGGGTGTGTCGAGGTGTTTCGGTCGTTGAAGGGGAAGGTGGCGGCGATTGGGATGTCCGTTGTACGGGGTCCGTAGTCCGGCGCTCGGCGTTCGGCGCTCGGCGCTCGGCGCTCGGCGTTCGGCGCTCGGCGCTCGGCGTTCGGCGCTCGGCGTTCGGCGTCCTAATTGCACTGGATGCGGGCACGATCATCCCTGTCCAGTGGCACGCTTGGTTTTGCTGTGGCACTTTTGGCGTTAATGGCTGGCTCTAGCTAGGGCCTCTAGGTACGAATTCATCCTGCGGAGTTCGGAAAGGAGATCGGTTTGGAATTGGCGACGTTCGGCGTTTCTCTCTTCTGTTGATTGTTGAAGCTTGGCTGTCTGTTCTTCGCCACGCTCCATCATTTCCTTAAGGCGGTTTTGTCTTGAGGCGCCAAGACCCATTTGTTCGCGCATAGAGTCCATTTCTTTCATGCGTGCTTCCGAGCGGTCGGACATCTGCCTGGTCAGATGATTTCGCTCTCGCAGTTCGAGGGCGATTTCTTTTAGGAGGGCTTTGATCTCTTCGTCCATTTGGCGATTATATGCGCCCGACACCGGACGAAGTTTAACGTGAACTGGCACGACGTTCTTCAATGCTCGGCAGATCAGCGGTGAAGAAGTCGGCGGGTACGCGGACTGTTCTCGGATCGCCGGTGTAACCGCTTAAGCGGTCCATCAGCAGTTGGCCGGCAGAATGTCCGATTTCGAGGCTTCGCTGGACGATTCGGTGGATGCACCATGGTGTTCGGAGCATCATCGGCGGCCACTCGTTGAACGTGGCCAGTTCTAAATCAAGTGGAACGGACTTGCCCATCCGATCACATGCTTCCAGCGCGGCGACGGCAATGGAATCTTGGACACAGAATAGGGCCGTGATTGGGTCCGGTTGATTCACGAGCGTAAATAGCGAGTCGTATACAGCTTGTACAAATCCCTGCGGGTTGCCATCGAGTTCTCTCGGGAACCAACGCGTCAGTTCGCTCACGTCTTCGACTCCAACCTCGGCGAGAGCCATTCTGTAAGCGCTATGACGCTCAGCCACGGTCGAAAAATCCGGCTTGTGGAACGAAAAGAACCCAATGCGCCGATGGCCCCGCGCTTCGATTTCGCGAATCGCCTGTAAGGTCGCTCCCTCGTTATCGCTGGTCACACCATCGGCCTTGATCCCTTCGGGAAGTCGGTCGAGAATTACGATAGGGAATCCAGATTCGACGATTCGCTCGATCGCATGGAGGCTCTTCGGATGGTTTGTCGGATACAGGATAATTCCGTCTGAGTGCTCCTGAAGCTTTTTGAGTTGGCGGATTTCGACCTCGCAATCCCCTTTGCTCTCGGCGATCATCAGTTGGAAGGTTTCACCCAACGCATCCTGAATTCCCCGAATTAAATCGCCGGCTGGGAAGTTGTAGGTTTGGGCGAACTGATCAGCGAGGAAACCGACTCGACCGGACAGGGTCAGCGTTCGGTTTGCGACGACGGTTCCCCACCGACGCTGCCGATTGACGATTCCCTGACGCTGCAACTCTTCGATTGCACGATGGGCTGTGTGCCTGCTGACACCCCACGTGGCGGCAAGATCCTCACCGGACGGGATTCGGGCGCCGACCGGTAACTCTCCGTTATCGATCAACCGGACTATTTCCGCCGCAATCGTCTTCCACGAAGTGTTAGCCATATAGTCACTCATAACGCGCGGCCGAAAGAAACATTTGCGCGGCTGCGGCTTGGTCTATCAGTTTGAACGGGCTATAGTTGCCTTTCTTCGGGACATCGTTACATTTGTTGCCAAAATGACCCAAAGGATCTCGCGATAGATCGTGCATGTGCCTTAACCCAGCTTCCAAAGTCGGTTTCGGGTCTTGAATACCTGGGATAAGTTTATCGGCTAGCAGCCAATTCTCCGTAAGCAGGTGCATGAATTTGACGTCGTCGGTAAAGCTGCCGTCGGCATCAGTCCAGTGCTTGAGGCTCGATGCCTGCATTTCTCGCGCGTCGACAGAGTAGTCGTCGCGCTTGGTGTACTTATAAAGCAGGGCCGCTGAACGGAGCATCAAGCCTGTGTTGTAGGAGAACTTCCACTTTTGGACTCGGCCGTTAAGCGCGACATTGTCCCAATACAAACCATCGGTGGGATCTCGCAAATGATCCTTCGTCCAGGCATAGAGCTCTTGTGCCGTTTCAAGCAGAGCGCGATCACCGGTTTTCTCGAACAGGGCAATCGCAGCAGCGGCGGCGGGGCCGTTTGAGCAAGTGTTCTTGGACGCCTTATCCGATTCGCGCCAATAGATACCGCCTCCGAGCTTGGAGTCTTTGCCGCTCATCACATAAGCGAACGCGTTCTTTGCCATTTCTAGGGCCTTCTTCGACTTTAAGATGTCACTGGAATTAACCAAAGCCAACACCATCCACTCGTTGTCGTCGTAGTACCGGTCTTTGGACTTAGGCATAGGCAGCACATCGAATCCGGCGACGGGTCCCTCGGTTTGCCAGTAGCACCCAATCTCATCGACATATCGCTGAAGCAAAGGACGATATTTTCGGTCGGATGATGCAGCCGCGTTCAGTGCTTGGAGGGTGACCCCCACGCTCCAAGTAAAAGCCGGATGGAGCGGCGGTTCGCTTGCCTTGGCTTCCTCGCCGTAAAGCCGGCGATCGGGAAGGAACAACTGTTTTTGAATTAAGTCAATCGTTTCAAAGCCCCATTTGCGGTATTCGGCAGGTGAGAACGGTACAGCGGAGAGGATAAAGCAGGCGGGAATCAGCATGGGTTGTCGTGTGGGTCAGCGTCATTGCGCTCGACCTTATCATTAGGATAACCCTCTATTTCCTATGAAATACGATTTTTAGAAATCACTTGTAGATTCAACCGGTCTGGAGATTAGAAAAGCGTGATTACGCGCCAAGAATGTTAATATAGATTTCAAAACCAAGAACCGGTTCCTCGGCACCGCACACAAGGTCAAATGTCTGACAACAACCAGTTGCACCTCGTCTCGGCTGCACTTAGCCAAGCCCTTGAGGAAAATCGCCACTTGGTTGAAGAGCACCGAAAAGAGCTCGAAAAACTCCAGCACGTCATGGAATTGGCGATTGCCATCAACGCCAGCGACAACCTAAGCAGTGCCTTGCGTTTGGTTCGTGACACGGTTGCCCATACATTTAACTTCGACCGAGTCGGAATTTTCCTCTATGACGAGACTAAAAATATTGTGCGCGGGGCTTGGGGTACGGACCGACAGGGGCAAGTCAAATATACGGGCAACTCCCAGTTTTCGCTCGATGAGGAAGATGCCTACCGGTGGGGAATGGGGAGGGATGATGAACCGGATTACGTCTTAACTCAGAATTACGCTGAATTGGAGGTTGATGGGGTTGAGGAGGACATGGTGGGAGTTACCCACCACGGAATCGTCCGGCTTAGGACTAACGGCCAAACCGTCGGATTTATCGCCGTCGACAATCTTCTGACGCAGAAGCCGATCGCCGAAAGTGACCTGGAAGATCTCCTCCCACTTGCAGCGCAAGCGGCGGGGGCGATTCTGAAATCGCAATTGCTCGCGCAGAGCGAAAAGGTGGCAAACCAGCAGCGCCGCCTCATGGAGCTTGCGGCGATGATGAACAAGACAATCGACTTGCGATCGGTTCTCAAGCTCGTTCGCGATGTCGTCGTCGAGGAAGGCGGATTCGACCGCGCCGGAGTGTTTCTATATGACGCAGCCGGCCAAATGATGCAAGGCACATGGGGTACTGACCGGTTTGGCAACGCTGAAGACATCTATTCTGACAGCCACCCAGTTGGCCCAGAGGATCGGAAGCGGCTCGGCTTGGACAGCGACGCGGAAATAGGCGAGTACATGATCGTCGAGGACTACACGTCCAAGCACAGCGTGACCGACGCCAGCGCGATGAAGGGCGTTCGAGGACATGCCCGCGTGTATTTGAAAGTCGACAGCCAGATCGTTGGATTCATCAGCGTGGACAACTTGCTAACGCAAAGGGCGATTGATGAGGACGACGTGCGTCAGTTGATTCCGTTTGCCCACCAGGCAGCAGCCGCAATCCATAAAGCGAGACTCCTTGACGAACGAGATCAGATTGTGCGCCAGCAACTTCGCCTGATCGAACTGACGTCTACCATGAACAGCACGATGGAATTGAGCCGAATTCTCCGGCTGGTTCGCGACGCTGTGGTTGAAAGCGGCGACTTTGATAGGGCCGGAGTGTTCCTTTATGACGAAGAGAATTCTTTGATGCGTGGGGCATGGGGAACCGACCGTGACGGTAATGCAGAGGATATTAGCAACGACTCGTACCCCGTCGGAGAGGATGAGCGAAACCTCTGGAAAGAAGGCAACGCCTTTGAGAAACCGAAATACGTGACCGTCGAGGATTATCAGAGCGGCAATCCGCACGCGACTGGACAGGCGATGCAAGGGGTTCGCGGGCACGGCCTGGTTTACTTACGCGCAAGCGATAAAACAGTAGGAGTCATCAGCGTCGACAATCTGCTTACTCAACGTCCCATATCAGATGAGCAGATGGAGCGGCTATTGCCCTTTGCCAACCAAGCGGCGGCTGCCATTCAAAAGACCGCGATTCTCAAAGATCGGGAGGACGAACTGGTTCGTCGGCGGGTGGCCGAAGAAGAACTTCTCAAACAAGCCGAGGAGTTGATCCAAGCTCGAGACGAAGCAGTTGCGGCAACCCAAATCAAGAGTGAGTTCTTGGCGAACATGAGCCATGAAATCCGGACGCCGATGAACGGCGTAATCGGTATGACTTCCCTTTTGCAGGAAACAGCCCTCAGTCAGCAGCAACGGGAATATACGACGATCGTTCAGAACAGCGCGGAGTCGCTGCTATCCGTCATCAACGACGTCCTCGACTTCTCGAAGATCGAGGCACACAAGATGCTGATCGACAACTCCGAATTCGACCTTCGGGCTTGCATCGAGGAGGTCGCAGAGATGATGGCTTCGCGGATCGACCAGCAGCCGGTGGACTTCAATTGCCTCATTCCGCCCGACCTACCTGGGAAATTTGTCGGAGATGGCGGACGGATTCGACAGATCCTTACCAACCTAACAGGAAACGCGATCAAGTTCACCGATAAAGGCGAAGTTACGATTGAAGTCAGCACAAGCCCGCGATCTAGGACTATGGCGAATGTGAGGCTAGAAGTTCGCGATACCGGAATTGGCATCGCACCGGATCGCCAGGAGCGGATTTTCGAGAGCTTTACGCAGGCCGACGGCAGCATGACGCGAAAGTATGGAGGCACTGGGCTTGGGCTTACCTTAACCAAGCAGCTTGCCGAATTGATGGGCGGAAAGGCGGGCATGGAGAGCGTCGAGGGCATAGGCAGTACTTTCTGGGTTGAGATTCCGCTTCGATTTACACCTTCAAAGAGGGGGCCGGTTGAGCTTGAATTAAATGGCAGGCATCCCTCAATTTTGGTTATCGACGACAATCCCACCACACGCAAGGCGTTACGGGCAGACCTTGAGCATTGGGGTTGCGCTGTCACAGTGGCGGCTTCCGCCGACGACGCGCTCTTGTTGCTCGATCAAAACGCCTTCGATTTGATCGTCGCCGATACTCAGCTCCCGACCGGCTCTGACTCGCAGATCTGGGAAGTCATCCACCAAGGTGTGCAAACTGCAGAAATCCCCATGATTTTGGCGGCGCCTTCCTGGAGGCAACACGCGCTGATGCAGTCTTCGCGCGTGGGCGGCGCGGTTGTTCTCGGAAAGCCGCTGCGCCAAAAGGCGCTCCTGGCGGCGTTAACGAAGCAACTCAGCAATGTAGCGGCCCCGGAAAGTGCTGCAATCCAAGTGCCGGAACCTTCGGTTGGGTTGGGGCTAAGGGTCCTCATTGCGGAGGATAACCCAGTCAACCTGATGATCCTCGAAATCACTTTATCCGGCCTGGAATGCAGCTTCGTATCGACTGGAAACGGCAGGGACCTGGTTTCCGTTTATCGACAAGGCAAGTTCGACCTGATTCTTATGGATGTTCAGATGCCGGTTATGGACGGACTTGAAGCGACTCGCCAGGTCCGCGCCCTCGAAAACGGGTTCTCCAAGCACATTCCTATCATCGCGTTGACTGCCCACGCCCAAGACGGCGACCGGGAGAAATGCCTAGCTGCCGGCATGGACGACTATCTTCCCAAACCAATCGATCGGCACGAGATGGTGGAGAAGCTCAAGTTTTGGGGCGCGAAGGTTTAGGGTCCGATGTCCGAGGTCCGGGGTCCGGGGTCCGGGGTCCACTGTCTCTCATCGAAGTGACAGATAGTAGACCTATGTCTGCCTGACAGTTGCCCAACCTTCATCCTCAGCGTGTCGTAACAGCGAACGATTCCGATATAGAGTCTCGAGTCCTTACTCGTCGCGCGAGGCAGAACCGCATTCTTTCCTGGTTTATTGTGGCGACAATTGGACGACTACGTTGTTAGCTTCGACGTAAATAAGACGTACAATGGTCAGGTGTCTGGATTACTACGTGGGCTGAAATTTCATATTGATCCACTTGACGTGGCGGCCACATCGGAGCGTCTTCCTGATCCATCTCATCCTTCGTTTCAGCTTGAACTGGCTGCATTTAAAGAAAAGTCGAGCCTGCTGGCAGTCCAGATCGGGTTACCCGCCGTTGGTTCAAAAATGACGAATGCTCATGGCATCGAATGGGTAGTTGATGGACACACCTTTGCACCGAGCATGATGACTCTCGGGCTAACCGAGAGCGCCACCGATCCACGCAACCTATACCCAGTTTCAATTCCCCGTAACTTTAGCGAGAGGGTAGCCGACCTCCTTGAAGAGATCAATGTCTGTACTCCGAAGGACCTTATGCCCCTGGACACAGTGCCTCAGATTCGACCGGAACAGTCGATGCCCTACGGCCACTCCGTAGATTCGATCAGCGATCCAAACCGCATTCTGCTGTTTCTAGATGCCGCTCGAATTCATGAAGCGGCATTTGCTCATGAGCTTGCCCACGTTTGGATTGAACTCGTTGACGGCATTGAGGATTACAGAGTTTGGGCCGACTTGTCAGACGGCGTCCGTTACGGTCAAGTCCAAACTATTCAGTCGTTTGTTCTCGATTTTCGTGTCAACGAACTGATCCGCGCACGAGGTTTCGACTTGTCGCTGATGGAGAAGGATCTGCTCGTTTCGTTAACGCAGCTTTCAATTGCCGTCTCGAACGGATACAAGTCGCCAACGAAATGGGAATCTGTGGCTATGTCCAGGTTGCTGGCTGAAGTGTTTGTGGAGAACACTACCGCTCTAGCTAAAACGGACGGTTTGTTCGCGACACTCAAGGAGAAGCTGCCTGAAGAGTGGGTTCTAGCTGAAAGCTTGGCCAATACCATCAAAGGTGAACCGAGAACAACGTTGGACTCCGCCAGAAGATGTATCGACACAGCATTGACACTTTGTTTTGCCTTCGCAGGTGATCATTTAGATTTGGATGCCGAGCTGATTGAGTTGGCACCTGCTATCAACTGGCGAGATAAATGGCCAAGTTGGTTGCATGGCTTGACTCCACAACAGAAGTGCGAGGTCGGAAGAGCTTTGGCGAGATCAGGTGTTGGACGTAAGGCCGACGTTAGGATGCGAGATATGTCAGCCGGGGCCGCCGTGGAATTCAGCGTCGATGGAGAGAATTGGACCGATCCTGTTCCATTGACTTTTCGGCTTCGGAATCCAACTCAGTCACATGGACAAGCACCAGGGATCATGGAAATCAACGAGCAGAACAGGAGAAGACAAATGGAGAGAATGCAAGATCACGTGAATTCAAATCAACGACGCCGCACCTATTCACCTGGCGAGGCACGTTTCATTACACAGGTTCGCATGGAGGAATTGCTTGCCGGTGAACAACCTTACTTATACGCGCTCAATAACCCGACGACCTATACAGATCCCAGCGGTAATGCGCCAAATAATTGGCAGAGCGTGTGGGTGAACAACAACTTGGGGATGATCAACAAATGCATTGGTCAAGGCATGCAGAACAGCAATTGTAAGGGGCTAAACAAGCAGACTGTATCGCACATGATGCAGTGCATTATTGGATGCGAGACTTCAGATCTCCCTTCAAATACCAACATCATGTGGCCCGACAGTCAACGAAATCCTAAAGGTCATCCAAACTGGGATATCGGCCCTTGCAGAATCTCGCAGCGAGATTGGGATGACGGATTCCCTAAGTATCCATATCCTGGCTGGAACACAGATCCTTGCTCTAACATCAAGAATGGTATAGCATTGCTTTGTTACGGTATTAAGACGAGAACCGGTGGGTCTTACACCACATTGCCGTATGATTGGAATCAAGACCAGTCCTGCTTCAGCGGATGTATGAAGCGGCCTTCGCTGAAATCCCCGGTCAAGGCTGGCTGAGACTGAAAGCATTGTTGACGCAGTTTAATGAGGTTGTCTAATTGCAATCACGCCCATGCAACCGACTTACACAACTCTGCAGGATTTTGCAGAATGCGGTTACGGTGGCCCTCAAGTGGATGGGATCCGTGGTCGGTACCCGTCCCATAGGAGGTGCATTTCTACTTAGCCTATTTTTTATCCTACTGTCGGCATGTAGCAGCTTCGCCTCAACCAGTCAAATTTTCTGCGCTGCCCGAAGTGGTGACCTCTCAAAAGTGAATAAGCTTATTAGGATTGACCCAAAGGTTGTTTCCAGTAGAGACAAGGGCGGCCTGACGCCATTGCACTGGGCTGCCCTGAACGGCCACTTGGCAGTAGCGCGGGCTCTCCTCGCTCATCATGCCGATGTGAAGGCTGTGAGCAACAAAGGGTATTCACCACTTCAGTGGGCTGCGTCTGAAGGCCATGAGAGGATTGTCCGATTGCTCCTGGATAGTGGAGCTGAAGCTAACACGAAAGATGTCTACGGTGATGCACCATTGATTGAGGCGGCCGGTGGCGGGTATCTCAATACATTGAAAATTCTATTGGCTCATAACGCGGATACTAATGCCACTGATAACAAGGGATGGACAGCATTACATGTTGCGGTTTTGGCAAATCGCGTAGAGACCGTTGCTGTATTATTGAAAGCAAAAAGCAAGGTTAACGCAAAGGCGAAAAACGGCTGGACTCCGCTTCACATAGCTTCGGCTAACGGCTTTAGAAAGCTGTCAAATATGTTGCGTCAATACGGTGGGCACACTTAGACCAGTGGTTTGCAGCTTCTTGGTTAGAGTCAAGCTAAGTGTTCATTGAGGATCAGTTTGATCCATGACGATTCACTGGCACATAATGGGCGTTTTAGCCACCTGTTAACGAGCTGAGAGGTAATGCCCCCTCCCCTGGGATATGGACTTGTAGTGCTTATCAGGGTAGAAGGCAAGTTCACCATTCTTTGGCCCAATCCGGTGGCGGCACGAGTTCAAACGTGTTGGCATTGAGGTCGGCCACCACGACCGGCTTGCCTTTCGGAAAATTGTTCCAGGCCCAGAGGCAGCCTGCGTCGGCGTACAGGATGCGTCCAGTATTGTCCACCTCGATCCATTGATCGCCGATCAGATCGCCTTGCGTGAGGGAGTACTCGGTACCTGAAAGGTCTCGGACACTCCAACGACAGCCGAACTCTCCCTTGTCACGCCGAATGAAGCCAGTTCGAAACGGCTTCTCCAAGATCCCGGGAATCCAAGGCCTGTCCTTGAGCTTTGCAAGTTCCACCCGTTCAGTCAGAGCAGATAGCTTCGCAATATCTTGCTTGCTTAGATTGGGGTTCAAAAGAGCCCTGAAGTACTTCTGAAATAGCTTATTGCTTCGTGAAGCGGGCGCCAATTCTGATTGCAGAATCGCCCAACCCCTTTTTTCCATTCGAAAGCAGTACGCCGCATCTTCATATGAATAGAG
>Ga0207024_10280_pt1 | contig 12307 bp, 12 predicted proteins | sample Alteio_BWMinCont_44_FD_153470 | JGI IMG/M metagenome (GOLD analysis project Ga0207024, IMG submission 153470) | Enriched cells from forest soil in Barre Woods Harvard Forest LTER site, Petersham, Massachusetts, United States -... | ecosystem: Environmental > Terrestrial > Soil > Temperate forest >...
GAGATCGGCAAATTTCGCCGCTCGGCGCAAACATTGTTGCGCGAGAACCTGCGATGGATTCGTTCGCTCGTAGCAACGTCTCCCTTGATGGATTTGCTGGGCGCGGTGGTGATTGTGGCCGTGCTGATGTATGCCCGCGTGCAAATCAAAATGGGAGCCATGACGGCGGGGTTGTTTGTCACGTTCGTTTACGCGTTGTTCAAATCCTACGAGCCGGTGAAGGGGCTGGGCAGCGTCTATCAGCAATTTGAGCAGGCCTTCGGCGCGACCGCCAAAGCGTTTGAGTACATGAGCCTTCCTGAGGAGCCCGCCGCCGAACCCGGACTTCCCGCGCTTGCCGCCTTCTCGCAAGGCGTGGAATTTGATCAAGTGAGCTTTGGATACGATCCGGAAACTCCGATTCTCCGGGATGTTTGCCTGCACGCCCGAGCCGGCGAAGTGATCGCCATCGTTGGATCGAGCGGCGCGGGAAAAACCACGCTGGTGAATTTGTTGCCGCGCTTTTATCCGGTCACTTCGGGCACGCTGCGCATAGACGGCAGGGACGTTCGGGAAGTCACGCTGCGCTCGTTGCGCGAACAGATGGCAATCGTCACACAGGAGACCATCCTGTTTAACGACACCGTGTGGAACAACATCTGCTACGGACGGCCGGGACTTGCGCCGGAGCGTGTGGAAGCCGCTGCGAAAGCGGCGTTGGCGCACGAATTTATACTGGAATTGCCGCAGGGCTATCAAACCATGCTCGGTGACCGCGGCCAGCGACTGAGCGGCGGCCAGCGGCAGCGCATCGCCATCGCGCGCGCCATCTTGAAAGATTCGCCGATCCTGATTCTGGACGAAGCGACTTCGGAGCTTGATTCGGAATCCGAAATGCTCGTGCAGCGCGCGCTTTCCAACCTGATGATGGGCCGCACGGCATTTGTGATCGCTCACCGGCTCTCGACCATTCGCCGCGCCGACAAAATTATTGTGCTGGAAGATGGAACCATCGCCGAAGTCGGCACGCATCAAGAGTTGCTCGCGCGGGGCGGAACCTACGCCCGCCTCTATGAATTGCAGTTCGCGGATACCGATGACGCGGCGGCTCCCGCAACGACTCCAGGACGCGGAGCAAACGGATGAAAGCTACAATGGCAACCGTGGGAATTCATTCCATGACAGGGTTCGCGCAGGCGCGCGTGGAGCGCGATGGCGCCGCGCTGCGCATCAATTTGCGCAGCGTGAATCACCGCTTCCTCGATTTGCATCTGCGCATGCCGGACGGCTTCGAGGTGTTTGAATCGCGCATTCGCCAGGCCGTGAAGGACCGCATACGGCGCGGCCATGTGGATGTGAACGTTTATTACGAAACCGCCGGAGCGGCCGGCATTGAGGTCAATCGCGAAGTTGCCGAAGCGTACATGAAGGCCGTGGAAAAATTGCGGCGCGAATTTGATGTTAAGACCGAGCCGGACTTGATCGCGCTGTTCCGGTTGCCGGGCGTGGTCGCCGCCCCCGGCGCAGCGAGCGATCTGCAAAGCGAGGAAGTGCAGGAAAAACTCGGTGCGCTGGTCGGGGAGTGCCTGGAACAGGCGCTCACGCGTCTGGAAACCATGCGCCGTTCCGAAGGGCAGTCGCTGAATAACGAAATGCAGAGAATTCTCGACCAAATTGCTTCGCGAACGAAAGAAGTCGAAGGGCTCGTGGAAGGCGTACGCCCTGCGTTCGCGCGGCGTCTTGCCGAAAGATTGCAAAACCTGCTGAGCGGCGTGCAGATTGATCCCGCGCGCTTGGCGCAGGAAGCCGCCCTGCTGGCCGAGCGCGCTGATGTCAGCGAGGAACTGGCCCGGCTGCACAGCCACGTCGAGCAGTTTCAAAAACTGCTGGCTGGCGCGGGTGAGACGGGGAAGAAACTCGATTTTCTGTTGCAGGAAATGCAGCGCGAAGCAAATACTTTGCTTTCCAAGACTCCCGGCGTCGAGTCCGAGGGGCTGGCGATTACCAGCCTGGCGCTGGAAATTAAATCCGACATTGAAAAACTCCGCGAGCAGGCGCAAAACGTCGAATGACGATTGCACAGGCCAAGCAGCCGCTGGTGTTCATTGTTTCCGGTCCATCGGGCTCGGGAAAATCCACGCTCGTTTTGAAAATGCTGGAGGTTCCCGGAACGATGTTTTCCATTTCCTGCACCACGCGCCCGCCCCGGCCCACGGAAAGCGCCGGAAAATGGTATGATTTTGTATCCGAAGCCGAATTTGAACGCATGGCGGCCCAGGGCGAGTTTCTGGAATATGCCCGCGTCTTCGGAAAGCATCGGTATGGCACGCCGCGACGCTGGTACGACGAAGCGCAGCGCCGGGGCCTCGATCTGGTCCTTGAGATTGACGTGCAGGGCGCCGAGCAGGTAAAGAAGGAATTGCCCGCGGCGGTGGCCATTTTTATACTGCCTCCGGCGCGTGAAGAACTGGAACGGCGGTTGCGAACACGGGATCAGGATTCGGCGGAAGCGATCAAGCGGCGGCTGGACCGCGCGCAGCAGGAAATGCAGCGGTATACGGAGTACGATTTTCTGGTTGTGAACGATGATGTGGAGCGCGCCGGGCGCGAAGTACAGGCGATCACCGTGGCGGCCCGCTGTTTGCGAAGTTGCCTGAGTGACAGGGCGCAGAAAATTTTGGAATCTTTCGGAGGATAACAATCTCATGGCGATTGAGAGCATTGCACCAGAATCCAAGTTCGCGTTCGTCGTGGTAGCTGCACGGCGAGCCAGGCAGTTGATGTCAGGAGCCATGCCGCTGGTGGCGAATCCGCGCTCCCACAAACCGACTCGAGTCGCGGTGGAAGAACTCCACGCCGGCGTCCTCGAATATCAGTTGCCCGTGATCCCGGGCGAGAGCCTCGAGGAAAAGGAAGCCAGGCGGCGCAAGGTCTAAGGCGTCGAGAAACCCTCATGCGTGTCGCACTCGGTGTTTCCGGAGGCGTTGCGGCCTACAAAGCCGCGGAACTGGTGCGCAGGCTCCAGCAAGAGGGCATAGATGTGCAAGTGGTGATGACGCGCAGCGCCCAGGAATTTATCACCCCGCTTACCTTCGCCGCGCTCACCGGGCAAAAAGTAATTACCGAACTGTTCGGTTCCGAATCCGCGAATGCCAATGTGGAAAGCGCGATTGAACACATCGCCGTCGCGCAGCGGATTGATTTGCTTGTGGTGGCGCCCGCCACCGCGAATGTGATTGCTAAGATGGCCCGCGGAATTTCCGACGATTTCCTGACAACACTGTATCTGGCAACCACGGCTCCCGTGGTGGTGGCGCCGGCGATGAACGTCAACATGTGGGAGCATGCCGCGACCGCCGAGAATATCGAAACGCTGCGCGCTCGCGGTGTTCACATTGTTGCGCCAGAGGAAGGCTACCTCGCCTGTGGCATGACGGGTGCCGGAAGGCTTGCCGGCGTCGAGGCCATTGCACAAGCGGTGTGCGCGAGGCTGGGCATCGAACACGATCTAAGAGAAGAAACGATCGTAGTCACTGCGGGCCCCACTTGCGAAGATGTGGACCCGGTGCGGTTTCTTACCAACCGCTCCTCTGGAAAAATGGGATACGCGCTGGCGCAGGCGGCTGTGCGGCGCGGTGCTCGCGTGATCCTGATCAGCGGTCCCACGCGGCTTGATCCTCCACAGAGTGTTGAATTTGTTTCCGTGCGCAGCACCGAGCAAATGCATCGCGCCGTGCTTGAACATTTCGCCCATGCCACCGCGCTAATCATGGCTGCGGCGGTGGCCGATTACCGGCCCGTGGTTCCGCAAACGAAAAAAATGAAACGCACGGGAAATCGCATCACGCTCGAACTGGAATCCACGCCCGACATTCTTGCCGATGTGGCGCGGGGCAAGGGCTCGCGAATCGTTGTCGGATTTGCGGCGGAGACCGGCGACGTGGCCGATCACGCGCGCGCCAAACTGGAATCGAAGCAGGCGGACCTGATCGTTGCCAACGATGTGACTGCCGAAGGCGCGGGATTCGATCACGACACCAATGTCATCACGCTGTACGCCCGCGACGGCAACGAGCAGGCGTTCCCGCGCATGCCCAAGATTGATGCCGCGCATCGCATCCTTGACCAACTTCGCGCGCTGCGAAATCCCGCGCAACAAATTTCCGTGGGCCAGCAGGCTCGCTGACCGATTTCATGGACTCCCCGGCCAATCCAACACCTCGCGAAAAACTGGAAGCCTGGCTTCGCTATTACCACGATTTGAATCTCGACGAGTTTTATAAGGACCGGAGGAACATGGGAAAGCGCATCGTCAAACCGCGCGCCGCTGAGGCAAAGGCTGCGCCCGCGTCCAAGCCGCAAAGCCAGGTAGCGTCGGCTGCGGCCCATCCCGCGCCGATTGTTCCTGTTCTTCCCATTGTGAATGCGCCGGAGTTGTTTGAAGTTTTAGATCGCGTCGAAGGCGACACGCTCGAGCTCATCCGCGAAAATCTCGGCGACTGTACGCGCTGCCGCCTGCACAAGCAGCGAAACAAAATTGTATTTGGCGCAGGCAATCCGCGCGCCGAGCTGGTGTTCGTGGGCGAAGGGCCGGGACGCGACGAGGACCTGCAGGGGCTGCCATTCGTGGGCCGCGCCGGAAAATTGCTTACGCAAATGATCGAAGCGATGGGCCTCACGCGTGAAGACGTTTACATTTGCAACGTCGTAAAATGCCGCCCGCCGGAAAATCGCAAGCCTGAGGACGACGAAGTCGCCACCTGCTCGCCGTATTTATTCCGGCAACTGGATGTAATCGCTCCGAAAGCGATTGTGTGCCTGGGCGCAACTGCCGCGCAGGCGCTGCTCAAGACGCAGGACCCGATCTCGCGTTTCCGCGGCAACTGGTTCGACTATCGAAATACAAAGCTGATGGCCACGTATCATCCCGCCTATTTGCTGCGCAATCCCGCCGCGAAAAGCGAAGTTTGGAAAGATTTGCAGAAGGTCATGGCTCATCTGGGGTTGAAACGCAAGAAGTAGGACAAGCTTCAGCCTGTCTGGTTTAGAGTTGCGATTGGTCTAAACGAAAACCAGACAGGCTGAAGCCTGTCCTACGCACATGCCACTTACTTATTGCGAAGTCGCGCTGCCAGTCCCGTTGCGTTCGCTATTTACGTATGCGATTCCCGAGCGCTTGGCGGGCTCGGTCTTCGAGGGCAGCCGCGTGCTAGTCCCGTTCCGCAATCGCGCGATGACGGGAGTGGTCACCGCCGTTTCCGTCCGCAGGCCAGATCCCGAGCGCGTCAAAAACATAAAAGAAATCGTCGAATCGCTGGATGCGATTCCCGCGCTGCCGGCGAAACTTCTGGAACTGGGGCGGTGGGTGGGCAGCTACTACGTCGCGCCGCCCGGAGAAGTGTTTCGCGCAATGCTTCCGCCGCAGATTGATTTGCGTCATGAACGTGAACTGCTGCTGACGGATGCGGGCCGGGCCCGCCTCTCGGAACTTGACGCCGCGGGGAATCGCAGCGAAACGGAAGTGGCGGATCTGGCGCTGCTTTCGCTTATGGAAATTGAGGACCGCCCAGTGCGCGCCGACCGCCTGCGCAAGTTGCCGGGAGGAGAAGCCGCCGCCGAACGGCTGCTGCGGCGCAAGCATCTTGAAGCGCGCGAAGTTGCCGTGTACCGCAACGCGCGAGTGCAAAAAATTGTGGCGTGGAATGCGGCGAGCGGCGAGCAATTTTTAGCGGCTGGCGCGGCGCCGGATTCGTTGACGGAAAAGGAAGCCCGCATCTTCCACGTGCTGGCCGAGGAGCGCGGCCCCTTGCCGCTACCCGCGTTGGCAAAGCTCGCTAAGGTTTCCCGCCCGCTGATCGAGCGGATGATTCGCCAGGAAAAATTGAAGAGCTGGGAAGAGCCGCTGGCCGTGGAAGAAGATTTATTTGAAGTGGACTACACGCCGCCCTCCAACATCCTGAACCCGGACCAGGCGCGGGAACTCGGCGAAATCAGAAGCTGGATTGACGCTGGAATCTTTAAAGTGGGATTGCTTTACGGCGTCACGGGCAGCGGCAAAACGGAAGTGTATCTGGGAGCGGTGGAAGCGGCGCTGGCGCGAAATAAAACGGCGCTGATCCTGGTTCCGGAAATTGCGCTGACGCTGTGGCTGGGGCGGCTGTGCCGCGCGCGTCTTGGTCCGACTGTGGCAGTGCTGCACAGCACGCTCGGGGAAGTCGAGCGGACGCGCGAGTGGTGGCGCGTGCGGCGCGGCGAAGCTCGCGTGGTGGTGGGAACGCGCTCAGCGGTCTTCGCGCCGCTGGAAAATCTCGGCCTGATCGTGGTGGATGAAGAGCAGGAGGCCAGCTACAAGCAGGAGGAAACGCCGCGCTATCACGGGCGCGATGTGGCTATCGTGCGCGCGAAGCTCGAGGGCGCTGTCGCGTTGCTCGGTTCGGCGACGCCTTCGCTGGAAAGTTTTCAGAACGCGCGCTTGGGAAAATATCAACTGCTGCAATTGGAGTCGCGGGTGGAAAACCGCCCGCTCGCGCCCGTGGAGATCGTGGACCTGCGCGAAGATTTCAAGGCCACGCACAAGGCCGGAGCGCTTTCGGCCAAGTTGACCGAAGCCATTGGCGCGCGCCTCGCCGGTGGGACCCAGTCTTTAATACTGATCAATCGCCGCGGATATTCCTGGTTCGTCATCTGCCGCTCCTGCGGCGCGGGAATTCAGTGCGAGAATTGCAGCATCTCACTGACGTATCACAAGCAGCGGGACCGCCTGGAATGCCATTACTGCGGTTTCTCGCGGCGCGTGCCGAAGGAATGCCCGAAGTGCGCGTCCGAGCACGTTTATTTTTTCGGCGCCGGAGCTGAACAACTCGAGGAAAAACTGAGCGAGAAATTTTCCGCCGCCAGGGTCGCGCGCCTGGACCGCGACGCGGTCCGCACCAAGCGCGCCTACCAGCAGGTGCTCGGCGATTTTGCATCCGGGAAAATAGATATCCTGGTGGGCACGCAGATGGTGGCCAAGGGCCACGATTTCCAGCGTGTCACCCTCGTAGGCGTGGTCTCCGCGGATTCGCAACTCAGCCTGCCGGATTTTCGCGCCGCCGAACGCACGTTTCAACTCTTGACGCAGGTGGCCGGACGCGCAGGGCGCGGCGTGTTGCCCGGCGAAGTCCTGGTGGAAACTTATTACCCGGAGCACTACGCGATTCAGCTCGCCGCGCGACAGGATTACCTGGCATTTTTTGAAAGGGAATTGCAATTTCGGCGCATGCTGCACTATCCGCCGTTCACCGCGCTCGCCAGCATTCTAGTGCGGGATACGAAAATCGAAAATGCCATCCGGTGGTCGCGCCAGCTTTCGGCGTTCCTGGCTCCGCAGGAATCGCGCGGAGTGAAAGTGCTGGGTCCGGCCGCCGCGCCGCTGGCGCGGCTAAAGAAAGAATATCGCTTCCAGTTTTTGTTGAAAGCCCCCAAGCGCGCGCAACTTACACGCGTGCTCGCGGACCTGCTGGCGTTCAGTGAAGAAAAGGAAATTCCGCAGAAGGCTGTGCTGGTGGATGTGGATCCACTGAGTTTGTTTTGAAATGTATTTTGGAATGAGACCTGCCTGGTTTGTCGAATTTTATTCAGAATCTCAGAATCAATGATGATCGCGATCCAGTAGGACAGGCTGAAGCCTGTCCTACCGCGACGCTACCGAATCATCACCGGCGTGGGCATGAAGCACAGAAAAAAAATCAGGATGGCCACGCCGGTCCACATCAGGCGTGCGGGATCGAGTTTTTCCCAACGATTGAGCAGCGGCGGGTGGCGAAACCCGATTGCCAGCAGCAGGATGGACCAAAAAATCCATCCCCTCCAGAAAAAATATCCGAGAGGCATCAGAAGCAATGCGACGGCCAGCGTGATCTTACGGTGGTATTTACTGGCCGTGGCGTACAGGATGTGCCCGCCATCGAGTTGTCCGCCTGGCAACAGGTTCAGCGCGGTCGCAAATAATCCCACCCAGGCGGCGCGCCCGATGGGATGTAGCAACAAATCGCCCGCCGCGATGTTGGGTCGCAGAATCGCTTCCAGCAGACGCAATGCGACCGGTTGACCGAAAACAATCGAGGCATGGGCCTCCGAGAAGGGAACAACCTTCGAGTACAGTACGGCGATTGCCAGCGCCGGAATCGCGAACAGGAAACCCACCACCGGTCCCGCGAGGCCCACGTCAAACAGAGCCTTGCGATTGTAAATGGGGGACCGAATGCGAATGAATGCGCCGAGCGTTCCGATCAGCGTGGGCGCGGGAATAAAATAAGGATAGCTGGCGGAAATTCCGTAGTAGCGGCAGGCGAAGAAATGTCCCAACTCATGTGCCAGCAATATGCCAATGAGCGTGAACGCGAACGGAACTCCCGCGAGAAGGAGTTGCGGGTGCGTAAGTAGCACCGCGTAGGTCAAGAGAAAATCATTGAATTCAGGCGATTGCCCCGCAGCGTAAGCGGACGCAAATTGCGCGCCGACCGCCAAAGTCGAGATCAGCGTCAGCAGGAAAAGCAGCACGGCAATCGCCAGCGATTTCCGTTGGCGGCGAGTTTGCTGGTCTTCCCAGAACGTGTTGGGAGGCAGCCCCCAGGCTTTCACGACTGGATAGAGGGCTTCGGAGGGTGCGGTTTCCACTCCGGCACGATCGTTCGTGGAATGATCGCTCATGAAACCAGTCGGCTCATAAAAGATTGGATGCGCGAGGTGTCGCGCAGGGAAGGAAATTTACCGAAAGTTTCTTCCAGGGAAGTAGCCGCCAGTAAGGGTGTGCCGCCCGCACAGGATCAGAGCGTCTGCAATTCCTTGCCGGGCTTGAAGCGCACGGCTTTGCCGGGAGGGATGCTGACTTCCTGGCCGGTGCGCGGATTTCGTCCGATGCCGGTCTTGCGGGGGCGAACATTAAATACGCCGAAGCGGCGCAACTCGATGCGCTCGCCTTTGCCCAGAGCGCTTTTCATGGCCTCGAACACGGTTTCGACGGCCTGCTCGGCCTTGGTTCGGCTGACTCCGGTTTTATTTACCACGGCATTAACAATATCCAGCTTAATCACACGTGCCTCCCACTGTCCAACGGCAAGCTATGCTAGACATGCAGTTGCGGGTTGTCAAGCTGGACGCGCTCGGTTAAGATGCGCGTCTTTGCTCGCATGCAACGCCGTTGGCGAAGCGCGCTGGCAGGTCTATCATTGCTCAGGAGGCATTGGATGTCGGTGAAGCCGGATCATTGGATTCGCAAGATGGCGCTGGAACATAAAATGATTGAGCCGTTTCAGGACCGCCAGGTCCGCGAAGGCGTCATCAGCTACGGAGTTTCCAGCTACGGTTACGATATTCGCGTGGCCGACGAATTCCGCATATTCACCAATGTGAACTCGACCATCGTGGATCCGAAAAATTTTGATTCGCGGTCCCTGGTCGAATTCCGCGGGGATGTGTGCATTGTGCCGCCGAATTCGTTCGCGCTGGGGCGCTCGGTGGAATATTTCCGGATCCCGCGCAACGTGCTGACGATTTGCCTCGGCAAGTCCACCTACGCGCGCTGCGGAATCATCGTGAACGTGACGCCGTTCGAGCCCGAATGGGAAGGCTACGTCACCCTCGAAATCAGCAACACCACCCCGCTGCCCGCGAAAATTTACGCCAACGAGGGCTTGTGCCAGGTCCTGTTTTTTGAATCCGACCAGGAATGTGAAATTTCATACAAGGATAAAAAAGGGAAGTATCAGGCCCAGACCGGCATAGTTCTACCGAGGCTCTAACTTTCCGCGGGCAATTCTTTAGGTTCTTTCTCGATGAAGGGCTCTTCCGTTGCCAGGCGCAAGGGGAACCCGCGTTTGCGCCAGCCTTCATAGCCCCCTGCTAGGGGTCGTATGCGTGTGATTCCGTGACTGCGAAGCAAAAGTGCCAGCCGAGCTGCGGTGACTTCGTTTGGGCACGCGCAAAACAAAACAATTTCCCGGTCGCGCGGAATGATTTCCGACGCCTCTTCCAGTTCCGCCGCGTCCATATGCAGAGCCCCGGGGATGGTTTCCGGTTGCGCGTCGAATTCCAGCGCGTGACGCAGGTCCACGATGATCACGTCTTCGCCGGCATCCATTTTCCCTTTGAGCTCTTCCGGAGTGATTCGCGCGATTCGCAGGCCCCTTAAAAATTTTCGGCGCTTGTAATATTTCCACAGGACGTAGCAGGCAAATCCCGCCAACAGTAAGACCAATAGCCATTCTCCCAAATAGGCGGCCCGTTGCGCCATGCGTTCGAGCTGTCCGCTGAATGCAAATCCAGTCAGCGTGTAAGTTCCCACCCAAATCATCGCCCCCAGAACGTCGAATAGGAGGAACTTTCGCCATCCCATGCGGATGATCCCAGCCAGCGGCGCAGCCATCGCGTTTAGCCCGGGGATAAACTTGGCGACCAGAAGCACGCGTGCGCCGCTATGCCCAAAACTCACTTGCGTTTTCCGTACGCACGAGTCGGGCTCCAGTGAGATCTTGCAGAGGAACTGCAGGACTCGAACCCCTTTTAGGCGGCCGATTTCATACCACATCGAATCGCTCAGGATCGCGGCGAATGCGGCGATGGTTACCGCCAGGCCCAGATTCATCTGGCGGATGCCTGCAAGCGCGCCTACCGCCATCAGCAATGGCCCTGAGGGAATCGGCAGGCCTGCCTGCTCAAGAAGTACCCAGGCGAACACCAATAGATAGCCGTGCCGGACCACGAATTGGAGCGTCTCGTTCATTTACCTCCATTGGATTCCAAGCCGGGAGCCGGGATTCCCCAATCTCCCGAAAAAACAAATGTAGTCAGCGGCTTGCGCGTGCGCCGGGCCATTTCCCGTCCGCGTAACTGTTCGGGCAAGGATTCCGGATCGGCCCGATAACCAAGGGCGATCATGCTGACAGGTTCCCAACCAGCGGGAATATGAAACCGCGCGCGAGCGGCCTCCACGTCAAATCCGCCCATCTGATGCGTGGAAAGTTCAAGAGACGTTGCCTGCGTGATCAGATTCGCGGTCGCCTGGCCAAGATCGTAAAACCCGTGCCGGTTAGGCGTTCCATCCTTTTCCAGCTGGGTGTGAGCCAGGGTCAGAATCAGCACCGGGGCTTTCTCCGCCCACAATCGGTTGGCGCTCATCAAGACGCTGGCCATGGCTTCAAAATTTTGTGGATCTTCCTTCGTGGCCACCACATAAGCCCAGGGCTGCTCATTTCGTGAAGAGGGCGCCCAGCGAGCCGCTTCCAGCACGCTCAATAATTTGTCCCGCTCGACGGGCCGCTCGGAAAATGCCACCGTGCTCCAGCGGCGTCCCAGCACTTCAACTATCGGTACTTGTGTTTCTGCAGATTTTTCCACGCTCATTGGAATCTCCATTTCCTATCCTGCGGTTGCTGTACATCTTGAACAAGAATGGCCGGATGGGCAAGCCCATCCGGCCAGGGGTCATCGCGCCGATGCCGGGAAGGCTCAGCTAAATTCAAGCGGTCGCGGGAACTTTTTGCACCAATTCGGCTTCAATAGTGATCGAGACTTCGTCGCCGACCATCACTCCGCCGCCTTCCAGCAACGCGTTCCAAACCAGTCCAAAATCTTTGCGGTTAATTTTCGCCGTCGCCACCACGCCCGACCTCGTATTGCCCCACGGGTCTTTTACCGAAGGCGTCGGCCCTTCCACGTTAAAAGTGATTTCCTTGGAAACGCCGCGAACGGTTAGATTGCCGGAAAGTTGGAAATGTTCCGGCCCGGCCGCCGCAATGCGCGTGGAGCGGAAGGTGATGGCGGGATGATTGGCGACGTCGAAAAAATCGGCGCTGCGAAGATGTTCATCCCGCTGCGGTTCGCGTGTATTGAGGGACGATGTTTCCAGGCTCACTTCGACGGTGGAGCGGGTCAAATCGGCGGGATCCAGCGTAACGCTGCCGCTGAGCTTGCTGAATTCGCCGCGCACATTGGAAATCATAAGGTGCCGCACGCTGAAATGCGCCGCCGAATGCGACGGATCAATTTGCCATTCGGTAGGTTTGCTGCCTTGGGATGTTGCTGTCACTGCTGCGGTCATGTTCGTTCCTCCTTGAGTTTGATATTCATTCTGAAAGTAAGTTGCAAGAAACAGCCGCCTCAAAAAAATCATTCGCCGCATTCCCCGCTCGGGGCGCCGGCCCGGGCGCGTTCCAGCAGTGCCGCCAGTTGCCGGAGTTGCTTTTCTGGGATGTGCTGCAATTGCTGCCGGTGCAGCTCGCGCACTGGAGCGTCCAGATCGGCCAGAATTCGCAGCCCTTCCTGGGTGATCCGCGTTTTCACCACCCGC